>SKEB01000562.1_pt1 | contig 28814 bp, 32 predicted proteins | sample 4826561 | NCBI WGS metagenome assembly SKEB01 (sample SAMN11008820, study PRJNA524170) | human gut metagenome | biome: Human fecal sample; material: Feces; isolation source: fecal sample from pouch patient p17 | host: Homo sapiens | place: Israel: Tel-Aviv | collected 2016-03-29
AACCACCTGTTCGTACATAAGCGTCGATTGAAAAAAGAAAAGAAAATAAAAAAAGAGAGAAAGCATTCATAAAATAACTTTCTCTCCAATCGACTTAATTGCCAACAACACTACTTGACAAAGAGCCCTAATTCCTTATACTTGGTGTAGATAGCTGTTTTTATTATCTTTTTACTTTTATTGTCCATTGTCGATAGTAATGTTTGATAGAAAAAATGGGGTGACGGTATAACATGCGTGGGCCAGCATAGCGCATAATGACTTTCATTTGTTGGCGGTATTTTTTCTGATAACAATGAACCGGGCATTTTTTACACGTTGTTTTCTTTTCACCAAAGCGACAAAAGGCAAGTCGGTCTAGCGCATAATTTAGCATTTCGTCTTTACCAATTTCATCGTTTGGATATTTTTGATAGTAAAGTTGAATCATAATTGAAATTAATTTACTCTCTTCAGTAATTACAGGTCCAGTGTTTCTTTGTTTCACGATTTTCACCTCTCTAATAAAGTTCAATTCCTAACACACCAATAAATAGAAATATAATGCCAATCACTTGGATAAATTTGATTGGTTTTTTAATAGCACCTAGTAATCCAAATTGATCGATGACTAAGCTAGAAATAATTTGGCCCACTAATGAAAGAGTGACCACCGCTCCAGTGCCAATTAATGGTGCTAAATACGCATTACAAAAGACATAGCTTGCTCCGAAAAAGCCTGCAAGATAAACATATTTTGGTGCCTGTTTAAGGATGCTTAATTGTAATTTTCGATAAGATTTTTCAGATAATACAACAACTAAAACTAAAAATGTACCAATCAAAAATGAAATAAAAGCCGCGTGAATGGATGAGTGCAGTTGTTTACCTAAAAAGCCATTAATAGCAACTCGTGTGGACATTAACATACCAGCTATAATACCTGTTAGTTGCCAGAGAAATTTGGAAGGCGCATGTTCTTTCGTCTCTTTCATCAATTGACGTTTTTGTTGCAGGTAACTTGGTAAAAATACAATTAAAAGTACGCCCACAATAAGTGAAATAAGTCCTAAAAAGCGAATGAATGATAATTGACGTAGTAAGGTATGAAATAAGCCAAAATGATCAATAAGAATTGACATCAATAATTGGCCTAAAATAGGTAATATGACTGTCTGAACACTACTTAAAATCGGGAAAAGTAGAATATTCGCTGTTAGTCCAAGCATTCCGAGTAAACCACCAATATAGGCCCACCAAGGAGTTCTGGCAAAAACATCTGAGGTAATCAATAAGGGCACCCCTTGAAAAATTACAATCAAAGCTAAAAAAAGCGTACCGATAGCAAATGAAAATAATGAAGCTAAAAAAGGGGATTGCACGATACCTCTCATTTTTTAATTAAATGCTGTTTGTATTGGTAAAAGACTTCCAACAAATAGTCCGAGTAATAGATACATGTACCCACCTCCAAAAAAATCTATGTTTATTTTACCACATTCGTATTTTTATTCACAATACTAGGATTTAGTTTACATAATACATATATATAAAGAAATTGTATTTAGGAAATAGATTTGATAAAATAGCTAAAAAAGGAGGAATATTTGAATGCTTTCATTTGAATCAGATTATACTGAAGGAGCGCACCCTAAAATTTTAGAAAAGTTTATCCAAACTAATTTCGAACAATTACCAGGTTATGGCTCTGATGATTATACAAAACAAGCAAAGAAAAAAATTAAAGCGGCTTGTCAATTACCAGATGCAGATGTTCATTTTTTAGTTGGAGGCACCCAAACCAATCAAATTATTATTGATACGATGTTAGCTCCGTATGAAGGTGTCATTGCTTGCCAAACAGGTCATGTGGCCTCACATGAAGCTGGAGCCATTGAATTTACCGGTCATAAAGTTTTAACACTACCTGAAAATTTAGGGAAAATGTCCGCACAAGATCTGAGTCAATTATTACAGGTATTTTACTCAGATGAAAACCATGAACATATGGTATTCCCAGGAATGGTCTATCTTTCTTTCCCAACTGAATATGGTACGCTATATACTAAAGATGAATTACTTGCAATCAAAGCTATCTGTCAAAACTATCAAATTCCACTATATATTGATGGCGCAAGATTAGGTTATGGACTTAAAGCTGCTGATTGTGATTTGACACTCCCTGAATTAGCACAACTTGCGGATGTATTTTATATTGGTGGGACAAAAGTAGGTGCTTTATGTGGTGAAGCGGTGGTATTCACTAAAGGCAATACGCCTAAACTTTTTATTACGCAAATCAAGCAACATGGTGCTCTTTTAGCCAAAGGAAGGGTGTTAGGGATTCAATTCGATACTTTATTTACTGATAATCTTTATTTTAAAATGAGTCAAAATGCGATTGAGCGTGCGGATGAAATTAGAAAATTACTTAAGGAAAGAAAATACCCATTCTTCATTGAAACAACGACTAATCAAATTTTTGTCATCGTTGAAAATCAAAAATTAAGTCAACTTCAAGAACAGGTAAGAGTCGGTTTTTGGGAAAATTATGATGAAAGTCATACGGTGATTCGTTTTGCAACAAGTTGGGCAACGACAAAAGAGCAAGTACAACAATTAGAGGAAATCTTATAGTTTTGGACAACCGATATACTTTGATGGTATATCGGTTGTTTTTATCCAGGTTATGAGAAGGGTCGAACAGCTACGCGCAGCTAAGTTTGTCCGGAATGACAGGAAAATCCATCATGTTTTAAGATTTTCCTAGGCAGGCCGGCTTAGATGCGGTGTAGCTACCCTTAGAATACCGTTTTAAGTTAAGCTTAAGTTTAAAATGATTCAATAGAGTTATCAAAAATAGAGAGGAAGATTCGCTTGAAAGTGTCACGAAAGCTTTCTATAGTTGCTATTGGCTTATTCCTAGTTGTAGGAACGATAACTAGCTATGATATCATTCAAAAACATCGCTCATCAGAAACTATGAAAATGGCACAGATAAAACAAAGTAATTTAGTGGATCGCTTGACTTCAGAAACTGGATCAACCATTCATGTATTAAATTATAGCGATTTGGCTATTGAAAAGATGGCGGATGTCTATCAATTATCGACACAGGAAAAAATTCAAGAGCAATTATTACAATTGATTGAATCGCAAACAGCAACCTTTACGCAACCGCTGATTGTATCAAATCCATTTTTAACCAATACCACTGGCTTATATTTGGCCTTTTCAACAGATGAAGCAGTAAAAATTTCTTATCGTATTGATGCCCAAGGATATCCATCGTTTGAAAAAAATTTGAAACAAAATGAAGAATATGCGACGAGTCATCAGTATCAAATCATTGGCTGTATTCCAAATGTTGATAATCTCATTACCTTGACTGCGACTACTCAAGATGGGCAACAGCAGCAGATGCAGTTTCACTACACACCGCCTAAATTAAGTACAACCTCTGAAATGAACTATCAATTGTCAAAACAAGAAAGTGATGAAAGTTTGAGTGAGGGTCTATTTGCAGTAATTGGAAATCAAGCTGGCGAAAAAGCAACCTATTTAGTCGATAACGATGGGTATATTCGTGCAGAAATGCCGATTGTTAATTATAATTCCATGCGCTTAGTTTTTAATAATCAGCAAGAAATGTTTATGGCTGTCTCAGATTCAAAAATTGTAAAACTCAATGCGTTAGGACAAGTTAAACAAGTTCTTGATTTAGCAGATACCGACTATCTTATACATCATGATTACATATTGGATGATAAGAATCAATTGATAGCTTTAGCAACAAGCAAAACTGCTAAAAAACAAGCGGGCTATGTAGAAAATCGCATCATAACTATTGATTTATCCACGCAAGAAGTCACTGAGATTGCTAATTTTGAAGAACTTTTACCTGATTTATATCAAAAAGCAACAGGAATTGAAGAACATAGCAACAATAAAGGGTATTTAGATTCTGTTCATATCAATAGTCTTCAATTAACAGATAATCAGCAACTCTTGGTCAGCTCTCGGGAAACTTCGACTATTCTTGCCTTGAAACCAGATGAGCAAGGCATCTATCAAGTAGAATATATGATGGGGGATGAAGCAATTTGGCAGGGAGTAGGAGAGTGCGGCCAATTATTGCTAGAAAAAGAAGGTAGTTTTACTTCTCAATATGGACAACATTCAATTACGTATGAGACAGCAGAAGATTTATCAGCTGGCCAGTATTATTTGAGCTTATTTAATAATAATTCGACTATTATGGATTCGAGGATTGATATATCTTTAGCGGAAATTGCAGATAAGACAGCAGGGAAAAACTCTAAATATATGAAATATCTGGTAGATGAAAAGAGAAATTCTTATAAACTGGTGGAAAGTTTTGATGTTCCTTATTCAGCTTATGTGTCAAGTGTCCAGAATTATCAAAATCATATTATTGTTGATTCTGGTCAACAAGCTACTTTTGCAGAATATACGAGTTCAGGTAAAATGATTCAACGGTTTACACAAAAAACGGATACAAAATATTTATATCGTGTCTATAAATATGATTTTAAAAACTATTATTTTGATTAAAATCAATCAGCCATCAAAGCTAATCAATGATGGCTGGTTTTGTGTTAATCGTATAAATGATTCATGATGTTGACTTGTTCTTTGGCACCAATGTGGGTATAGATACTAGTTGAGTTGGTATTATTTTGACCAAGTAATTGTGCAGTGGTAACAATTGAGCCGGTTTTTCGATAAATTTGAGTACCAACGGAGTGTCTAAGTTTATGTGGAGTGGTCCGCTTATTATAGGCTTTAGAATACTTATCAACCATTTTTTCAATTGCATTGGCTTTTAGACGTTTAGCTGCACCACCATAAGTTGATAAGAAGAGGGGTTGGACATTTTCTGTAATTTGATAGGTAGTTTGGCGATTATCTAGATAGTCAGTAATGTAGGAAATCATCGGAGAGGCTACAGTAACCCAGTCCATTTGTCCACCTTTTCTGATGACCCGAATATGCATAGATTCATCCGTTAATTCCATGTCGCGTAGATTAATGTTGACCAATTCGGACAAACGGATACCAGTTCCTAAAAATAATGCCAAGATTGCCAAGTCACGAATTTTATTTTTTTCAAATGCAGCAATGGCTTGACGGGTGGTGAGTAGTTTTTGATATTGATGATCAATAAATTGTAGAAAAGCCAGACCTTCATTATCAAAGAAAATCATAGGCTCCATTTTTTTAGTACGAACACTCATTTTAACCGAATCATTCACATTTTTGACGCCTTGCATTTGATTAGAAGATAAATAAGGTTTGTTGGTTTCATCATTAATCGTAGTTGATAAAAAATTAAAGAGTGATCGTAAAGCTGTCAGACTGCGTTTTATGGTACTTTTTGATAAGCCAGGCAACTCATCTCCTGACTCTTCATATAACGATTGTTTTTCTTTTGAAACATTCTTTTTGCGATTTTGAAGTTCACGTTTGTATAAGCTCAAATCTTTTTCGGTCAACACATCTAATTCAGCAATTTGAATATCTTTCATTACTGTTGCTTTTGAATAGCCTTCACGAATAAGCCATTCTAAAAAACGTTTCATTTCTTTTTGATATTCGAACAATGTGACAGATGAATATTCTTCTTCAATCTTCTTTTGAAAATACTCTTGAGCAAAATCCGGATATTCTGGTAAGTTTTCCAATACTTTGGCTTTAGCTGTTGCTTGCGTGGCTTGCATGATATCTAAATCCTTTCTAAAACTTTATAAAAACCTTTAATATATTATCATTATCGAAGTGACGATTAAAAGACTAAAAACCGATGGAGTATGTCTTTTGATATATAGTAGCCAATTTACTCTTTTATGGTTTACAGAAAACAGTGATTTTCTATAAAACTATATTAGCATATCTTTTGAAAGAAAGCAAATCCCCCTATATCAATACTTGACTTTAAGTGACTTATGTGTGAGTCGTTCATAGCGAAGCGTTAATACAAAAAAATCAGCAGCTCAATGAATGAACTGCTGATGACTTTTAAAAGATTTTAGTAATCCATTAAAGTGATGATGTCATAATCTTTAATTTTATCACGACCATGTAAGTCATTTAATTCGATTAAGAAGGCACAACCAGCAACAACACCACCAAGTTGTTCTACAAGATCAATCGTAGCTTTAATAGTACCACCAGTTGCTAATAAGTCATCACAGATAAGTACGCGTTGACCAGGTTTAATTGCATCTTCATGAATCGTTAAAGTATCTGTACCGTATTCTAAATCATAAGTGACTTCGATGGTTTTACGAGGTAATTTTCCTTTTTTACGTACAGGGGCAAAACCAACACCTAATTCATAAGCAACTGGACAACCAACGATGAATCCTCGTGCTTCTGGCCCAACAACCATATCGATTTGTTTTTCTTTTGCGTATTCAACGATTTCGTGAGTTGCTACACGGTAAGCTTCACCATCAGCCATTAAAGGTGAAATATCACGGAAAATAATACCTTCAGATGGATAGTTTGGAATACTAGCAATATAATCTTTCAAATTCATATTAATGTTCCTCCTGCGAATGGATTAACCAATTCTTTAATGTCTCCAGATTTGACAGCAAGAAAAATTCTTCTGTTTTAATCTTTTGTAATCTATTTTGATAAGTTTGACTCTCTGTTAAGCTATGTTTTGGTGGATTTTCGATATAGCTTAACACGCCATCTTCTATTTTAACAAATTTTAAGTCAAAAAACACCTGAATCATGAAAATTAATAATTTTTTTGGGATTTTGAGATACTTTTCTACTAAATCAAGCTTATAGCGGACATCTATACGTTTCTGCTGTTGGATAAACTTGAATAATTTTGCAAATTGTTCTTTGCTTCCAACGCCATCTACATAAGCATCTTCATGGGTATAACATACAAAATAGACGCGACTAACCGAGAATTGCTGATAAATTTTAAGGTAATCCTCGGCTTGTAATGGACAATCCAGAAATACAATTTGTTGATAATTTATAACATCAGCCATTTCATCAATTTCTTCCACTAAATAAATCGGCTTATCTAGAATTTTTTGGAAGTTTTTTCGATTTTTTTCGAAACTTGCGATATATAAAGTTGGTAAATCAAAGTTCAATTGACGATAGAATTTTTTGGGACGATAATCAAATACCTGTAAATCGTCAATCGAAAAATCACTAAGCATTAATTGACAAGAAGTATTGCCATTCCATTCATTGATACTTAGTTGCCCAACCAAATTAATATTTTCATTGCCTAATTCATCAATGTATATGCCTTGATTGAAACCGACGACATCTAATTGATGATCACTTTTATCATTCACAACTAGTTTCAAGTGATTTTGATTTGCGCCAATTGCCCTCTTTTGGGATACTTTGACATTTTTAATTAGGAAGTTTGGTCTAGGGTTATCCATTCCAAATGGTGCCAAGACTTTAAACTGTTCAATTAAAGACACACTAACTTCACTTATCTCAATGATTTCGTCAATTTGAAGTGGTAAACCTTCAGCAAAAGTTAAATGTTGACTCAATGTCGCTTGATTCAAATGATCTTGTAATTTAGCAATATTTTCTACTTTGATAGTCAGCCCCACAGCAGAATGATGACCACCAAATTTTTCAAATATCTCTCTGACTTGTCCCATACTTTCAAAAAGGTTGAAGCTTTCTACACTTCGGCCGGATCCTTTTGCCTGATTATTTTCGTTAATAGAAAGAACGATGGTCGGTTTTCCAGTCACTTTTAAAATTCTACCAGCTACAATACCAAGAACACCTTCATGCCAATCTTGTCCAGCAATCACATGAACATAATTCTCGGGATTTATTTTTTCTATAGCTTGACTGGTGATTTCATCGACTAAATCTTTTCTTTTTTGGTTCCATAAATCAATTTGTTTGGCTAATTGATAGGCTTCTTCCTCATCAAAAGTCAGCATTAATTGAACCGCTGGATTAGGGTCATCCAGTCTACCTAATGCATTCAATCTTGGAGCAAGTGCAAAGCCAATTGTTTGTTCATCTAATTCTTTAGGATTGACTTCACTGACTTCCATTAAGGTTTTTAACCCGATTCTTTGCGTTTGTTTCATCATTTCTAGACCTAAGCGTACAAAAATACGATTTTCATCAGTTAGAGAAACCATATCAGCTACCGTACCAATTGCAACTAGCTCCAATAATTCATAAGGCACCTCTTCAATTAAGGCGCAGGCTAATTTAAATGCAACCCCTACTCCAGCCAATTCACCAAAAGGATAATTGCCTTCAGGGTGTCTAGGGTGAACAATGGCAAATGCATCAGGAAGTTGTTCAGGTAATTCATGGTGATCGGTTACAATGACATCTATCCCTTGCTGATTGGCATAATCAATGGCTTCATGACCAGCAACCCCATTATCAACTGTTAAAATTAATTCGATACCTTCTTCAATTTTTTGCCGATAAACATCGACATTTGGCCCATAACCGTCTTTAAAACGATTGGGTAAATAATAGCTGACATTTGCACCAAGCATTTCTAAAGTCTCAACAATGACAGAGGTACTTGTGATTCCGTCTGCATCATAATCACCATATACGAGAATAGACTCACCATTTTCAATTGCAATTTGTAAACGTTCAACTGCTTTTTGCATATCGTGCATTAAAAATGGATCATATAGATTTCCAATACTAGGATTTAAAAATTGATTTAGCTTTTCTGTTGTATCTATTTTTCTTTGAACGAGTAACTTTTGAATCACTGGATGGATATTTTGCTGCGCTAAAATGTCGCCAAATGCTGTATGTATCGTTGCTTTTTCTGGATATACCCAGTGATGAGTGGATTTTCTCAATATCAAACGTCCTTTCTATATTTTTCAATGAATAAGCTACTATCAAAAATCGCTGGATAGTAGCTTAAGAAAATTATTTTTTGTTAAAAATACCACCTGCTAGATAATCACCAATCGTTGGAAATACTTGATAGAAAATGGCTGCCGTATTCATCAATCGTGGACGGTTAATTTCACGCTTGTTTTTACCAAAAGTATTGACAATTTCTTTCGCGAGGTCATCTGCTTGTAACACCATTGCCCCAATTTTATCTAAATAGCCACCATTTGGATCGGCAATATTAAAGAAGTTGGTTTCAATTGGTCCCGGATTAACTGTTGTAACATGGATGCCAAAAGGTTTTAACTCTAGACGTAATGCATTTGAAAAACCAATTACCGCGAATTTTGTAGCAGAATAAATTGTTGATTTAGGAGTGGCCATTTTACCAGCCATGGAAGCAATATTAATGATATGTCCAGATTGGCGTAACACCATCTTTGCTGCAATTTTTTGTGTTAAAAGCATCATTCCTAAAATATTTACTTCAAACATTTGTCTCGCTTGATTCATATCAAAATCAATGAAATCTTCAAAATAACCAAAACCAGCAGAATTTACTAAGACATCAATATTTTTTTCATTGGCACAAATAGCTTGAACTAAATACTCAATACTTTGAGCATCAGACATATCTACTTTAAATGCATAGCAATGATTTTGACTAAGCTCCTCGCATCTTTCTTTGACTTGTTGTAATTTATCTACGCTACGAGCACAAGCGATAATGATTGCCCCTTGCTTTGCGGCTTGATAACAAATTTGTTCTCCTAAACCTGAAGAAGCACCAGTGACTAATACGACTTTATTTGCTAAATTCTGCATAGGAAAGACTCCTTATTTAAGATTTTTTGACTTTTTTCATTGGAATATTATAAACAGCTAAATCTTTTGCGACAGTAGTATTTTCAAAAATTTCTTGTGCTTCTTTAGCTAATGCAGATAAATCGCTGTTTAAATATCTTGAACTAATATGTGTCAGAATCAATTGTTTGACATTGGCTTTTTTGGCTACCGTAGCTGCTTGGTGTGTAGTTGAATGAAAATAAGCTTTGGCAAGTTTGGCTTCAGATTTATTAAATGTACTTTCGTGAACTAAGACATCGGCCTCTTTTGCCAACTCAATAGAAGACTGTGTATATCGTGTATCACCTAAAATTGTGATGATTCTTCCCTTGATAGACTCACCAATAAAATCATGTCCATCAATGATTCGACCATCTGGCAAAGTGACTGTTTCACCATTTTTAATTTTACCATAAATTGGACCAGGTTGAATGCCTAATTCTTTTAAGCGTTCAACTTGTAATTCTCCTTTAAAATCTGCCTCTTCAATGCGATAACCATAGGATAAAATACCATGATCTAGTTTTTCGGCATAGACTTTGAATTGACTATCTTTAAAAACAACTTCTTTATCCTGTACTTCAATAAATTTTAATGGATAACCGAGACGAGATTTTGAAAGATTTAAGCTTGTTCGAACATATTCTTCAATGCCTTTTGGTCCATAAATTTCAAGGGTTTCTTCTCCACCTTGAAAAGAACGACTACTCAATAAGCCTGGTAATCCAAAAATATGATCCCCATGAAGATGCGTGATAAAGATTTTCTCAATTTTTCGTGGACGAATAGCTGTTTTGAGAATTTGCATTTGTGTCCCTTCTCCACAGTCAAAGAGCCAAACAGCATTTCGCTCATCTAGTAGTTTTAAAGCTATACTTGTTACTGTACGATGTTTAGCAGGAACCCCCGCACCCGTACCTAAAAATTCTAATTCCATAATATCCATACTTTCATCAATTAAATTACTCACTAATTTTAACAGTTTTAAACTTAATTTAAAATAAAAATACTGAAAAAATCTCAAAATCTATAAAAAAACTGATAGTACTAAATAATCAGTACAATCAGTCAATGCTTATTCTACAAATTCAAATTCAAAGTTACCAATGCGTACAATATCGCCATCTTTTGCACCGCGCGCACGTAAAGCTTCATCAACACCCATCGCTCTTAATTGACGGGCAAAACGCATAATGGTTTCATCATGTTCAAAGTTTGTCATCTTAAATAATTTTTCTAGTTTTTCACCAGATAAAATCCATGAAGCATCATCATCGCGATCAATTTGGAATTCTTGTTCGTCTTTTGTAAATCCATAATGAACCACATCTTCTTCAATTTCTTCGTCATATAAAAGAAATTCTGGTGTAACTTCTAATAAATCAGCAGTGGCACTTAGTAAAGCCTCAATTCCTTTTCTAGTCACCCCTGAAATTGGAAAGACTGGAATTGGTTCATCTAATCCATCCTTTTGTTCTTTGGCCAATTTTTCTTTAAAAACTTTTAGATTTTCTTCAGCATCTGGCATATCCATTTTATTTGCAACAATAATTTGTGGACGCTCCATCAGACGTAGATTATAGCTAGCTAATTCATGATTAATCGCTAAATAATCTTCATATGGGTCTCTTCCTTCCATTCCAGACATATCAATCACATGTAAAATGACACGTGTACGTTCGATGTGTCTTAAAAATTGTGTACCCAAACCTACACCTTGGCTTGCTCCTTCAATTAAACCAGGTAAGTCTGCTGCTACAAAACTACGACCATCTTTTGTATTGACCATACCTAAATTAGGAACAAGTGTGGTGAAGTGATAAGCACCAATTTTAGGACGAGCAGCTGAGATAATTGATAGTAAGGTAGATTTACCAACAGATGGAAAACCGACTAATCCGACATCAGCGAGCACTTTTAGTTCTAATTCGATTTTACGCTCTTGTCCTGGTTCGCCATTTTCGGCAATTTCAGGAGCAGGATTTCGCGGCGAAGCAAACCGAATATTTCCACGTCCACCACGGCCCCCTTTTGCTACAACAAGCGTTTGACCATTTTCAATTAAATCTCCTAATAGACGGCCAGTTTCAGCATCACGAACCGTTGTACCTTGAGGAACTTTCACATATAAATCCTCAGAACCACGACCATGCATGCCTTTACTCATACCATTTTCACCAGGTTGAGCTTTAAAATGACGATTAAAGCGAAAGTCCATTAATGTTCTAAGGCCTTCATCCACGATTAAAACCACATTTCCGCCTCGTCCACCATCGCCACCAGCGGGTCCACCATCAGGCACGTATTTTTCACGACGAAAGGCAACCATCCCATCGCCACCTTTACCTGCTTTAACATCAATTGTTACTTGATCCAAAAACATGGACATTTTATCTATCACTCCAATTCTATTACAGTTTGCAACTCTTCTTTATTGTACCTAGCAAAAAAATCTTTGTCTATTATTTTTATTCCAAAAGACGAAAATATTAACGAATTCACAGAAAGTTCATTGGAATCTTGACCATTATTTAGTATAATTTATCACGTTAAGTCAAAATTTAAAGGAGCAACAACAATCATGAAAAAATTAACGCTATTAACCTTATTAACTTGTACCTTTTTATTAGGTGCTTGTAGTTCAGGTAAGCAAACATCTACAACTACTTCAACAAAAGCAGAAACGACAACTTCATCAAAAAAAGTTGACTTAAATGCTTTAGACTTACCTCAATTAGAGACAAACGTAAAAGAAAATGAAGATGTAGTCGAAATCGTGACGACTCAAGGAAATATTAAAGCAAAATTATTCCCTGAAATAGCCCCAAAAGCTGTTGAAAACTTTATGACGCACGCAAAAGAAGGCTACTATAACGGCACCCCATTCCATCGTGTCATAGATGAGTTTATGATTCAAGGTGGCGATCCTAAAGGTGATGGTACTGGTGGCGAAAGTATTTGGAAAAAAGGCTTTAAGGTAGAAATATCGAATCGTCTTTATCATATTCGAGGTGCTTTAGCGATGGCAAGAAGTCAAGCTATAGACAGTCAAGGTAGTCAATTTTATATTGTTCAAAATGATCAAGATGTCTCAGATGGTCTTGCTATTCAATATTATCCAGAAAAAATAATTGAAGCTTATAAAAAAGGTGGCACGCCACAATTAGATGGCAATTATACAGTTTTTGGTCAAGTAATTGAAGGAATGGATGTTGTTGACAAAATTGCAAAAGCGGAAGTTAAAACAAGTGAAACAGGCGAAAAATCTACACCTGTTGATCCTGTAAAAGTAGAAAAAATCAATATTATCCAAGAAGCAAAATAAGAGTGGGACTTACCCACTCTTATTTTTTATCTTTGATCCCCCACGATAAAGGTAAATTCACATTCAGCAACTTTTTTACCTTCTACGGTTGCTATGGCGTCGGCTGTACCAACAGAACCTTTTAATTTCGTAATTTCAAAACTTAATTTCAAGACATCGCCTGGAGTTACTTTTTGTCGGAATTTTGCTTTATTGATACCACCAATATAAGCAGTTCTTCCTTGAAATTGACTTGATTTCAAAATAAGAATTGAGCCAGCTTGAGCTAATGTTTCGATAATAAGTGCACCTGGCATTACCGGATTTCCAGGAAAATGTCCTTGAAAGAAATCTTCATTTATCGTGACATTTTTTGTTGCGATAATTTTCTTACCATCAATCATTTCATCTACATAATCAATATAAATAATTGGAAAACGATTGGGAATTAAATCCATTACTTCTGTTTCAGTCATAAATTTTGCCATATAACTAACCTCATTTTTGTATAATTTACTTTGATTATCAAACTATCATACTTTTGAATATATTGCAACTTAAATTTATAATATACCCGTGGTGCTAGTTTATTTCAAAATACAATAAAAAGCCCAAATGGACTATACTGTAAGGGATGAAACATACAGGAGGTTAGCCCAAATGAGCCACTTACACTATACCGTTAAATCTCATCATTTCGATCGTTCAAATCGTAATATTGGAGCAACATCTCATTGAGTGTTTCCCGTAGTATTACCGATAATTCAAGTTGTTTTAACCATTTAATATGAGCTACCGTCCACTTACTTCTTTGATAGTTGAAACCATGACGTAATACAAAAGCATTAATTTGTTTTTTGATAACTCCTCGAGCTTTACATGCGTTTTTACCTAAACGAACAAACTCTTTAATTTCTATATCTTCATCATCTTTTGTAATCGTCAATAAAGGTTTTCCTTTTATCAGTTAATTGAAATCCTATATCTAAATAGTCCTCATATCTAAGTTTAGCCAGCATCTCACTTACAGATGCTGGACTAACACTTAGAACTTTTGCTAAATCATTATTTTTTAATTTCTTTTTTCTTTTTGATAATTTCTGAATTGCTAGTAAATAAATTAGTATAGTAGTTGGTTTAATTTGTAGTATACCTATCCTCCAAATTATTTCGAAAGGCCTTCAGCAATTTTATCCAGGTTCCATTTCATCATCGCGTAGTAACTATCACCATCTTGTCCTTTCTCTGCAATTGAATCAGTAAAAATCGTTGAATAGATAGGAATATTGGTATCTTTCGATACTGTTTTCATCGGTCTATCGTCCACGCTGCTTTCTACAAATAAGGAAGGAACTTTTGTTGTGCGTAGTCTTTCAACTAAGTGTTTAATTTGATCTGGCGTTCCTTCTTCTTCAGTGTTGATTTCCCAAATGTAAGCAGAAGGTACATTATATGCTTTCGAGAAATACTTAAAGCATCCTTCACTTGTAACAATCATTTTTTTATCATTCGGAATTGAAGCAAATTTAGATTTTGCTTCTTTGTCTAGCGCATCCAATTTTTCAATATACTTATCTAGATTTTCTTTATAGAATTTTTTATTACCAGGATCTTTTTCCGCCAAATGTTTTTCAATGTTTTTAGCGTAAATAATACCGTTTTCTAAATTTAACCAAGCATGAGGATCTTCCTTCCCTTTCTCACTCTGACCCTCTAAGTAAATAACATCTATGCCATCACTTGCTGCAAAATAGTCTCTGTTTTCCTCCTTGTTCGCATTTTTAACTAATTTTGTAAACCAAGCATTTCCTCCAGTTTCTAAGTTAACACCATTATAAAAAATCAAATCTGCTTTTGAAGTTTTTTGAACATCTTCAGGCAAAGGTTCATATTCATGAGGATCTTTCCCAATAGGTACAATACTGTGTAAATCAATTTTATCCTTTGCTATATTTTCAGTAATATCTGCTAAAATCGAATTAGTAACTACTACTTTTAATTTTTCGTTCGAAGTCACTTTATCTTTACTATTTGTTGAACACGCTCCTAATATAAAAAGAGCAATCAAAATCCCCAGACTTCCTACTACTTTCCATTTTCTCATCATAATAATCTCTCCTTCTTTCTTAAAAATTTTTGTTTTGGTGAGATTAGAAAACTAATTACAAATAAAAATGCCACTGTTAAAACAATACTTGATCCTGCGGCTATGTTAAAATTATAACCAATAAACAATCCAAGTAATGATGAGCTTGCCCCGACTGCTGCAGAAATAAATATCATAGTTTTCAAACTATTTGCATATAAATATGCTGTAGCTGCTGGCGTGATTAACATTGCAACAATTAATATAGTTCCTACACTTTGCATAGCTGTTACTGCTACTAAAGTTAATAGAACCATCAATAGATAATGATAAAAATTGACATTCATCCCCATTGCTTTTGCCATTAATGGATCAAAAGAAGTGATTAATAATTCTTTAAAAAATAGAACTACTATAACCAACACTAAAACAGAAACGCCAATTGTAATCCACTTATCAATATCTTGTACAGCTAAAATATTTCCAAACAAGATATGAAATAAATCGGTTGAGCTATTTGCAACACCTATAAGGATAACTCCTAGTGCTAAAAAAGAACTGAAAGTAATACCAATTGCTGTATCTCCTTTTATTACACTATTGCTTTTTATAAAAGTAATAATTATAGAAGCTAATAGACCAAATACAATCGCACCAATAAAAAAGTTAATGCCTAAAATATAAGAAATTGCTACTCCTGGCAAAACAGCATGAGAAATAGCATCGCCCATAAGAGACATTCCTCTTAAAATAATAAAACAACCTACTGTTCCAGAAACAATCCCTATAACTACAGATGTAATTAGAGCATTCTGTAAAAAGTGAAAGTCATACAGACCATTAATAAAATTTTGAAGCATATTATTCTCCCTCTCCAATAAATATAGTATCTCCATAAGCTTTTTTTAAATTCACTTCATTAAAGACAGATTCTACACTTCCGTGAGCAATTAGATTTCGATTCAAAAGAATAATATTATCAAAATACTTCTTTACCTTGCTTAAATCATGATGCACAATTAGCACTGTTTTTCCCTGATGTTTCAATTCTTTTAACGTATCCATAATTATTCGTTCACTAATTAAGTCTATCCCTACAAATGGTTCATCTAAAAATATAAAATCCGCATTTTGAGCAAGACATCTTGCTAAAAGTACACGTTGAAATTGTCCTCCAGATAATTCTCCTATTTGATGATTAGAATATTCTTCCATATCGACCTTTTCCAAAGCCTTTGAAACTCTTTGCCATTCTGCATTTTTAATTCTTTGAAAAACTTTTATTCCGGCATACGTTCCCATAGATACACATTCTTTTACTTTTATTGGAAAAGTAAAATCAATATCAGCTTTTTGCTCTACATATGCAATCTTTACCAGTTTTTTATTGATATCTTCATTATTAATGGAGACCTCTCCCTGATGAGGGATAATATTTAACATTGCTTTAAGTAATGTAGATTTTCCAGCACCATTTGGACCAATAATACCTGTTAGAGTACCTTCTTGTATTTTTAAAGAAATATCGTTCAATGCTAAAAAATCGTTATAACAAACAGTAAGCTTTTTCACTTCTAACATAACTTTCTCCTTCTAAATAATAATGATTATCACAACTATATGGTATACAGAAAATATATTTTAGTCAAGCCTAAATTTTAAAATTTAGATTTTTTTCTGTTGCTGAATATTAGGATGACAAAACTATTTGAAACTACCTGTATAGTAAGTAGTTTTCAAAACAAAAAAAGAGTAAGCGCCCAATAACGAGGTATATTGAAAATCTCCAAAGTAACTCGACTTTGGAGATTCTTTTCTTTATTTACAATTTGCTTGTACAGTTTCTGACCATGGAAAATAAGCTTCTAGAACTGCTTTTTTTGCGAAAGACTCCTCATTGGGTAACTTCTCCAAAAGATAGGTGAGATATTTCTCTGAGTCTAAGCCATTTCGTTTGGCAGTTTCCAAAAGCGAAAGGACGATTGCGCTAGATTTGGCTCCTTCAAAACTTTGAGAGAAAAGTCAATTCTTACGTCCCATGACTAATCCTTTAATCGCACGCTCAGCTCGATTATTGGATAATACTAAGGAACCATCTGTTAAAACTGTTTTAAATGTTTCCTCATATTTCAAGGCATAGGTGATCGCACGGCCTAATTTCGATCCTGGTAGCACTGATTGATTGCGACACCAATCAAAGAACGTTGTCATCAATGGCGCTAAGCTTTCTTTGCGCTTGCACAATCTTTCACCTGAAGGCAGCTCAGCCCAAGATGCTTCTAGTGAAAACATCTGATCACAATGATCTAATCCCTTGCGTCCCAATGACTTCTTATCTGACTGTTTAGGCATTGCTTCAAAAAATTTTCGGCGCACATGTGCCCAACAACCTACTAACTTTGCCCTAGGTAATTGGCGATACGCTGACCACATATCACAGTGAACATAGCCATCATATTCGCCAAGAAATTCTTGAACTGCTAAGCCGCTTCGGCGTTGATCATGATGATAAAGCGTAATTGGCTGTGTTGCTTGTTTTCCTGAGTAGAGGGCGATTCAAGAATCCGGAAAAATTTGCAAAAACGATTCAAAAAGCCATCCGTTCTTCTTATCGCCTGACCCCTACGCTTGAAACATCCGTTGATATCGTTATGGCCACTCTTGTAGGGCAGATTCGTTCTCTAGAAGCTTCTATCAAGCAACTAGAAAAGGGCATCGAACAAATCGTAAAGGCCCTACCAGAGTATCAATGTCTAACGAGTATTCCTGGTATCGGTCCTGCCTACGCCGCGGGATTAATCGCTGAAATTGGACAAATACAACGCTTTGAAAATCAAGCAAAACTAGCAAAATACGCTGGATTACATTTAAAAAAAGTGAATCTGGTAATAATAAATCTGAAAACACACCACTTACGAAACGGGGAAATAGGTATCTTCGCTATTACTTAATTGAAGCCGCCAATTCTGTAAGAAGACATCTCCCTGAATATAATGAATTTTATCGTAAGAAGTATCAAGAAACACCAAAACACCAACATAAACGTGCTATCGTCTTAACTGCAAGAAAATTTGTTCGTCTGGTGGATACGCTGCTACGTAACCATCAACTCTATACGTCACCAAGGAGCGTGGAGAGTTAGAATAACATGATTCTAGATGCATCTTTCTTGGCAAGAACCTGGTAAAAACGTTTTATTTCGCTAGGCTTATTTAAGTGCGCCATCAATGTGGTTTTATCGTAAAAACTAAATTAAAAATTTTCTTGACTTTACACCACTATGCTTCAATACTTATCGATCTTCAAGATATGCTTGAATTTGTTGTGCATCTTCAAAAGTTAACTCGCCAGATTCCAATTGTGAAACTAAATTTTCTTTCATATCAACAGGTATCTCCCAATAACCATCGATACATTGAAATAACTCCTCGTCATACTCTTCAAAAATTGGATAGATTCTTAAAAAATCATCAAATGATAAGCCTTGGTCCTCATAGTAATCTTTGACTAATCCATTTTTAATTGCCTGTTGGGTCGGTAAACCCGTTTCAGTAATAATTCCTCTCTCTACCATCAAACGATAAAAAGTGCATTTATCTAGCGATTGCTGGGTCGTTTCAAGATAATACTTTAATCCTTCTTCAACTAAAGGTGGGTAAATAATTTCCATTTTGGTTCCCTCCTAAAAGTTATATATTAAACTATTTTGAAGCTCCTTTAATTACTTTCTTTCCATTATAGTACCCTTTTAAAGATACATGATGGCTACGTCTATAATCACCATTCACTTCGTCAAATAAAATTTCTGGTTTTACTACAGTTTGATGAGTTCTTCTTAACCGTTTCTTCGCCTTAGATATTTTTCTTGCTGGTACTGCCATGATATTTCCTCCTCTTACCAACTTGCTTTTTTTACTCCAGGAATCAAACCTTGATGGGCAAGCTCTCTAAAGTTAATACGGGACATACCAAACTTCCGCATATACCCTCTTGGACGGCCATCCGTCTGATCACGAAGCCTCAGACGATTTGGATTTGAATCTCTTGGCAATTTAGCAAGGGCGGTGCGATCTCCTATGGCTTTTAATTCTTGACGTTTGTCTGCATATTTTTCAATCATTTCCATTTGTTTCTTTGCTTTAGCAATTTTAGACTTTTTTGCCATACACATTTATACTCCTTTCGTTTTGATTTAGATGTCGCAAATCGTAAACATTACGTTTTGGTATTAACACTATACCAACAAAAATTTCTCTTGTCAACAATAAATGACATGAAATAAAACTCATACCCATGGTGCTAGTTCATTTCAAAATAGCGTAAGTTATTAGCTAGAATAATTTGTTCAATTCGTAACTGTAGTCCGGCTAGGCTTCTAGCTGATGTATGTTTGATGTTAAAGAGACGACACAGTTCAGAAAACCGTGTTTCAATAGTTCGTCTCATGGCCATCAGTTTCCAATCATTATGTTCTTCGGCCCCTGTCATGTTTTTACGAAATGGCGTCCACAGATGGTAACCTTGTTATTCTAAGGCCTTCTTGGGTTCACTGCTTAGGTAGCCTAAATCCCCTAGGATAATCGATTGCTTGCGTCCCTCTAATAGTTCATAAACCACCTTGATATCACGTGCAGAGGCTGGTGTGACAACATAGTTCAGAATATAACCAGATAAGATCACCAGCATATGAACTTTGAAGCCGTAGAAACAAAGATGTTTAGAGGCGTTGTAGCCAATATCGGCTAATCTTTTAAAAATGGTAGCTCTGTGATTGCGAATAGGCTAGTTTATCAGATGGAAGCATTTCACTCATAGCTTTCCAGATTAATTGGACGAGCCAAATCAATTGTTTTGACCGACGATTGAAACGACTTCTTTCTAGTAGCTGCCCACAAGGAAAGAGGTGGCAGATACTGTAGAAATGACGCTGGGACGTTATGCCTAGTTCAGCCTGTAACAAAAGCAAGACAAGAATTGATTCATCTGAAACTTTGGCTAAACTAACATTACGCCGATGTTTGAAGAAATCGGGGCAATAGTTTTGGTAGAAATGATGACAAATTTGACATAATTGGCGTACATTCCATTGTAAATGATGAGATTTAACGGTATAGTGTAAGTGGCTTATTTGGACTAACCTCCTGTATGTTTCATCCCTTACAGTATAGTCCATTTGGGCTTTTTATTGTATTTTGAAATAAACTAGCACCACGGGTATAATATATATATTTCAATTAAAAATAGTTTGACAATCAAAAGAATTTAGATAATAATAAGAAATCATAAATGAAAATTTCAATTGATGACAATAAAGGAGAAATATTATGAGTTTTTTAACTGGTAAAAAAATTGTGGTTATGGGTGTAGCCAATAAAAAAAGTATCGCCTGGGGTTGTGCTCAAGCATTGATTCAACAAGGTGCTGAAGTCATATATACTTATCAAAATGAACGAATGGCTAAATCATTGGTCAAATTAGTTGGAGAAGAGCCTTTTATGGTGGCGTGTGATGTCGCTGATGATCAATCTATTCAATCTGCCTTTGAACAAATCAAATCTTATGCTGGTGAAATTCACGGTGTGGTTCATGCAATTGCCTATGCGAATAAAGAAGATTTACAAGGAAAAGTAATTGAAATTTCACGTCAAGGTTATGCTTTAGCGCAAGATATTAGCAGTTATTCTTTCATTGCTGTTACGAAATATGCTAAACCTATCCTTGCTGAAAATAGCGGGATTGTAACCTTAACATACTTAGGGGCTGAGCGTGCAGTACCAAATTATAATATGATGGGGATTGCCAAAGCGGCTTTAGAATCGTCTGTACGTTATCTTGCAGCGGAATTATCTCCTGAAAAAATCAGGGTCAATGCTATTTCAGCTGGTGCAATTAAAACTCTTGCTGTAACGGGTGTCAAAGATTATCAAAAATTATTACAATTGTCAGAAGATCGTACACCGGATAATGTAGGCGTCACAATTGAAGAAGTCGGCAATGTATGTGCTTTTTTAATCAGTCCCCTTTCAAGTGGCATTATTGGCGAAGTTATATTTGTTGATAAAGGAGTTCATCTATCGTAAAGGTATTATGTAAACTTTATTCTTTACCTTCCCTTTCTTTTGATTTTTACTTTGTTATGATACAATTATTTTAAAGGAGGGATTTTATGTTAGCTACGAATAATGGCTCTGTAGCAGAAACAACAGAAAAACAATTAAATGCCTTACAACGTTGGTGGCATAATATTAATTGGGAGAATATTATTAATACAATTGTTGATAAAGCAATTGGTGTGGTTTTACTCACCCTTTTATTCTTTATCCTTCAGCGTTTGAGTTTCTTTTTACTTGATCGTGTCTATAAACAATATGCCAAAAGATACAGTATGAATGAAAATCGCTTAAACACCTTTAAAACATTGATGCATAATATCATTCAATATACGCTCGGCTTTTTTTACGTTTATAGTTTATTATCTGTTTTAGGTTTTCCAATCGGTTCATTACTTGCAGGTGCCGGAATTGCCGGAATTGCGATCGGTTTAGGTGCACAAGGATTTATGAATGATATTATTACAGGTGCCTTTATTATTATGGAACAACAAATCGATGTAGGGAACTATATTCGCCTACCAAATTTAGGAATAGAAGGCACGGTCATGTCTGTCGGAATACGTACCTTACAATTAAAATCAACAGATGGTACCCTACATTACGTTCCAAATCGTAATATCACTGTCATTAGCAATACCTCACGTGAAAATATGCAAGTATTGGTTGATGTGAGAATTAATCCTAATGAAGGAATCGAGGAAATGAAACAAATTATTACAACGGTGAATCAAGAATTTGCTCAAGTCCATCATGAAGTCATTAAGACGCCACCAAGTATTTTTGGTGTGGTTGACTTAGGAAATAATAATTTTGCGATTCGCAGTATTATGTATGTTTCAAATGGCCAACAATTTAGTATTAAGCAAGCCTATTTAACTGCTTGTATTGACGCCTTAGTACAAAACGGCTACACCATTCCTAATACACCAATTATTACGAAATGAAATAACCGCACATCGCCAAAAGATTAATCGGTGATGTGCGGTTTTGTTTATTGAGCTTTTTTCTGCTCGTTTTTTTCTATTAGATAATATCTACTTTCAATTTCATGTACCATATGATTGACAGATTTGAGTATCGTTTTTCTTGTATAAATGCCTAAAAAAACATTTTCTGCTGTTACATAGGGTAAAAAGGGTTCATTGACCAAACGCCGCAACAAGACTTCTAGCCCTTCGTTTTGATGAATGGTTGTGACATTTACTTCCATTACATCAGCAACCGTTAAACTTTCAAGTAGACTCATATCAAAACCAGTTAAGCCGCTAATTGCGCGCATAATATCTGCTAATGAAAGTAAGCCTACTAAATGATCTTCACTGTCTAATACTGGTATTTTTGAATATCCCACATTTGTAAGGACTAAAAGTGCATGTTCTAATGGATGGGTGTAAAGTACTGTTGCAACATTTTCAGCTTCGATTAAAAAAGTATCTTCTGTTTCAGTTAATAATTCTTTGACGTGTTTACCAATCATTTCATATCCACCTATTTTTCAAATTCAAAAGCTAAATCGGCAATTGGTTGATTTGCACGATTGTAGTACTGAATCTTCCAATATGTTGGTGTACTTTCAATAATCGCAAAACTACGATGTTGAATTGGACCTCGTGGTAGTAAGATGCTACCAGGATTTAAATATAGTCGATGATTCACCACTTCGCAACCAATTAAGTGGGTATGTCCAAACAATACGATATCAGCATGACTTTGTTCCGCTAAATAAGCAAGTTTTTGTAGTCCCATTCGTACTCCGTAAAGATGACCGTGTGTCACCAAGATTTTATCTTCTGGTGTGGTGATGATTTTAACATCTTCATACCCATTATCGTAATCACAGTTTCCAGCTACGACATGAATCTCTTTCCATAATTCATCATCACTAGACAATTCTGAATCTCCACAATGTATCACGTAATCTACTTTATCTTTCCATTGTTTGAATACATCGACTACAATTTGACGATCTTGATGGCTATCACTCAGTACAAGGTATTTCATAATCATTCTTCCTCTCTATGCTTCTAACCAGGCTTGCCATAATCCATCCAATTTTTTCATCGCTTGACCACGATGTGAAATCTCATTTTTCTCTTCTGGTGTTAATTCAGCAGATGTTTTTTCTAGACCATCAACGATAAATAATGGATCATAGCCAAAACCATTTTCACCTCTAGGAATTCGTGCAATACGTCCGTTCCAAATGCCCTCAACAACGAGCGATTCTTTTTGTGGCGCAGCAAAGACCAAGGTACAATGGAATTGCGCTGTACGATTTTCATCTGCTACGTCGGTTAATTCATGCAGTAATTTGGCATTATTGGAGGCATCACTCTTTTGTTCACCGGCAAAGCGTGCGGAATAAATTCCTGGCATACCTCCAAGTGCATCGACAGTCAAACCAGAATCATCAGCTAATACTGGACATTGAAGGATATTGGCAATTGTTTCCGCCTTTAATCGGGCGTTTTCTTCAAAAGTTTGACCGGTTTCTTGCACTTCAGGTAGTTCAGGAAAATCTTTCATGGTTTTAATTTGATAGCCCGCTTTAGCAAACATTTTTTCAAATTCTTTCGCTTTACCCATATTTCCTGTTGCAATCATAATCGTTTTATCAGCAACAGCATCATTAGCTGTATTCTGTACATATAAAGCTTCTTTTTGATAAGCAATTAAAGATTCGATGGCTTCTTTTCCATAGTGTAATAAGTGATTTAATTGGTCGCCATCAAAGGTAGCTTCCTCTCCTGTCCCTTGAATTTCAACAAAGCGACCAGATTCAGTCATGACTAAATTCATATCTACTTGGCAGGCAGAATCCTCAATGTAATCCAAGTCGACGGCGTAACTATCATCTTCTAAAATCCCTACACTAATAGCAGCTAGATGTTCTTTAATTGGATTTTCGCTTAGCTCCCCTGTTTGCATCAGTTTATTAATCGCTAATTGTAAAGCAACAAAAGCACCAGTAATACTTGCTGTACGTGTACCTCCGTCTGCTTGAATGACATCACAATCGACAATGATGCTACGTTCTCCAAGTTTTTCTAGATCAACCACCGCACGCAAACTCCGACCAATTAAACGTTGAATTTCCATTGTACGGCCGGATAATTTACCTTTTGAGCTTTCTCGGCGATTTCTAGTATTGGTTGCTCGTGGTAGCATACTATATTCAGCACTTACCCACCCAGTTTCGCTACCACGTAAAAATGGTGGCACACTTTCTTCAATTGTCGCAGAACAAATGACTTGTGTATCTCCAAAAGAAATCACGACCGAGCCTTCTGGATGCTTAAAGACATTTGTTTGAATATCAATTCTTCTTAAATCATTTACTTGACGGCCATCATGACGCATGTAAATTCCCCCTTTATAATTGAATATGTATGGCTTGAATATCAGGAATATTTAACCAATTTTTAGCAATTTGATTAAAACTTTGTGTTGATCCGGTTGTATAAAATTGACGTGTTGGTGTGGTATTTTCGGGTGAGTTGGCAATATCAAAGTAGTCTAAAAGCATGCTGACCTCTCCGACTGTTTCAACGCCAGAGTCGATTAAAACCACCTCTTTGCCCATTACATTTTGAATAATCGGACGTAGTAAAGGATAATGTGTGCATCCTAAAATCAAGGTGTCGATGTTTTTTTTCGTCATCGGTTGTAGGGTTTGAGCGACAATTTTTTTTGCCACACTTGAATTTGCTTGATTACTTTCTACTATCGGAACAAATCTAGGACACGCTAAACTCACAGGTTGAGCAGTCGGTACTTTAGAAAGAATGGCTTGTTCATAACTTCCACTTTGGATGGTTCCTTGTGTGCCGATAATCCCAATTCGTTGCGATTTTGTATTTTTGACAGCAGCTCTAGTTCCAGGTAAAATCACACCGACAACTGGAATGTCTAATTGTTCCTTAATTTGGGTTAAAGCTGCTGCAGTCGCCGTGTTACAAGCGATTACAAGCATCTTAATATTTTGTTTTAGTAAAAAACGAGTCATTTGCCAAGTAAATTCAATGACTTGTTCTTTTGGACGTGGACCATATGGACAACGCAGATTATCTCCTAAAAAAATAATATTTTCATTTGGTAGTTGTTTTAAAGCTTCCTTAACAACGGTTAGCCCTCCTACTCCTGAATCAATAAAACCAATTGGAGCAGTATTTATCATAAAATAAACTTCCTTTTTTTATATTTTATCCATCCATATTTTCGCTTTTTTTCGCTAAGAATGCAAGTAATTATCTTGAAATCTTAGCAAACCAAAATAAATTTTAATCTTTGCAACTAAAAAGTCATAAACTGGTTGCTAAATCTAGTAAAACAAGGTAGGATAAAACTTGTGAGAATTAGTAGAAAAAGGTGAAAACAATGAATATTATTTTAACTGGTGATCGTCCAACGGGTCAATTGCATTTAGGTCATTATGTTGGTTCTTTAAAAAAACGTGTTGAAATGCAAGCTGATGAAAATAATCAAATGAATATCATGATTGCAGATGTGCAAGCTTTAACCGATAATGCCAAAAATCCCGAAAAAGTTTCTAAAAACGTATTAGAAGTTGCCCTTGACTATTTAGCAGTTGGTTTAGATCCAAAACGATCAACCTTATTTATTCAGTCACAAATTCCACAATTGGCTGAATTGATGATGTATTACATGAATTTAGTTACGGTTGCACGCGTGAAACGGAATCCCACTGTTAAAAGTGAAATTGAACAAAAGAAATTTGGTGAAAGTGTCCCAACTGGATTTTTTGTTTACCCTATCTCCCAAGCAGCTGATATTACGGCTTTCAAAGCAAATCTAGTACCCGTTGGTGAAGACCAAAAGCCAATGTTAGAACAAACACAAGAAATTGTTCATACATTTAATAGTATTTATGGTGAAGTTTTAGTCGAACCTAAAGCTGTATTACCTGAAAAAGGAATGGGGCGTTTACCAGGTATCGATGGCAATGGTAAGATGAGTAAGTCTTTAAATAATGGTATTTACTTGGCTGATGATGCGGATACGATTAAGAAAAAAGTCATGTCTATGTACACCGATCCAAATCATATTCACGTTGAAGATCCTGGGCAAGTTGAAGGCAATATGGTCTTTACTTATCTTGATGTATTTGGCAAAGATAAAGCCTATATTGAAGAGCTAAAAGAACATTATCGTCGTGGTGGACTTGGTGATGTGAAAATTAAACGCTACTTAATCGATGTATTAGAAGCTGAATTAGCCCCAATTCGTGCCCGTCGTTTAGAGTTTGCTAAAGACCCGCAAGCTGTGATGGAAATGTTGCGACAAGGTAGCTTACAAGCTGAAAAAGTAGCAGCTGCAACCCTTGATGATGTGAAAAAAGCGATGGGTATTCAATATTTTTAATCGATTTACGAGGATTGAAACAAGATCAATCCTCGTTTTTTCATTATCTTAAATTTTCCCAAACGGTAATTAACTTATTAATTTTACAGGGCGCATCTAAACCAAACTCTCTAAGTAACATTTGAACCAGATTTTCATCTAGTTTCTCTTTTTTACCTTCTTTGAAATGAGCAAATACGTGATAAGTCAGTTCATCGCAAAATTCTGGATGACTATGTAACCAGTATTCAACTGCCTTATTTTGATTTTTTTCTTTGGCATAATTTCTTTTATAATAATACCCGGCATAAGCTTTTTTTTTACTTTTATAACCAAATCCTTGGGCATCATCTAATATTTCCCCAGTTGTCACATTTATAATAATGTATCTAGCTTCTCCTCTTTGCGATAATTTTCTTGAATAGACTGCTTGATAATCTACATCATTCATGGTAATCCTCTCCTCTTTTTATGCTCTACTTTATAAATACGCAAAATAGGGAGAAAAGCTTTTTAAAACCATAAAAAAAATCTAGAAAATCAGAAAAATCCTAATTCTCTAGATTACTTTTAAACTTATATTTTACGTAAGCGATAAATACTGATTATCAATGAGCTAAAACATAGTAAAAATGAACCAAAAAAGGCGATTTTCATACCATAAATAAAGAATTCTGGATGTTGATTCAAATAAGTGGTTACCTTATACCCTGCTTTGAGACTCATTGCTTGATAAAGAATAGTGGTTGCTAAACTAATACCAACAACCATCCCAAAGTTTCGCGCAAATGAGTTTAAACTTCCTGCCAGGCCAAGATTTTCTCTTGTGACACTACTCATGACCATTGTGTTATTAGGTGATTGGAATAACGAGTTACCTAGACCTACAAATGCTGATATCACTGCATAGACAAAAATCGGCGTATGGATATCTAAAAACATGTAACAAATTTGGGTAATTGACAAAATCGTTAGTCCAGAAATAACTAAATATTTCGGCCCAAATTTGTCAGTCAATAAGCCGCTTAATGGTGAAGCAACGACCATAACGACTGGGAAAACCATCATTAACATTCCTGCCACACTTGGTTTAAGATTTAAAGTACGTTGCAAGTAAAATGGCACAATGACATTAATAAAAAAGTTTGAAGCAAAAATCAAAGTTGCACATAATAAACTGAGGCTGAAGGTTTGATTTTTGAAAATACCAAAAGTAATTAATGGCAATTTTACGCGTTTTTCCACTAAAATAAAGCCTGTAAAAGACAAAATGGCGGCGATGAATAAAATGATTGGTAAAATGCGTGTAAATCCAATCTCTTGTCCGATAAAGATGCCACCAAATAAAGTGATGATAAACAATGCAAATAAGCCAAATCCTTTTGTATCAATCGGATGACCTGAGCGATGGATATCTTTAGGTAAAACTTTGGTACCTAAGATAAAGGTTAAAATACCGATTGGAATATTAATCCAGAAGATATAGCCCCAGGGTAACTGTCCTAAGATTACCCCACCAATTCCTGGACCAGCGATTGAACCTAGAGAGACAAAAGCACCGATGGATCCTAATGCCCGACCTCTTTCACTCATTGGAAAAACTTCTGTGATAATACCGGTATTGGTGGCCATCGTCATACTTGCACCGATTGCTTGAATAATACGAGCGACTAATAATAGACCTAAAGAATGATTAAAGCCACATAAAAAAGAACCTAAAGTAAAAATAATCATCCCTAGACGAAATACTTTAATTTTTCCGATGCTGTCCCCTAATTTTCCAAAAACCAACAAACACGCACAGGCAGTCATTAAATAAATCGAAACTACCCACTCTACTTGGTTCATCGGAATCTTTAAATCTTTTGAAATGACGGGTAATGCGATGTTTACAATACTACCATCTAAAGTGGACATAAATGTAAAACTCGCCACTGCAATTAAAATAAGCCAGCGATTTTTTTGAACGATAGGATTGTCCTGATAAGTTAGCAAAACAATCTCCTCCTTTAAATAAAATTTGGCGTAAAGTATCATAACACGAAAAACTAAAAAAAGCGAATAAAACCACTAGCTCAATAAAATGGGTCTATGATATTTAGTGTTGTTACTCAAATGGGGGATAACACTGAATATCTTTTTTTATCATCAAAATAATAGAAAAAGACATCTGTTTCCTCTATAATTAAGTCGACCAAAACCTTTAAGGAGT
>SKEB01000563.1_pt1 | contig 28713 bp, 26 predicted proteins | sample 4826561 | NCBI WGS metagenome assembly SKEB01 (sample SAMN11008820, study PRJNA524170) | human gut metagenome | biome: Human fecal sample; material: Feces; isolation source: fecal sample from pouch patient p17 | host: Homo sapiens | place: Israel: Tel-Aviv | collected 2016-03-29
CCGATATTCAGATTGGCATTTTTAGTAGAAGTTCCTGATGAATTGGAAAAGTTTATAGATTGCTGTAATAGGTAAGATAAAAGGGAATTTATTGCTCACCAGAAAAACGCTATACTACTAACACTTTTATGTAACCACTGAGGTGGAACTTGACCACAACAATTTCAGAAGTTTTTACGTTAGAACCACAAGATAATGCACGATTGCAATCGCTTTGTGGTCCTTTTGATGAACATATCTCATTGATTGAAAAACAGTTTAATTTGATTATCTCACGGCGTAATTTTACCTTCACTATTGAATCAGCGGATGAAGAAACAAAACCGCATCATCTTCAATTATTGAAAAATGCCGCAAAATTGATCCAAAAGCTCTATGTCGACACCGCACCGCTTAAAGGTAAGGTTCAGGAGTTGGATTTGGAACAGGTGCATATTGCGCTGCAAGAAAGCCGAATGTTATTGCAACAAACAGATGATGACAGCGATGAAGCCAATGTTTATAGCACCACCATTAAAACCAAACGGGGAGTGATTAAACCGCGCGGTAAAAACCAAATTCAATATCTGCATAATATTTTGCGTTATGACATTAGTTTTGGCATTGGACCGGCAGGAACGGGCAAAACATTTCTGGCGGTTGCGGCAGCGGTTGAGGCGTTGGAAAAACAGCAGGTTCGCCGTTTGTTATTGACGCGTCCGGCGGTGGAAGCCGGTGAAAAATTGGGCTTTTTGCCGGGTGATTTAACGCAGAAAATCGATCCTTATTTGCGACCTTTATATGATGCGCTTTTTGAAATGCTCGGTTTTGAGAAAGTGCAGAAGTTGATGGAGCGCAATGTGATTGAAATTGCACCGTTGGCATATATGCGCGGTCGAACATTGAATGACGCTTTTATTATTTTGGATGAAAGTCAAAACACGACCATTGAGCAAATGAAAATGTTTTTGACCCGTATCGGTTTTAATTCTAAAGCGGTCATTACCGGCGATATTACTCAGGTTGATTTACCGCGCGGTCAAAAATCTGGCTTGCGACACGCGATTGAAGTGTTGAGCGATGTGGAAGATTTGAGTTTTAATTATTTTAAGAGCGAAGATATTGTGCGCCATCCGGTGGTGGCGAAAGTGGTGCAGGCGTATGAAAAATGGGACGAAGAAGAACAGTTACGCCGTAAAGCACTTGCGGAACAACGTCGTCAGGCAAAATTAGAGGAACAACGAAATGACGAATAATGCTGAAATGCTGGTAGATCTACAAATTGCCAGTGAGGATCAAAGCAATTTACCGACATTACAACAATTCACCTATTGGGCGACACAGGCGGTTAAACCGCAGCAGGATAATGTAGAAATGACAATTCGGATCGTGGATGAGGAAGAAAGCCATCATTTGAATTTTACTTATCGAGGCAAAGATCGTCCGACTAATGTGCTTTCGTTCCCGTTTGAAGTGCCGGAAGGCATTGAGTTGCCGTTATTGGGCGATTTAGTCATTTGTCGTCAAGTGGTTGAAAAAGAGGCTCAGGAACAGCAAATTTCTTTAGAAGCACATTATGCGCATTTGACCGTACACGGCTGTTTGCATCTGTTGGGCTATGATCATATTGAAGATGATGAAGCGGAAGAGATGGAAAGTTTGGAAACAGAGATTATGTTGTCAATGGGCTATGCCGATCCCTATTTAAGTGAGAAAATCTAGGTGCAGGATTTTTCGCGTCAAATTGTGATTTTTTCCGGTTCAGCGCACTGGAGAACGGAACAACAGCTCAAGATTATTCAACACTATCAACATTATCGTGGCCTGTATTGCGGTTATCAGCTACCGCAATATGCTCAAGCTTCCCTTTCTTGTTATGCTTTTCAACAAAGTCGCAATGTGTTGGGGCAGGAGTTCCAATTTGCGGTTTTTGATGCGGCGTTGGAAAACAATCTTGCATTCCATCTGGACAGTTTGTTGATCTTATCGGCAACGTTACAAGCCGGTGGTGCTTTATTCCTGTTCTTACCTGAATGGCAACGATTGGACGAAAGTATTGATTTAGACAGTGAACGTTGGAGTAGCGGTCAACAACCGCATAGCGTGCCGCATTTTATGCATTGGTTTAAGCAGACTGTAGCTTGTCAGAAAATTGTTGTTTATCAAGAGAATAGCAGTGAAATCATCTTGCCGCACTTAAACTCGGTTAATTGGCGAATACCGATTGCCGCAGTGCAGCAGCAACGGGCAGTTTTAACGCAGATAACGCAACACACCGATGGCGTTTTATTATTATCGGCACGTCGTGGGCGAGGAAAATCTGCTTTGCTTGGTCAATTAATTCAGCAACAGTCACAAACAACAAACATTTTAATTACTGCGGCAAACAAAAAGGCTGTTGCAACCGTCGCCGAATTTGCGTTACCTCAGAAATTGAATTTTATTGCACCGGATGAGTTGCTGCAAAAAATTCAACAAAAACAGTTAGATAATCATACATTTTTAATTGTGGATGAGGCGGCAATGTTGCCATTATCGTGGCTGGCACAGTTTTCCAACAGTTTCAGTAAAGTGTTGTTGACCAGCACCAGCGAAGGTTATGAGGGTTCAGGTAAAGGCTTTATCTTAAAGTTAAAAGGCTATTTAAAACGAACAATTCATTTGTTTAGGTTGGAAATTCCTTTGCGCTGGCAACAGAATGATCGGCTTGAACAGTGGATGGATCAATTGGCGTTAGTAGAGCAAAATAGATTGGATATTTCTCATCAAAATGGCGCGCCGCAATTTAATCTTTATCACACCTTGCCGATCAATTCTCCTTTTGCCGAGTTATATCAATTACTTAGTTTTGCGCATTATCGTACTTCGCCGACCGATTTACGCCGATTATTGGACGGTGCCGATCAGCACTTTATGACAGCGGAAATGGCAGAGCGAATTGCCGGTGTGGTTTGGGGCTTGGAAGAGGGAAATTTTGCCGATAAGGAATTAATTGAGCAAATTCGGTTAGGTTATCGCCGACCAAAAGGGAATTTAGTCGCACAAACGTTATGTTTTCAAACCAATTTATCGCAGGCTTTAACCTTGCGAGCGTTGCGTATTTCGCGGATTGCGGTGTTACCTCAATATCAACGGCAAACTTTAGGAACGCAATTAATTCAGCAATGTATCCAGAAATATTGCCATAACTTTGATTATCTTTCCGTCAGTTTCGGCTTTGAAAAGTCATTATTACGCTTTTGGCAAAAATTAGGTTTTCAGATAAGTGCAGTGAGCATTAAACCGGAAGCAAGCAGTGGCAATTACAGCGTGATGATGATTTATCCGTTGTCTGATGCCGGCACCGATTTTTGCCAACAGGCGGGAGATCGTTTCCAGCGGGATTTTGTATTAAGCGAACATCCATTATCAGCGGAACTTGATTTGCAAGTAGAGCCGGATTGGCAATTAAATGCATATGATTGGCAGCTGATCAATGAATTTATTCAATCTCAACGCACCTTAGCGGTAAGTTATGCGGCGTTGCGTCGATTATTTCATCATTATCCGAATGACAATTTAGCAAAACAGCTGCAACAATTAAAAAGTCTATTTTTTACACAGAAGAAACAAAAAACGATACTTTTTAAACAACAACTTGAGCATTTTTTAGCTAATAAAGATAAAAAAATTTAGTTTCATATTAGGCTGAAAAGCTAGAGGATAAATTTAAGGTTTTTATCTTATGCGGTTAAAAATAACGTTTTCCTGTGTTTTTATGGTTTTTAAGTCTGTTTTCTGTATTTTAAAAAAGCAAAATAAGTGATTTTTTAGCATAAAATGCTATTGACTTAAAATAGGCTTTTCGGCAAAATCAATCACGTTTTTCAGTTTTATAAGGTTTTAAACAATGTTTTCTCCTATTTCTTTATCTCTGCTTCTGCTCCTCACAAATCAACAATTTGTGCGGTAAGGCGTGGATAAAGGAAAAAAATTGAATTTAAGCAAACACACACATCTGCCCGCACTTAGCGGGCTTTTTTTTAACTCTTTTTTACGTTGACGGCGGTGGAGTATGAGTAATCAAGTTATTATTTTCGATACAACTTTAAGAGATGGCGAACAAGCGTTAAAAGCAAGTTTAACGGTCAAAGAAAAATTGCAGATCGCATTAGCCTTGGAACGTCTAGGGGTTGATGTGATGGAAGTCGGGTTTCCGGTGTCTTCAGAAGGCGATTTCCAATCTGTTCAAGCCATTGCCAAAGCGGTTAAAAACAGCCGCGTCTGCGCACTTTCTCGTGCGGTGGCAAAAGATATTGATGCTGCCTATGAAGCATTAAGAGTAGCAAAAGCCTTCCGTATTCATACTTTCATTGCCACTTCCGCATTGCACGTTGAAGCAAAATTAAAACGTTCATTTGATGATGTGGTGGAAATGGCAGTGGCGGCAGTGAAACGTGCTAGAGGTTATACCGATGATGTTGAATTTTCCTGTGAAGATGCTGGTCGTACCGGAGTGGATAATATTTGTCGTATTGTAGAGGCGGCGATCAATGCCGGTGCAACAACCATCAATATTCCTGATACCGTAGGTTATACCGTGCCGATTCAATTCGGTTCTATTATTGAAAATGTAATGAATCGCGTGCCGAATATTGATAAAGCGATTATTTCCGTGCATTGCCATAATGATTTAGGTATGGCGACCGCAAACTCATTAACTGCAGTGCAATATGGCGCAAGACAGATCGAATGTACCATCAACGGCATCGGCGAACGTGCCGGAAATACGGCATTGGAAGAAGTGGTGATGGCAATGCGTACCCGTAAAGATTTAATGGACGTTACCACAAATATCAATACGCAAGAGATTTATCGTGTTAGCCAATTAGTCAGTCAGATTTGTAATATGCCGATTCAACCGAATAAAGCGATTGTTGGTGCGAATGCTTTTGCTCACTCTTCCGGTATCCATCAGGATGGCGTGTTGAAAAATGCCAATACTTACGAAATTTTATCGCCGGAAAGTATCGGTTTGAAGAAAGAAAAACTTAATCTTACCGCGCGTTCCGGTCGCGCTGCTGTGAAGAAACATATGAGCGATATGGGCTATGGCGAAAATGATTACGACTTGGATAAATTGTATGAAGCCTTCTTAAAATTGGCAGATAAGAAAGGTCAAGTGTTCGATTATGATTTGGAAGCGTTGGCATTTATTGATATGCAGCAAGGCGAGGATGTCAGTGTGCAATTACAAGGCATTTCTGTACAGTCTGTGAGCCATATGCCGGCGACCGCTTCAGTCAAACTTGCGGTTGATCACGTGATTCAATTAGATGCGGCAACAGGTAACGGTCCGGTGGACGCAGTTTATAACTGTATTTTAAGAATTACCGGAATGGATTTGACAATGACCAGTTATCAACTTTCTGCCAAAGGGGAAGGAAAAGATGCGTTAGGGCAGGTTGATATTGTGGTAGATTATAAAGGGCGCAAATTCCACGGTGTGGGGTTGGCAACAGATATTATTGAAGCGTCTGCATTGGCGTTGATTCACGCAATAAATGCGATTAAATTGGCGAAGAAAGTGGCAGATGTGAAGTCTAGAAAAATTATGGAGACAGTATAAATGCAAACATTCAACATAGCAGTTTTACCGGGCGACGGTATTGGACCGGAAGTAATGCGTGAAGCGCTAAAAGTGCTTAATGCGGTTGAGCAACGTTTTGATTTTAAAGTGAATTATCAACAATATGATGTTGGTGGTGCCGGCATTGATCATCACGGTAAGGCATTGCCGGATGTGACTTTAAAAGGATGTGAGCAGGCAGATGCGATTCTGTTCGGTTCTGTCGGTGGGCCGAAATGGGAACATCTTCCGGCAAATGAACAGCCGGAACGTGGGGCATTGCTCCCTTTGCGTAAACATTTTGCCCTGTTCTGCAATCTTCGTCCGGCGACCTTATATCAAGGCTTGGAAAAATTCTGTCCGTTACGTGCCGATATCGCCGCAAAAGGTTTCGATATTGTGGTTGTGCGTGAGTTGACCGGCGGCATCTATTTCGGTCAACCGAAAGGGCGTGAAGGCGAAGGCAAAATGGAGAAGGCGTTTGATACTGAAGTGTATCATCGTTTTGAAATTGAGCGTATTGCGCGTATCGCTTTTGAAGCAGCGCAGAAGCGTCGTAAAAAAGTGACTTCCGTTGATAAAGCCAATGTTTTGATCAGCTCGATTTTATGGCGTGAAGTGGTAATGGAAGTGGCGAAAGCGTATCCGGATGTGGAATTGGAACATATTTATATTGATAACGCGACAATGCAACTGATTAAACAACCGGAACATTTCGATGTGTTACTTTGTTCCAATATGTTCGGCGATATTATTTCCGATGAGTGTGCAATGATCACCGGTTCAATGGGGATGTTGCCTTCAGCAAGTATGAATGAAAAAGGTTTCGGTCTATATGAACCGGCAGGCGGTTCGGCACCGGATATTGCCGGTAAAGGCATTGCCAATCCGATCGCACAGATCCTTTCTGCCGCGATGATGTTGCGCTATAGCTTTAATTTGAATGAGGCTGCCAACGCTATTGAAAATGCAGTTAAAGCGGTATTGGCACAAGGTTATCGCACTGCAGATTTGGCGGATAATACTCAACCTGTTTCTACCAGTGAAATGGGAGATTTAATTGTAGCTGAGCTTTTAAAATAAACAGAAATCTATAAAAAAGAACGAGTGATTATGATGAAAAAAACATTATACGATAAATTATTTGACGCTCACGTTGTCTATGAAGCAGAAGGTGAAACGCCGATTTTATACATTAATCGCCATTTAATTCACGAAGTCACCAGTCCGCAAGCCTTTGACGGATTGCGTGTCGCCAATCGCCAAGTACGTCAAGTGGGAAAAACTTTCGGCACAATGGATCACAGCATTTCAACACAAGTGCGCGATGTCAATAAATTAGAAGGGCAAGCCAAAATCCAAGTGCTGGAACTTGCCAAAAACTGCGCCAATACCGGCATTAAGTTATTTGATATGAGCACTAAACAACAAGGGATTGTGCACGTTGTCGGACCTGAACAGGGTTTAACCTTGCCGGGAATGACCATCGTTTGTGGGGATTCCCACACCGCAACGCACGGTGCATTTGGCGCATTGGCCTTCGGGATTGGTACATCAGAAGTGGAACATGTTCTCGCCACTCAAACCTTAAAACAGAGCCGTGCTAAAAATATGAAAATTGAAGTGCGTGGCAAAGTGGCGCCGGGGATTACCGCAAAAGACATTGTGCTTGCCATTATCGGCAAAACCACAATGGCTGGCGGTACGGGACACGTGGTGGAATTTTGTGGGGAAGCCATTCGTGATCTTTCTATGGAAGGAAGAATGACGGTTTGCAATATGGCGATTGAACTTGGGGCAAAAGCAGGATTAATCGCACCGGATGAAACCACTTTTGAATACTTGAAAGGTCGTCCTTATGCACCGAAAGGCAAAGATTGGGACGATGCGGTAGCTTATTGGAAAACCTTAAAAACCGATGAAGGTGCAGAATTTGATACGGTGGTGGTATTGGATGCTAAAGATATTGCGCCACAAGTTACGTGGGGAACCAATCCGGGGCAAGTGATTGGCATTGATCAAACCGTGCCAAATCCAGCCGAAATGAATGATCCTGTGGTGCGTGCTTCTGCCGAGAAAGCCTTAGCTTATATCGGGTTAGAACCAAATACTGATTTAACACAAGTGCCGGTTGATCAAGTCTTTATCGGTTCTTGCACCAACTCGCGTATTGAAGATTTACGCGCTGCCGCCGCGGTGATGAAAGGGCGTAAAGTTGCCGATAACGTAAAACGCGTATTGGTGGTGCCGGGATCAGGTCTTGTGAAAGAGCAAGCAGAAAAAGAGGGCTTGGATAAAATCTTTATCGAAGCCGGTGCTGAATGGCGTAATCCGGGTTGTTCAATGTGTTTAGGAATGAATGATGACCAATTAGGTGAATGGGAACGTTGTGCGTCTACCAGCAACCGTAACTTTGAAGGTCGTCAAGGGCGCAATGGACGTACTCATCTTGTTAGTCCGGCGATGGCAGCGGCAGCCGCGGTGTTTGGTAAATTTGTCGATATTCGTCAAGTGGAATTACTTTAAGGAGAAATTATGGCAGGCTTTAAACAACATTCAGGCATTGTTGTGCCGTTAGATGTGGCAAATGTGGATACCGATGCCATTATTCCAAAACAATTTTTACAAGCGATTACGCGCGTAGGTTTTGGTAAACATCTATTTCACGAATGGCGTTATCTTGATGCAGCAGGCACTCAACCTAATCCTGACTTTGTACTGAATTATCCACAATACCAAGGCGCAAGTATTTTGCTGGCACGTAAAAATTTAGGCTGTGGTTCATCTCGTGAGCACGCTCCTTGGGCATTGGCAGATTATGGCTTCAAAGTGATGATTGCGCCAAGTTTCGCGGATATTTTCTATAACAACAGCTTAAATAATCATATGTTGCCAATTCGTTTAAGCGAAGAAGAAGTCGAAGAAATCTTCCAATGGGTGTGGGCAAACCCAGGGAAAGCGATTGATGTCGATTTAGAAAAAATGACGGTAACTGTAGGCGAAAAGGTCTATCCTTTTGAATTGGACGAATTCCGCCGCCACTGCCTATTAAACGGTTTGGATAATATCGGTTTGACATTGCAGCACGAACAGGCAATTTCCGCATACGAGAAAAATATTCCTAACTTCCTAAAATAAACAGAAGATAGGGTAAAAAATCTCGAATAAATTTCCAAAATCGTGCAAAAAGCGTGTATCCTTTTTGCAAAGAAAAACAAAAAGGATACCGCTATGCAACTCTCCTCAATGCAACAACAGCGTCTATTTGAACTGTTACAAAATTCAACCTTAAAAGATCATTATCAACTTCCAATTACCTTGGAAAATTTACCGGAAAATCTTCACCGGATTGCAACCGCTATCTATTTTTCTGATTTTGTCGCAGAAATTTTACAGAAATACCCAGTCATTTTTGAGCAGTGGTTGCAGCAGTTACCGCAATTTTCAGACTGTGCAGAATATCAACAACGTTTGCGTACACAGCTGGAAAATGTAGATGATGAAAATAAGCTGTATCAAATTTTACGCCGTTTCCGTCATTGTGAAATGGCGAAATTGAGCTTTTGTCAGAGTTTAAATCTTGCCAGTGTTGAACAGATTTTTCATCAGCTTTCCGAATTGGCGGAAGCGATTATTGTGGTGACCAAAGATTGGCTTTATCAAAAGCTTTGTGTTGAATTGGGCACACCGACCAATGCTGAAGGCGAAGCTCAACCGCTCATTATTTTGGGAATGGGAAAATTGGGGGGCAGGGAGTTGAATTTCTCTTCCGATATTGATCTGATTTTTACTTATCCGGATCACGGTGAAACAGTGGGTGCCAGAAGAAGTATCGATAATGGGCAATTTTTTATCCGTTTGGGACAACGTTTTATTAAAGCGTTGGATCAAGCTACTATTGATGGCTTTGTTTATCGTGTTGATATGCGTCTGCGCCCTTTCGGCGAAGCCGGCGCATTAGCATTAAGTTTTGCCTCGATTGAAGATTATTATCAAGAGCAAGGGCGTGATTGGGAACGTTATGCGATGATTAAAGCGCGCATTATGGGGGAAGATGCCAACGATCCGAATCACCGTTATTTAAGCCAGTTGCTGCGCCCATTTGTTTATCGGCGTTACATTGATTTTAGTGCTATTCAATCGCTGCGTGATATGAAGCAAAAAATCAATGCTGAAGTAAGACGACGGGGCTTAGTGGATAATATTAAACTCGGTGCCGGCGGTATTCGTGAGATTGAGTTTATCGTACAAGTATTCCAATTAATTCGTGGCGGTCGGGAAAAAGCGTTACAGCAAAGAGAGTTATTACGGATTTTACCAAAATTGGTCGAATTGAATTTATTGCAACCGCTTGAAGCAACTCATTTATCTCAGGCTTACCTTTTTTTGCGCCGAGTGGAAAATGTGCTGCAGGCGATTAATGATCAACAGACACAATTGTTACCAACCAATGAACAGGATAAACAGCGTTTAATTGAGGCTTGCCGTGCTTTTACCTATTTTAATCAGCAAAATCAACTGGTTACTATTGAATACCCGATTTATGACTGGAGCAGTTTTTATCAAGTGTTAAGTCAGCATCAACAAAATGTACGTCAGGTGTTCAGCCACTTAATTGGTGAAGAGGATGAAAAAAGTGAGGAATATCAAAGTGATTGGCAAGATTTTCTAGGCATCAATTTTAATCATCAGGATGTGATAACGCTGTTAGAAAAATTAAAGTTATCTCATCGGCAAGAAATTGCCGATCATATGTGGCAGTTCAAACAAGAAATGTTACGTAAATCAATTGGTGTGCGTGGTCGAGATGTGTTGGAACAGCTGCTTCCAATTTTATTTGATGAGATGTTGGCTATGAAAGATGCAGCAGTATTGCTTCCTCGTATTTTAGAAATTATTGCCAAAATTGCGACCAGAACGACTTATCTTGAATTATTGTATGAGAATCCAAATTCACGCGTATTATTAATGAAATTATGTGGCGCATCACCTTTTGTTGCTCGACAAATTGCGGATTATCCATTGTTATTGGATGAGTTATTAAATCCTAATACGTTATTATCTCCACCTCCATTTAGTCAATACCAAGCAGAATTAGAACATTATTTGATACGAATTCCTCAAGAAGATGAAGAACAATTAATTGATGTTTTGCGTCAGTTTAAATTAGCAACGCAGTTACGAGTAGCTGCTGCTGATATTCTAGGTGCTTTGCCAGTGATGAAAGTAAGCGATCATTTAACTTATTTAGCGGAAGCGATTATTGCCAGTGTAGTTAACCTTGCTTGGCGCCAGGTTACACAACGTTTTGGCACACCTAACCACTTACAAAATAATGACAAAGGTTTTTTAGTGGTTGGTTACGGCAAATTGGGGGGTATCGAATTAGGCTATAAATCGGATTTGGATTTAGTTTTCCTTTATGATGCGCCGGCAAACGGCGAAACAGTTGGCGGTAAGCGAAATATTGATAGCGGACAGTTCTATTTGCGTTTAGCACAAAAAATCAACAGCATTTTCAATATTCACACGAATTCGGGAATCTTATATGAAGTGGATATGCGTTTGCGCCCTTCCGGCAGTTCCGGCTTATTGGTCAGTTCGATAAATGCATTTCACGATTATCAATTAAATGAAGCTTGGACGTGGGAAAAACAGGCTTTGGTGCGAGCAAGACCGGTTTTCGGTGAGGAAAAAATGCGACAACGGTTTACCCAGATTCGTCGTGATGTGTTATCGACAGAAAAAGAGATAAATCAACTGAAGATTGATGTGCGAGAAATGCGAGAAAAAATGTATCAACATTTATCACACACGGAAGAGGGTTATTTTGATATTAAAAAGGATCGTGGCGGTATTACCGATATTGAGTTTATTGCGCAGTATTTAATGCTGGCAAATGCACCGAAGATACCGGAATTGACGACTTGGTCCGATAATGTGCGTATTTTTGAGGATATGATGAAATATCAAGTGATTACGCCGGAGATTGGTACAAAACTCACTGAAAGTTATGTTGAATTACGCAACCATATTCATCATCTGAATCTTGCCGGTAAAAATTCAGTGGTGGAAGCTGCCCCCTTCTCTGCAATAAGAGCATTTATTGGTCAAGTATGGCAACAGCTGTTTTATCAATAGTGTAAGTAATATTCGGCGCAAGTAAAAACACAATAATCATCAAGGCGCGACTGGCATAAAGCCCGGCAAGAATATATTTCATTTTGTATTTTGTGCCTAAATAACCAGAAAATAGGCTGCCGAAAATATTGAAAAAACCGATTAATGCTAATGAAGTTGCAGCAACGTGAGCGGCTTGTCCGCACATAATTTTTTGTTAAAAAATATTTATAATCCAATCGGTAGCAACATTTTTAGTCTGATAATTTCCACATTTGATGTGATTTAAATTGTTCGGCTATTTCTGATAAAGATTCGCCATTTGGGAAAATCAAATTAGGGGCAATGTCGAATAAAGGAATAATCACAAACTCTCGATTTTTCATTTCGCAATGAGGAACCGTTAAACGAGGATGTGAAATAACGTCTTGATTAAACAGTAGAATATCCAGATCAAGTGTACGCTCTCCCCAGCGGCGTAATCTGACCCGACCTTGACTATTTTCAATGGATTGCAGTGTATCCAACAGGGCTAACGGTTCAAGGTCGGTTTCTATTTGCGCAACCGCATTGACGTAATCAGGCTGATCCTGTGGCCCTAACGGCTTACTGCCATAAAAAGGGCTGACCTTTTTCACTTTAAGATCCGGATGTTGTTTTAAGGTCTGAACAGCCTGCGTTAATTGTGCCAAAGGATTGTTCAGATTACTGCCTAATGCAATATAAACGTTGTTCATCAATATGTTACCGTTGTTTGGGAAGGATTTTTTCTCTTTTTGTTTGCCGGATGATAGCGACGGCGGGATTTACGTTTCCGTTTCTTTTCTTGTTGCGGGTGTAACTCCTGCTGCACCTTGATTAATTCATCACGTTGCGCACTGTTGCTTTGTTGATATTCATACCACCAAGCTGCCAATTCAATACATTCCCCTTGTTCGATTTCGGCACGCATTGCCAATAAATCATAAGCAGCACGGAATTTAGGATGTTCCAACGTGGCTTGTGGCTTTTTGCCGGTGCGTTTAGTGAAAAGTAACTGCAATGACCATATATCTCGGATAGTTGCGGTATGGCGACGTAAAATGGCAACACGTTGACAAATAAGTGTCAATAAATCATTACTGGCAAGGGAATAGGCATCAAAGTTATTTAAACCGCCTTCATTCTTCAAGATTTCAATGCGCTCACGTAACGGATACCAGAAAAAAGCGGCAAATAAAAATGCCGGATTAATACGTAAATGATCGGCGATACGTTCATCAGTGGAACGTAATGCGGTAACGATCATTTTTTCTGTAAATGAGTCATTATTTGTGGTGAAGAATGGAATTAATGCCGGAAAAAGTTGATGAAATAATTGATATTTATAGAGTAATTGATAGGTTTTCTCGCCTTTCCCTGTTTGTAATAGTTTTAGTGACTCATCAAATAAACGTGCTGCCGGAATGTTTTGTAATAAAGAGGCCAGTTGATAAATCGGTTGTTCACATTTTTTATCAAGAAACATATCCAGTTTTGCCATAAAACGGATGGCACGTAGCATTCTGACCGGATCTTCCTGATAACGTTGAGTCGGATCGCCAATTAACATTAAGCGACCGGCACGCAAGTCTTTAATACCATTGAAGAAATCGTAGAGTTTATCTTTGCGGGGATCATAATAAAATGCATTGACGGTAAAATCACGACGAGCGGCATCATCTTCCAAACTGCCGTAAACATTATCTCGTAATAACATTCCTTCCGCACTCTGTTTAGCTAATTTATCATTATTAATTGCATCGTGAGCAGCGCGGAATGTTGCAACTTCAATGATTTCTCTGCCGAATAAAATGTGTGCTAACCTGAAACGGCGACCCACTAAACGACATTGACGTTGAAATATTTTTTGAATCTGTTCCGGACGAGCATTGGTTGCGACATCAAAATCTTTAGGTGTTTTGTCCAATAAAATATCGCGTAAGCAACCGCCTACCACATAAGCCTCAAAGCCATTATTCTGTAATTTTTCAACAACTTGTAATGCTTGGCGACTGATAAGATGAGGATAAATGCCGTATTCAGAAGCTTTTAAGGACGGTAATGTTGCTCGTTTAGGTTTGTTTTGAGCAGGGGCAGATTTCTTGTTAGTTTTTTTCTGACTAACAACAGGCGCAGATGTATGTTGTGTTGATAAAGTGTTTTTCTGTTCTTCCGTTTTTTGCGGAAACAGTTTTCGAATAAATTTAAAAATAAGACACCTCAATCTATTTTTAGAAAATATATGAAAAGTGATATTTTCTATCTGTTTTTAAAATAGAAAACTCTCCCTAAATCGATTTAGGGAGAGGAATTTGGTTAATTTCCGCTGTAGACAGTGATCATTCAATCACTTAGTTGAATTACCCACCGATCTGTTTTTCGCGGATTTCTGCCAATGTTTTGCAGTCGATGCAAAGATCTGCCGTCGGACGAGCTTCTAAACGCTTGATGCCGATTTCAACACCGCAAGATTCGCAGTAACCGAAATCTTCAGACTCAATCTTTTTGATGGTACGTTCGATTTTCTTTAATAATTTGCGTTCACGATCACGATTACGCAATTCTAAACTGAACTCTTCTTCTTGCGTAGCACGATCGGATGGATCCGGAAAATTAGAAGCTTCATCACGCATAAGTGCGACAGTTCTATTTGCCTCTCCCATAATCTGATCATGCCAAGCAGTTAAAATCTTTTTAAAATGAAGAAGTTGCGCTTCATTCATATATTCTTCGCCGACTTTCTCTTGATAAGGTTGCACACCGGCAAGAGCTAAAACACTTAGTGATGATTTTGGCGTAGTTGCCGTCATATTTAAATCTCTCCTAGACACCAAAAAAATAAATAACGACTGATAAAACGCTCCATATGAAATGCTTTTATCAAAAATAGAGCCTTTTTTATACAATTTTCCGTCGATTTTCATACACTTTGGAGTGAGCTATTCCAAAGGACGGTTATAAATATCAGAACTTATACTTTTTAGCAAACGGAATTTTTTAAAATGATGATTATTTGAACGAATAAATGCGGAAAAATCGCTGTTTTTTGTAAATTTTCGATAAAGCTCACATTTTTACTGCTTATCTTTTGCACATTGCTGCGGATCTATTACCTTACTCCAGAATAAAGAAAGGAGGAAATGTGGAGCGAATTGCCATTGCTTGTATTGTCAGTTGTTTGGCGATGATGTATTTGCCGTTTGCATGGATTTTTTTGACTGCATTTTGGGGTGTTTTTTTTACTGTCGCTTCATTGCTTGCCCTATGCTTAATAAGAAAGAAAAATCAGTGGGGCGGTGTGATAATTTCAATAATATTTTCGTGTTGTTGGTGTCTGTTTTTGATACAACAACTCATCACACAAGCACAATATGTGCAGACACTCCCGAAGAAACAGCGCGCACAGATTATGATTGAAAAAGTTTTGCATCAACGGGATTATCAAACGGCAATTGCATTATTGAAATTTTCGGATCAAGATGAGAACTATCGTTTTTATTTGAGTTGGCAAACATCGCAACAGCTGGCTGCCGGACAATCTTGGCTAGGAGAAGTCACGCTAAAACCATTAGCGTCAAGAGCCAATTTTGGTGGTTTTCAGCGTCAAAAATGGCTGTATGCAAATCATATTGTTGGCTATGCTGTTGTGAAAAATGCAGTTTTGGTTGCAGATCATCCCGATTTGCGCGAGCGATTATTGCGACATAATTTGGATTTATGGCAACAGCAACCACAGTCGGAATTATTTCTTGCATTGGGATTTGGTGATAAGCGTTTTTTGAGTCAGGAAACGTTACAACTGTTTCAACAAACCGGAACAGCGCATTTAATTGCGATTTCAGGCTTGCATATCGGTTTAGTAATGTTGTTGGGCGTGGCTTTAGCGCGTAGTGTGCAGTATTTCTTGCCGGCACATCGGATTACGCCGTTTTTGCCGCTATTATTCGGTGGAATGTGTGCGTTGTTATACAGCTATTTAGCCGATTTTTCGATTCCGACTGTCCGAGCCATTATTGCATTGATTTTTCTATTGTGGCTAAGATTTTTTCGCGGTTATTTAAATTGGTGGCAATGTTATGTGCGTTGTATCGCGATTTTTGTGCTATTGGATCCACTTATTCTGTTAAGTGATAGCTTTTGGCTATCCGCATTGGCGGTGTTATGTTTATTGATATGGAATCATCTGTTTCCATTATCTGTTTGCTCGGTGCGAGGAAAAAAACTCCATCAATTCGGTAAAATTACTTATTACATTTTGGCGCTTATTCATCTACAAATAGGACTGTTTCTGCTATTTACACCAATTACACTCTTCTTTTTTTCCGGTTTTAACTTCTTTAATTTATGGATTAATTTATGGATTGTGCCGATTTTCAGTTTTGTACTCATTCCATTAATTTTGTTCTCCATTTTAACGTTTGATTACTTCCACAGTTGGGCGTTATGCCAGTTTATTGCACAACAATGTGTTGAGGGCTTAAAGATATTTAAAACTGGCTGGCATCCTGTTTCAGAGCTGGAAAATCTCTGGATAAGCTTTATTTTTCTAGGCTTGTGTTTGCTTTGGGGAATGTTTTGTATTCGCTATGCTAAATATCAACGAACTAAAACGGATGAGCATCATTGGTTGCCGACATCAACACTATTCCGTTTAGAGGTGTCTGCTTTAGTTGAGCGTACCGATTTTCAAACTATTTTGAAAATAATAGGAATGATTTTAGGCATAATGCTATGGCAATTAGGCTTCTATTATTATCAACAATATCGCACTTTATGGACGCTGGAAATGTTGGATGTAGGGCAGGGAATGTCGATATTGATCCGGCAAAATGGCAAAGGCGTTTTGTATGATACAGCCGCTTCGTGGCGTGGTGGCAGTATGGCTGAATTGGAAATTATTCCCTATTTGCAACGACAAGGTATTGAATTGGAAGCGATTATTGTGAGTCACGATGATAATGATCATAGCGGTGGCGCTGAAATTTTGCTTCGTTATTTTCCGAATGCCACATTGATCACTTCATCCGAAAAAACATATGCCGGAAAAACGCCTGAACCCTGTTATCAAGGCGTTCAATGGCGTTGGCGCGATTTAGATTGGCAAGTGATAGCGCCGTATAAAGTAGAAAAAACAGCGAAAAATCATCAATCTTGCGTGATGTTGATCAATGATGGCAAACATAATGTCCTGTTAACTGGTGATCTGGATAAAACGGCGGAATTACAGTATTTAGAACATTTCCCGACGATTGATATTTTGCAGGTGGCGCATCACGGTAGCCGTACTTCGACCAGTACCACATTTTTGCAAAAAACAGCACCGAAGATAGCATTAATTTCTGCCGGTATAGGCAATCAATGGCATTTTCCGCATCAGGACATTATTTCACGATTACGGCAATTTCAAGTTGATACGCTGGTAACGGCAACCGTAGGACAGATTCGATTACGTTTTACCAAGCAGGGCAATATTGAAGTTGAAACGGCAAGAACATTATTACAACCTTGGTTTAAGCAGTTACTTTAAGGGCTTGATTTGATAAATAACAGAATAACGGTAGAATAGCGCTTTAAATTTATTTACGGTGCACGCTATTTTATGAATGATAAAGATTTTTCAACAAAAGCGACATTTAAACGTTTATGGCCAATGATTTGGCAATATCGATTAGGTATTTTAATTGCAATTATTGCCTTAGTTTTTAACGCATTAACCGAAGCCGGATTAATTTATTTATTGAAGCCGTTACTGGATAAGGGATTCGGTGAGGCGGATCTGTCATTCTTAAAATGGTTGCCAATCATTGTTATCCTGCTGATTTTTTTACGAGGGATTACCAGTTTTGTTTCCGATTATTGTCTTTCGTGGGTGTCGGGCAATGTAGTAATGGTAATGCGCAGAATGTTATTTAAACATTTAATGTATATGCCGGTCAGTTTTTTTGACCATCAAGCGGCAGGGAAACTGCTTTCACGCATCACTTATGATTCCGAACAGGTCGCGAACTCCTCTTCCAATGCCTTGATTACTATCGTGAAAGAGAGTGCTACCGTGGTTTCATTGCTGGGGTTAATGCTTTATACCAGTTGGCAATTATCATTAGTGCTTTTTGTGGTCGGGCCTATTATTGCAGTATTAATCAGTGTGGTATCCAAGCATTTTCGCCGTTTAAGTAAAAATATGCAGAATTCAATGGGCGAATTGACAGCAAGTGCGGAACAGATGTTGAAAGGGCATCGAGTCGTGCTTTCTTTTGGTGGGCAACAGGTTGAAGAGCAGCGTTTTGATTTAGTCAGCGATGATATGCGTCGTAAAAGTCTAAAAATGATGGCAATGAGCGCCATTTCCGATCCTATCGTGCAAATTATTGCCTCTTTTGCATTGGCAGTGGTGCTATATTTGGCAACCGTACCGACAATGATGGGCGGACAATTAACCGCCGGTGATTTTACGCTTGTTTTTTCATCAATGTTTGCTTTATTAAGACCACTGAAATCTTTAACCAATGTCAATGCCCAATTTCAACGCGGAATGGCGGCTTGTCAGACTTTATTTGCTATTTTGGATTTGGAAACGGAACAGGATAATGGCAAATTTGTCAGTGAAAAAGTGAATGGTGACATTGCATTTAAAGATGTCAGTTTCTACTATCAAGGCAAGGATGAGCCGGCACTTTCGCATATTTCATTTGATATTCCTGCAGGCAAAACGGTGGCGTTGGTGGGGCGTTCCGGATCGGGTAAATCAACCATCGCCAATTTAATTACCCGTTTTTATGATATTCAGCAAGGTGAAATTACCTTGGATGGGCGTAATATTAAAGATTATACCTTGGCGAATTTGCGTCAGCACTGCGCTATTGTGTCGCAACAGGTTCATCTTTTTAATGATACTATCGCCAATAATATTGCTTATGCGGCAACGGAAAAATATAGCCGTGAACAGATTATTGCAGCAGCGAAAGCAGCTCACGCAATGGAATTTATTGAAAAAATGGAACACGGTTTGGATACGATGATCGGTGAAAACGGTGTTTCCCTTTCCGGCGGACAACGCCAACGTTTAGCAATCGCCAGAGCATTATTAAGAAATGCTTCGGTATTAATTTTGGATGAGGCTACCTCTGCCTTGGATACAGAGTCTGAACGCGCTATTCAGAATGCGCTGGACGGCTTGCATCAGCACAAAACATTATTGGTGATAGCGCACCGTTTATCAACGATTGAGCGAGCGGATGAAATTATTGTGATTGATCAGGGCGAAATTGTTGAAAGAGGAACACATCAACAGTTGCTGCAACAAGGGCAAATTTATGCTCAATTGCACAAAATGCAATTTGAGGGTTAAGAGGTTAATAAAGAAACGGTATGAAATTCTGGTATCAACAATCGTGGTTACAGTGGTTATTATTACCTTTCTCTTGGTTATTCCAATTGGTCACTTATTTACGGCGAAAAGCCTATCAAAAAGGCATTTTTAGCTCTTGGAAAGCGCCTTGCACGGTTGTGGTGGTGGGTAATTTATCGGTAGGGGGTAATGGTAAAACCCCATTAGTAATTACCTTAGTGCAGCAGTTACAACAACAAGGCATTCGTGTTGGTGTGATTTCACGCGGATATGGCGGTGAGAGCAATGAATATCCGTTTTTAGTTTGTGCCTCTTCCGATGCGAAAAAAGTGGGCGATGAACCGGTGTTGATTGCACAACGTACATCAGCGCCGGTTGCGATTTCACCTGATCGCCGGCAAAGTATCGAACTGTTGCATAAAGCGTACCATCCACAAGTGATTATTAGTGATGATGGTTTGCAGCATTATAAATTACAGCGTGACCTTGAATTGGTGGTGGTGGATGGTGAGCGTCGTTTCGGTAATGGGTTATTGTTGCCGGCTGGGCCGTTACGAGAGTTGCCAAAGCAACGATTAAAAACGGTTGATGCGGTGATTTGTAATGGTGGTGCTGCACAAGATAATGAAATTTTGATGACATTGCGCAGTGGCGAAGCGGTCAATTTGCTCACCAATGAGAAAAGAGCATTAACTCAATTTACGCAAGTAAATGCTATTGCCGGAATTGGTTATCCGCCACGTTTTTTCACCGGTTTGGAACGTCAAGGAATAACGCTGTTATCCAGCACCGCTTTCCCGGATCATCACGCTTTTCAGGCATCGGATTTCTCCGCTTTTGATCAAAGTGATATTCCTCTGTTAATGACTGAAAAAGATGCAGTGAAATGCCGTAAATTTGCACAAAAGCATTGGTGGTATGTGGAAGTGACGGCAGAAATTGAGAAAGCACAATTAGAAAATTTAATTGCAAAGATTATTGCTAAGGTAAATAAATGAAACAGAAAGTGATTAATATGTTGGCGTGCCCACACTGTCATCAGCCGTTGTCGCTTGATGAGCAGCAACAACGTTTAATTTGTGAAAATGAACAGTTGGCTTATCCCATTGTGAACGGTATTCCGGCGTTGTTGCCGGAAAATGCGGTAGCGTTAACACAAGATAATCAAACTCAAGCACCGGAGGAGGCATAAAATGGGATTCAGTGTCATTATTCCGTCACGTTATGCTTCCAGTCGTTTACCGGGCAAACCGTTAAAAGATATTGCCGGCAAACCGATGATTCAACACGTTTGGGAAAAAGCGCAATTATCAGGCGCAACAAGAGTGATTGTCGCAACCGATCATCCGGAAATAGAGAAAGTGGTGAAAGCGTTTGGTGGAGAGGTTTGTTTAACTTCAGATAAACATAATTCCGGTACGGAACGGTTGGCGGAAGTGGTAACGAAATTGGCGTTACCGGATGATGAAATTGTGGTCAATATTCAAGGTGATGAACCGCTGATTCCGCCGGTGATTGTGAAGCAAGTGGCAGAAAATTTAGATAAATATCAAGTCAATATGGCAACCTTATCGGTGAAAATTGATGAGGCGCAAGAGTTGTTTAACCCGAATGTGGTGAAAGTATTAACCGACAAAAACGGTTATGTGCTCTATTTCTCCAGAGCGGTGATTCCGTGGCATCGAGATCAATTCAGTGATGTATATCAACAGCCACAGAAAATTGAACATTTTGCATTGCTGGCTGATTTGTATCAACGCCATATCGGTATTTATGCCTATAAAGCTGGATTTATCCGTCAGTATGTAGCGTGGCAGCCGACAGCATTGGAACAGTGCGAATCATTGGAACAGTTGCGGGTTTTATGGCACGGTGAAAAGATTCATTGTGAGCCGGCGTTGGAAATTCCGGCAGTAGGTGTAGATACTGAAGAAGATTTGCGAAAAGTTCGCGCGATTTTGTCTCGTTAAAAGATGTTTGATGCAAAAAAATTCCTTGCCGATGTTTCGGAAAATCCGGGTGTTTATCGGATGTATGATCGGAATAACACCGTTATTTATGTCGGCAAGGCAAAAAATCTCAAAAAACGGCTTTCCAGTTATTTCCGTAAAAATGTTAATAGCAAAAAAACGGAAGCACTGGTAGCTTCGATCGATCATATCGATACGACGATCACCCATTCAGAAACGGAAGCATTGCTGCTTGAACATAATTTCATCAAGCAGTATCAGCCTCGTTATAATGTGTTGTTACGAGATGATAAATCCTATCCCTATATTTTATTAACTCACGAGCGTCATCCACGAATTACCTCATATCGTGGTGCAAAAAAAATCGCCGGTGAGTATTTTGGGCCTTATCCGCACTCTTCCGCTGTGCGAGAAACCTTATCATTGATGCAGAAGTTGTTCCCGATTCGTCAGTGTGAGAATAGTGTTTATAACAACCGTTCCCGTCCTTGCTTGCAATATCAAATTAAACGCTGTTTGGCGCCTTGTGTTGCCGGATATGTAACGGATGAAGAGTATCAGCAACAGGTGGAGTTGGCGCGCCTGTTTTTGCAAGGTAAAGATCAGCAGGTGGTGACCCATTTGATAAAAAAAATGGAACAGGCTAGCAATAGATTAGATTTTGAAACGGCGGCACGTTATCGCGATCAGATTCAGGCGGTGCGATCTGTAATGGAAAAACAGTTTGTCAGTAATGATCGTTTGGATGACATCGATATTATCGCGATTGCGTACAAATCCGGATTGGCTTGTGTGCAAGTGTTGTTTATTCGTCACGGAAAAATATTGGGAAATCGCAGTTATTTCCCGAAAATTCCGGCAAATACGCAGATTGCTGAAGTTATTGAAACTTTTTTAGGGCAATTTTATTTACAGGCACATCAAGGGCGGAGTATTCCCGATTCGATTGTGATTGATCACTCTTTAGCCGGAAAAGAGATGTTACAAACGTTATTGAGTGAACAGGCAGGACGTCAAGTTCAGATTCAAGATAAAGTAAAAGGCGAGAAAAACCGTTATTTACAGTTAGCGCAAACTAATGCTTCGGTTGCATTAACAACGCAATTAAAACAACAAGGCAGAATAGAAGAGCGTTATCAAGCGTTGCAACAGTTGCTGCATATGGACAGAATCCAACGAATGGAGTGTTTCGATATTAGCCATACAATGGGTGAAAATACGATTGCTTCCTGTGTTGTTTTTGGTTCGGAAGGACCGTTAAAATCGGATTACCGCCGTTTTAATATTGAAGGTACACACGGTGATGATTATGCGGCGATGGAGCAGGCATTGAAGAAAAGATACGATAAAGATCTCACGGCAGAGAAGATACCTGATATTATTTTTATTGACGGTGGTAAAGGGCAGCTCAATCGTGCTTTGGCAGTGTTTGATAATCTGAATGTGAGTTGGAACAAACACAAGCCGTTATTAATCGGCGTGGCGAAAGGGGTTGATCGTAAAGCCGGTTTGGAAACCTTATTAATCGGTAACAGTGAACGGGAGATTCATTTAGAACCGGATAATTTAGCACTGCATTTAATCCAGCATATTCGAGATGAATCACATAATCACGCTATTTCCGGACACCGTAAAAAACGGCAGAAAGCGTTTATTCAGAGCGGTTTGGAGAGCATTGAAGGCGTTGGTGCAAAACGACGTCAAGCACTGTTGAAATATCTTGGCGGTTTGCAGGGGGTTCGTGCCGCTACGATAGATGAATTGGCTTCCGTACCCGGAATTTCACGTTCATTAGCAGAAAAAATCTTTGAAACACTAAAACATTGATATTGAATATAGGCAATTTAACTCAATATGCTTTACAATAGTTACGTTTGGTATTAAATCGATCTGGTGATCAAGATGAAATTGAATATTCCCACTTTTTTGACCTTTTTTCGTGTTATTTTAATCCCGTTTTTTATCGTTCTGTTCTATTTTCCATTTAGTTGGGCGCCGTTTTGGACTGCACTTATTTTTACCGTAGCCTCTGTGACCGATTGGTTAGATGGTTATTTAGCGCGTAAATGGAAACAAACAACCCGTTTTGGCGCATTTCTTGATCCGGTAGCAGATAAAGTTATGGTTGCCGCTGCATTGGTGTTGGTGGTTGAACATTATCATACTTTTTGGATTACGATTCCGGCGATTATTATGATCTCTCGTGAAATTATTATTTCAGCTTTGCGAGAATGGATGGCGGAATTGGGCGATAGAAATAAAGTGGCAGTGTCTTGGTTAGGAAAAGTGAAAACCACATCACAGATGATTGCGCTTATCGGATTGTTATGGCGTTATAATCCGACAATGGAAATTATTGCTACAATTGCGTTGTATGTTGCGGTTATCTTGACAGTTTGGTCGATGTGGCAATATTTGACTTTAGCGAAAGAAAGTTTATTGCAGGAATAACGATTTATCCGATGAAAATAAAACCTAGTGTTTGTAGCACTAGGTTTTTTGCTCCTAAATTAGCTTGATTTATGTTCCAGTAACAGCGTTGCACCTTTTGCGATCATTCTAAGTTGTAGAATAACGCGTTGTTTCAGTGCCTCTCGTTCTTGATTATTCATATCCAGAGCGTGCGAACCGGCGGTAAAAACAATAGTAACCATCCCTTCGGATTGTGCTTTGGCAATATCAGCGGGGATATCCTTATCTTTGTTCATAATATATTCTGCCAGTTCAGCAACAAAATGATTGATCTCTCGTGAGGCTGCCGTTCTGAACTCTTGAGATGTACCGGAGCTTTCACGCAGCAGAAGGCGAAAAACATTAGGACGGTTGGCAATAAATTCAAAAAATGTTTCAACGGAAATCGCAATAACACTCCCGCCATCCTCAATCCGTTTTCTAGCTTGGCGCATCAGTTGTCTTAGAATTAAGCCGGCTTCATCGACCATACTTAATCCTAATTCATCCATATCCTTAAAATGGCGATAGAATGAAGTTGGCGCAATGCCGGCTTCTCGACTGACTTCACGGAGACTTAAATTGGAAAAACTTTTTTCAGCACTGAGCTGATCAAACGCTGCATCGATTAACGCACGTCTGGTTTTCTCTTTTTGTTTGGCTCTGATTCCGCTCATTTTTAAGCATCTTTAGTTGGTGTAACAAGTAATGGTTTAATATTGTTGCCGATTAACTCCGCAACTCGTTGATAACGAGCTTTTAATGGTGAACCAGGGCGATAAATTAAGCCAATGGTACGATAAGGTCTAGGATTGGTACAAGGAATATACTTAACGCCCTCGCGAGAACGTTCGTTTAAAATTGCCAATTCCGGCATAAAGGTAATACCGGCATTAGCGGCAACCATATTGCGTAATGTTTCTAAACTTGTTGCCTGATAGTGAGTATTCTCTTTTGCACCGGCGACAAAACAGTAACCTAATGCTTGATCGCGGAAGCAATGACCATCGTCCAACATTAGAATTTCATATTGTTTGAGTTTTTCAAGCGGAATTTCATCCTCTTGGGCGAGCGGATGTTGATCTGAAACCGCAATTAACATCGCTTCATCATAAATAGGAATTTCAATAAATGCGGAAGTATCTTTTACTAATGCGACAATTGCACAATCGATTTGTCCTTTTTCAAGCTGCTCTAATAATTGATGTGTTTGTGCTTCATAAAGATAAACTTCCAATTCAGGGAAAGATTCACGCAACATAGGGATAATATAAGGTAATAAATAAGGCCCGATAGTCGGGATCATCCCCATATGGAGCGGACCTGTCATATCTTTACCTTGGTTACTTGCCATTTCCCTTAATAACTGAACCTCTTTTAGAACATTGCGTGCCTGATCAACCAATAATAATCCGGATTGAGTGAAAAGCACTTTGCGGCTGGTTCTTTCCAACAGAAGAATGCCCAGTTCATCTTCCAATTTTCTAATTTGACCGCTTAATGTTGGTTGGCTCACATGGCAGGCATCGGCAGCCTTACGGAAATGTTTATGATCGGAAAGTGCCACTAAATATTCAAGATCCCTAAGATTCATAACGACTCCTTTATAGGTAGTAACGATTAAAAAATAAATTTTAATTGAAACAAACTATAACACAATTATTGGCGAGTACAACTGCTTTGTGGATCGCTTAACCACTGTTTTATCAGATCTTCGGTAATGAGTTTATGTGACCAAAGACTGGTAATATCCGGTTGTGGAAATTGATTATGGTTATAGGCAATTAATTGTTTAAAATCAAAAGCGGCGTGCGGGTAATCATTAATCAATAACAGGGCAAAATAGCCGTCTTCCGACCAGCAAATTTGTAATTTCCGTTCTATCTGTTTTTGTTCGACTGCGGCAACATTATAGATATGCAAACTATCGACAATCGCCTCTTTTTGTTGGGTATCGATGGCATAGAAATAACCACTATCACCATCATCTTCAAAAATAACAGCTAAATGTGGATGTTGTGTGGAGTGTGTGCCAATTTGTTTAGGTTGGCTAATTAATAATTTATCTTCAAGAGTCAGATAAAGCATAAGTTCCTCAGCTAAGGTAGTGTTGATAAGTGTTGTTCAAGTATCGTAATGCATTCGGCCAATATTGTTTGTTCTTGTTCAGTGAAACGCGCTAAATGAGGACTATCAATATCTAATACGCCGATAATTTCCCCATTTTTATGTAAAGGCAGAACAATTTCAGAATTGCTGGCACTATCACAAGCGATATGACCTTCAAATTGATGTACGTCATCAATTCTTAATATTCTGTTTTGGGCAACGGCTTGCCCGCAAACACCTTTACCGACAGCAATTCGAGTGCAGGCAATTTTACCCTGAAAAGGGCCTAGAGTAAGAATATTTTGTGCATTTAACAAGTAAAACCCGACCCAATTAATATCAGCAAGTTGTTGATTTAATAGTGCAGAAGTATTGGCCAGCACACTGATTAAGTTATCATCATCAGCAATTAAAGATTGTAAATTATGCGGTAGATGTTGCAAATCGTTATCGGAAAACGAAAACATAAATTCTCCTTATAATAAAAAGCCGAAAGAGAAAAACTCTTTCGGCTGTTTGAAATGTTAATAATTAAATTACCAACCTTTTACAACAGAATCTTTGAATTCCGCCATTGCTTTTTTATAGACTTCTTCCGTATTGTATGCCTTAACGAAGTTTTGAACATCCGGATCAGCTTTATTATCTTCACGCGCAACAATGATATTGACGTATGGAGAATCTTTATCTTCTACAAATACAGCGTCTTTGCTTGGATATAAACCGGCAGCGCCTGCAAAGGTATTATTGATGATAGCAAGATCAACCTGACCTAAAGTACGAGGGATAAGGTTGGCATCAAGTGTTTTGATGTTTAAATTTTTTGGATTATCAACAATATCCAATGTGGTAGGTGTTAAACCGGTACCTTCTTTAAGTTTTAATAAACCTTGTGCTTGTAGTAATAACAAGGCACGACCGCCATTAGTAGGATCGTTAGGAATAGCTACGGTTGCGCCGTCTTTTAATTCCTTAACATCTTTGATTTTTTTAGAATAAGCAGCAATAGGATAGACAAAAGTATTTCCTACGATAACTAAATCAGTCCAACCACGATCTTTCATTTGTGAATCCAAATAAGGTTTGTGTTGGAAAGCATTGGCATCAATAAGTTTATTTTCAAGAGCCGCATTTGGTGTTACATAATCAGTAAACGGCACTAATTCAACTTCTAGACCGTATTTATCTTTTGCGATCTGTTTTGCTGTTTCAGCAACGCTCATTTCAGGACCGACTTGAATGCCCACTTTGATTTTCCCATCTTTAGCGAAAGCTGAGGATGAAAATGCGATAGCTGCAGATAATGCGCTGATAGTTAAGATGTTTTTGAGTTGCATAGAAATCTCCTTCAAGATATTTATTTATGATTAAAGTAACGAACAAGATGATCGCCAATGGTTTGAATCAATTGCACCATAATGACAAGAATAACAATGGTCGCAATAAGAATTTCCGGCACATAAGTTTGGTAACCGTACTGAATGCCGACATAACCTAAACCGCCGCCCCCGACAGTACCTGCCATAGCAGAATAGTTCACTAAAGAAACCAGTGTGATAGTGAGAGAGTTAATAATGCTAGGCAATGCTTCAGGCAATAAGAATTTGGTAATAATTTGTAGATTATTCGCCCCCATCGCACGCGCAGCTTCGGTTAAACCGGAAGGAATTTCCATCAAGGCACCTTCAACCAAACGCGCCATAAATGGAATAGCGGAAATAGTCAACGGCACGATAGCGGCGGTTGTTCCAATAAAAGTGCCTAAAATCAACATAGTAAATGGAATAATCGCCACCAGTAGAATAACGAACGGAATGGAACGACCAATATTGACAATTGCGCTTAAAGCAAGATTTAGGCTTTTATTTTCTTTAATTTGTCCCGGTCGGGTAATAAAGAGAATAACACCGAGCGGAATACCGAACACGGCTGAGAAAAATCCGGAAGCAAACACCATATAGAGTGTTTCTAAGGTCGCATTACCGATTAAAGTCCACACCTGTGGCGTTAAAACATCAAACATAACCTAACACCTCAACACGAACATTATGTTCGATTAAATAAATTTTAGCCTGTGTAATTGCATCTTCGTCACCTTCCACTTCGGCAATAACAAAGCCGAATTTAACGCCGCCGGCGTAGTCAATTTGTGACGTTAAAATACTAAGATCGATACCGAATTTTTTTGATGCCAGTGACAATAATGGTGCATCAACGGAACGACCGGTAAATTCAAATTTTATTAATGGATAAGATTCCGGTGAGCGAGGCGAATCGCTAAGTTGTGCCAAATATTCATCCGGTAGATTAATATGAAATGTAGAGTGGATAAAATCTTGTGCCAATTGTGTTTTCGGATTAGAGAAAATTTCACTGACAGAGCCTTGTTCTACCAATGTTCCTTTATCAATAATAGCTACGTGATCACAAATTTGTTTTACCACATCCATTTCGTGAGTGATTAATAGAATAGTGATGCCTAAATTGCGATTAATCTCTTTAAGCAGTTTTAAGATAGATTGTGTAGTCGCCGGATCCAATGCACTTGTCGCTTCATCACAAAGCAACACTTTAGGATCATTTGCCAGCGCACGCGCAATCGCAACACGTTGCTTTTGACCTCCGGAGAGATTACTTGGATACATCTCTCTTTTATCAGACAAGCCGACCATATCCAATAAACTATTGACCTTGTTTTGAATTTGTTCTTTTGGGGTACCATTCAATTCCAAAGGTAATGCAATATTGCCGAAAACAGTACGAGAACTTAATAAATTGAAATGTTGGAAAATCATTCCAATTTGGCGGCGTGCTAACACTAATTGAGCTGGTGTCAGTTGCATTAAATTTTGACCATCAACAAAGACATTTCCACTCGTTGGACGTTCAAGCAGATTAACACAACGAATAAGGGTACTTTTACCTGCGCCGGATGCCCCGATAACGCCAACAATTTTACCTTTAGGAATGTCTAGTGAAACATTATCTAAAGCCGTCAGCTGTTTATCACCAAGCTGAAAAATTTTATAGATATTCTCTAATTTGATCATTTTGTACTTAATTAAGTTAATGAAGAAAATTAGCGTTATTCTAGACGTCTAGATAGC
>SKEB01000564.1_pt1 | contig 28646 bp, 25 predicted proteins | sample 4826561 | NCBI WGS metagenome assembly SKEB01 (sample SAMN11008820, study PRJNA524170) | human gut metagenome | biome: Human fecal sample; material: Feces; isolation source: fecal sample from pouch patient p17 | host: Homo sapiens | place: Israel: Tel-Aviv | collected 2016-03-29
AATGTATAATGAGTATAGATTGTTATGCACATACTTGCTAAAGTGGCGAGAGAATACGGCGGTATCACCCTTGTGCGTACCGCCGTTTTTCTATGTGACTATAAAGTTTTAATCATATAATCAGATTATCTGATACGAAGGAGTGAAATATTTTGGCTGAATTACTTCAGATTAAAGATTTGGAAGTGTCTGTAGAAGAGAAGAAAATTCTTAAAGGCATTAATTTAACAATAAATAAAGGTGAGATTCACGTCGTAATGGGTACGAATGGTGCTGGTAAATCCACATTGGCAAATGCTATTATGGGTAACCCATTGTACACAGTCGATAAAGGTTCTATCGTATTTGATGGCAAGGATATTACAAAAGATGCTGTAAATGATCGTGCAAAAGCAGGTATCTTTATGTCATTCCAAAGCCCAATTTCCGTTCCTGGTATTACTGTAGAAAACTTCATCCGTACTGCAAAGTCTACAATTACAGGTGAAAATGTACGCGCGTTGGCTTTCAAAAAAGAATTGAAAGAAAAAATGGATGAATTGTCCTTTGATACATCCTATGCACAACGTTATGTAAACGAAGGTTTCTCCGGCGGGGAACGCAAGAAAAATGAAATTCTTCAAATGTCTATTTTAAATCCAAAATTGGCTATCCTTGATGAAACAGACTCTGGTCTTGACGTTGATGCTGTTCGCATTGTATCCGAAGGTGTTAATCGTTTCCACAATGAAGATAATGCAGTATTAATCATCACTCACCACAATCAAATTCTTCAAAAATTAAAACCTGATTTTGTACATGTTTTGATCAACGGTAAAATCGTTAAGACTGGTGATGCTTCATTGGTTCGTGAAATTGAAGAAAAAGGTTACGACGCATACAAAGCATTAGCATAGGAGGCAACATGGAAGAAAGAAAGAAAACCCAAGTTGCGGATATGGACCGTGGCGTCTATGATATAAAGAATAATTTTGAGTATTCCTATATTGCTGATGCCGGTTTGACAGAAGATATTATCCGTGAAATTTGGTCTAATAAAAATGAACCGGAATGGATGCTTGACTTCCGTTTGAAATCCTTAGAGATTTACAATCGTATGGAAATTCCTAATTGGATTCCTGATATTTCTGGCTTAGATATGGAACATATTTACACATATGTAAAGCCTAAAGTAGATATGAAGGGCGATTGGAATGAAGTACCTGACGATATTAAGAGCACATTTGATCGCCTCGGTATTCCAGAAGCAGAAAAAACATCTCTTGCAGGTGTAGGTGCCCAATATGACTCCGAAGTCGTATATCACAGCATTCAAGAAGATCTTGTAAAACAAGGCGTAATTTATACTGATATTGAAACAGCACTTCATGAGCATGAAGAAATCGTAAAAAAATACTGGATGACATTGATTCCTCCTACAGATCATAAATGGGCAGCTCTTCATGGTGCCGTTTGGTCTGGCGGTTCCTTTGTATATGTTCCTGCAGGCGTGCAAGTGGATATTCCATTGCAATCCTATTTCCGTTTGAATGCACCAGGTGCTGGTCAGTTCGAACATACGATGATCATCGTAGAAGAAGGTGCTAAGGTACACTTTATCGAAGGTTGTTCTGCCCCTAAATACGATGTATCTAATTTACATGCAGGCGCTGTTGAGTTGTTTGTTAAGGACAACGCTACATTGCGTTATTCTACAATTGAAAACTGGTCTAAGAATATGTACAACCTCAATACAAAACGTTGTGTTGTAGGTAAAGGCGGTACTATTGAATGGGTATCTGGTTCCTTTGGTTCTCACGTATCCTGTTTGTACCCAATGAGTATTCTTAATGGCGAAGGTGCTCATGCTGAGTTTACAGGCGTAACATTTGCTGGTGAAGGTCAATTCCTTGATACTGGTTGTAAGGTGGTTCACAATGCACCATATACGACAAGTAATGTAAACTCTAAATCTATCTCCAAATCCGGTGGCGCTGCAATTTATCGTGGCCTTTTGAAAATTGGTCCTAATGCAGAACATGCAAAAGCAACTGTATCCTGTGAATCCTTGATGTTGGATGAAATTTCTCAATCCGATACAATTCCAGCTATTATTGTAGAAAATGATAATGTCGATTTAGGTCATGAAGCTAAGATTGGCCGTATTTCTGATGAAGCTATTTTCTACCTTATGACGCGTGGTATTAGTGAAGAAGAAGCTCGCGCAATGCTTGTTCGTGGTTTCGTAGAACCAATTTCTAAAGAATTGCCATTGGAATATGCTGTTGAAATGAACAATCTAATCAATCTTGAATTAGAAGGTTCTATCGGTTAAGGAGGTACTATGAGCGAATTACTATTTAATGAACTTCCTAGACCTACCTTTAGATGGTTGCGTGTTAACCATACTCCAGCAAGTCTTTGGGGAGAATCAGAAACAACTACATCTGTATTGGTAAAAGGTAATGATGCCATTATTAGCCCATTGCCAGCTGGTACAGCTTTGATGAATACAAACTATAAAGGTGCTAATGGTGAGGCTGTAGCTAAGCTTGTAAGCGAAGCTGAAGGCTATCGTATCCACGTGCCTGCTAAGGCAAAAGAAGTGGTGGGCATTCGCATTGATGCGAGCGCACGTATCGCTAGTCGTTTCCAATTTATCGTCGAAGAAGATGCACAAGTAGAAGTACAATTCTTCTTGGATGGCGGTACAAAAGAGGCGACTAATATTCAATATCTTAATGAATACGATGTAAAATCTAATGCCAAGATTGTCGTTAAAAAAATAAATCTTTTAGACGAAACTGTACAGCATATCGAACATCGCTATACAAAACTAGAGGATAATGCCGATGTGGAATACATCAATGTAGAAATTGGTGGCAAAGAAAACTTCCTAAACTATGAACATGATTTACAAGGTGAATCTAGTAAAATCGTTCACGATATTGCTTATTTAGGCAATAAGGAACAAAAATTTGATATTGCTATGCTCATGACACATGGTGGTAAAAAATCTTTTAGTGATATTCATACATTAGGTGCCTTAAGCGATACATCTAAAAAATCCTTCCGTGGTACATTGGATTTCCTCCGCGGTGCCGTTGCCGCTGAAGGTGCTGAAGAAGATATATGTTTATTGTTAGATCCTACTGTTAAATCTATTTCTCTACCATTGTTATTGTGTAAAGAAGATAATGTAGTAGGTAATCATGCAGCTAGTGCAGGACAAATTGATCAAAATAAATTGTTCTACCTCATGAGCCGTGGTTTTAGTGAAGTAGAAGCTAAACATATTATTGTAGAATCAATGATTCGACCAATCATCGATCGCATTGGTGATGACGTGATTGAAGAAGCTGCTTTGACTGCAGTACGTAATAAGATTTAAGAGGATTGACTATGAGACCTATTACAGAAGCATATAAGGATTTTCCTATTTTACATAAAGAACATAATGGTCATCGCCTTATCTACTTAGATAGTGGTGCAACGGCGCAAATTCCTCAAATGGTAATGGATCGCCTTACAGACCATATGCTTCATCACAATGGTAATCCACATCGCGGTTCTCATATCCTCGCTATTGAAGCGTCGGAAGCGTATGAAAATGCACGTGACCGCGTTGTTGAGTTTATCAATGCCCGTGAGCGAGAAGAGGTTGTCTTTACCCGTAATAGTACGGAATCGATGAACCTAATCGCTCATAGCTATGGCGCTAATTTTGTTACAAAAGGTGATAAGATTGTCATTACTGTTGCAGAACATCATGCCAATCTTGTTACATGGCAATATGTTGCTGAGAAAACAGGTGCTATATTAGAGTATATGTACTTAGATGATTCGGGCCATTTGAAAGATGGTGAAATCAATAAGATTGATGAAAGTACTAAAATAGTGGCATTTGCTCATGTGAGCAATGTTCTTGGCATGGAATTTCCTGTGAAAGAATTGACTGAAAAAGCCCATTCTGTAGGGGCTATTGTGGTTCTTGATGGAGCTCAGTCTACACCTCATATGAAGGTAGATGTACAAGCCTTGGACTGTGATTTCTTCGTATTCTCTGGTCATAAAATGTGCGCTTCTCAAGGTATTGGGGTGCTCTATGGGAAACGAGAATTACTTGAAAAAATGCCACCATTCTTACTCGGTGGTGATATGATTGAATATGTAAAAGAACAATCTACTACATTCAATGAATTACCATATAAATTCGAAGCTGGTACACCAAATGCTCACGGTGCTGTAACATTACATGCCGCTATTGATTATCTTGAATCTTTCGGCATGGATGCTATTGAGGCACATGAAGAAGAATTGGTATCCTATATATTGCCTAAGATGCTTGAAATCCCTCATGTTCACGTATTGGGATCTCAAAACCCTCGTGAAAAACATGGCGTTATCGCTTTTACAATAGATGATGTACATCCTCATGATGTAGCGACTATCCTTGATTCTAAAGGTATCTGTGTACGCTCTGGACATCATTGTGCACAACCTTTGGGAGCATTCTTTCACGTAGCTGCATCTACACGCCTCAGCATGTATTTATACACGCGTAAAGAAGATTTAGATGCATTCTTAGAAGTATTAAAAACTGTCCGTTCGGTAATGGGCTTTAAAGATTAGGAGACATTCACATGGAAATGGATCAATTGTATACGGAACTTATTTTGGAACATAATCAAGATAAGCGTAATAAACGTGAGTTAAGTGAGTTTACTGCTTCCGAACATGGCCACAATCCAAGTTGTGGTGATGATTTGACGCTACAAATTGATGTACAAGATGGCATTATTAAAGATGCAGCTTACACAGGCTCTGGTTGTGCTATTAGCCAAGCTTCAGCATCCATGATGATTGATATTATCAAGGGTAAATCTGTAGAAGAAGCATTGCGTTTGGTAGAATTATTTTTGGGTATGATAAAAAAAGAGGTTACCGACGAATCTAAGCTTGAAGATTTGGAAGATGCTATGGCCTTACAAAATATTTCTAATATGCCTGCTCGTGTAAAATGTGCTGTATTAGCATGGCATACATTAAAAGAGGCTTTAAAGAAATAATTATGAATAAGACCATTATTTTTGACTTGGATGGAACCTTAACAGATTCAGAAGAAGGAATTTTGAAGAGTGTCACATATGCACTTGAATCCTTTGGATATGAAATTCCACCTCATGAAACATTGTTATTATTCTTAGGCCCTCCACTTGTAGATTCATTTCAAGAACACTGTGGCATGGCATTAGAAGAAGCAGAAAAAGTATATAAAAAGTTTGGTGAACGCTATGGTACTATTGGTAAATTCGAAAATCAATTGTATCCTAACATCATCGACCTATTGGACAAGGTTAAAAATGAACATTATACTGTGGCCTTGGCTACGGCTAAGCCAGAAGTGTATGCACGCGAGATTTTAGATCATTTTTCTATTACACAATACTTTGATGTCATTGTAGGTGCCAATTACAAAGAAGGCTTGGTTCATAAGAAAGAGATTCTACAAAAGGCTATCGAATTGTGTGGTAATCCATTAACTGATGATACGGGACGTCGTCTCGTATACATGGTAGGGGATAGAAAATACGATGTTGAGTCAGGCAATGAATTAGGTTGTATATCTATAGGTGTTACTTATGGATATGGTACCGAAACAGAGTTAAACGATGCAAATGCAGAATATCTTTGCGATGATGTAGATGATATTGTTATGACCTTGGACTTAGAGGAAATGCTTGTTCGTAGATAAGACTATTAACGTTCATATTAAAAGGCTAGAGATTCGTCTCTAGCCTTTTTGACGCAGTAAAAAGACCTTGTTCGTATTGAGCAAGGTCTTTTAGATTTTTCTTATGTTATTTTTTTAAGCCACTTTTTTTAGCTAATGATTTGATAACCTTAGCGCTTTGTTTTTTGAGTTTGCCCCCAGTTTGTTTTAATTGAATACGTGTACGGAATACGCGACCAAGTGTTGTAATTTTGGTTTTGCGACGCGGTTTCATATCGCGTTCGTTACCAAAATCGCCACGTTGGACAGTGGTTGCTTTTACCTTTTCAGAGCCAAATGATTGACGTAAGGATTTCATAAATTGTGTAAGTGGTAGGGTACGATTGAAGGCGAATAAATCAACTGCTACATAACCCAATTCGGGATACGCATGTAATGTGAAGTGAAATTGTTTTGCAATAGCAAGAACGACAATTTCATCATCCATAACTTGATAGTTAATTTCGTCTAATTCAATATCTGCTAACTCAAATGCAGCAGCTACACTTTCTTGTACGGCTGCAGCGGAAGAGAGGGATTCTTCATTGCAAGAGTATAAATCTAGTAATAATTGATGACCTAATGCATCTGCCATTGTAGCACCTTCTTTCGTACATACGTTATTATATCTTTAATATTATACATTGAATTCTTATATTAGTCTATTCGTAGAAACATTTACGTACATACATTGATTTGGTGGCGTAATTCATGTAATAAATTTACGTATTTTGGTAATAGTCAAATAATAATTTATAAAAATTTGACTTTATATTTGACAATAGTCAAATAGTCAAATATAATAAAGCTATATTAAAAGAACAAAAAGACAAATTAAGAGATAAATTTATAAAGAGGTGTTATTATGAGCGTTATAGCTGATAAAATAGAAAAATTTATACTTAATAAATTAACAGAAGAACAAGAAAGATTGATTTTAAAGAGAAATGAGTTGGCCGATGAATTAGATTGTGCACCATCTCAGATTAGCTATGTATTGAGTACGCGTTTTTCTAATGAACGAGGATTTGATGTTGAATCTAGACGTGGATTAGGTGGATATATTAGAATTCGTAAGTTGCAACCAGAATCTTCTAATATGGTACCAGCAGTGACAACCTATCATATCTATGAAGGTCCAAATCGGGTGGAACGGTTAATCGATTTACGCGATGTTGATCAATCTTTATTTCAATTGTTACAAGATAATAAAATTACAAAGCGCGAGGCTCAAATGATGCATAATTCATTTGCTAGCATCATTGAACATGTAGATTATGAATCTAGAAATGATGCTATTCGCAATCTTTATGCATCCATGATAGAGACATTGCGGAAGGAGTGATGTCATATGAAATGCGATCATTGCCATACAAACAAAGCAACAGTGCATATGACAAATATCGTTAATAATCAAAAAACAGAACAACATTTATGTTCGTCCTGTGCTAATAAATTACAAAAAGATGGTAAGTTATCTCCATTTAGTTCTTTCGTAAATGATATTTGGGACAATGACTTTTTCTCCAATGATTTTTTCAAAAATATGGTGTACCCAGATCATATGTTGCAATCACAGCAGATGAAACGCTGTCCAAATTGTGGAAATACATTTGAAGATTTTAATCGATTTGGGAAATTTGGATGCCCTAGTTGTTACGAAACTTTTAAAAATCAGATTGCATCATTGGTTCAACGCATTCAAGGGTCAGTTGAATATGAAGGACGCGTACCAAACCAAGGGCATAATGTGTTTAAAGCACAATATGAAATTAAGCAATTACGACGTCAATTAGAAACGGCCATCGGTGATGAAAACTTTGAAGAAGCAGCTCAAATTAGAGATAAAATCAAAGCTTTAGAATCGAAGGTCGATAGTAAAGAAAATTGAGGAGGATAGTATGTTTGATAATATATTAGATGCAGCCCTTAGTAAATGGCTCCAACATACGCCATCCGATTCAGATCATATCGTTATTTCTAGTCGTATACGATTAGCTCGGAATTTTAGAGACACATTATTTACCAATAAAAATGATGGAGCCAATCTACATCATGTTGATTCCATTGCACGTGGTTTGGTTACTACGTTAAAAAATTCCGACAATCAAGATTATTACTGTATTAGTCTTGATAAATTATCCGATATAGAGCGTGCTATTCTTGTGGAAAAACATTTGATTAGTCCTGTTATGGCTGAAAAAATGCCATATCGTAGCTTACTTGTATCCGATGACGCATCGGTAGCAATTATGGTTAATGAAGAGGACCATTTGCGCATACAAACTATGGAGGCGGGCCTGAATTTAATAGATGCTTTTCACCATGCAGAACGCATTGATGATGCTATTGATGAGAAGCAACCATTTGCATTTAATGAATCTTTTGGCTATTTAACTGCATGCCCAACGAATGTGGGTACCGGTTTACGCGCCTCTGTTATGCTTCATCTTCCTGCATTAGCAATGACTGGACGCATTAATCGTCTTGTTCAGCTTGGCTATTCTGTGCGCGGTTTATATGGCGAAGGTTCTGAAGCATTAGGTCATATTTATCAGGTGTCTAATCAACGTACGATGGGCATTAGCGAAGCCGATACCATTGAGCAATTGACGAAAATTGTAGAAGGTATCATAGCAGAAGAGCGAAAATGTCGTCAAACATTGGTGCACAATGATAAAGCTGGTCTTGAAGATCATTTGTGGCGGTCCTATGGTATATTGCGATATGCAAGGTCTATAAGTGGTCAGGAGTCCCTAGAAAAATTAAGCGATATCCAACTAGGTGTAGATTTAAATATCTTACCAGCATGGTCGAACGATAGTTTTAATGAGTTGGTGGCTATTACAAGACCTAATTCTTTACTTAAATATATGGGAAAAGAAGAGATAAGTCCTCAAGAATGTGATAATTATAGAGCAACAGTTATTAGAGAAAAACTTTCACAAAAATAATAAGTGATTTTCCTGTTTTCTATGATATTTAAGAATACTATTCATGGAGATATTCAAGAAATTCCATTTTATATAGATTGATAAAATGTACCTTCATTTCATGAATGAAGTTTATATAAAGAGCGCAAACTGATGTTTGCGAACGAGGTAATACATATGATGCAACGATTTACAGATGATGCACAACGAGTGTTATCCTTCGCCCAAGAAGCGGCCTTAGAACTAGGGCATGACTATGTGGGAACGGAGCATGTACTCATCGGGCTCATAAAGGTTAAAAATGGTGTTGCCGCAAAGGCTCTTAATGAGCTTGGTCTCAGTGCAGAGACTATTATTGAAGATGTTGAAGAGCATATAGGACGAGGTAATAAGAAGGCTAGTTCCGTCTATATGACTCCCCGTGTAAAACATGTGTTGGAGTTAGCTGTTGAAGTGGCTAATCATATGAACCACAATTATGTGGGAACAGAACATATTCTATTAGGTCTGTTGAGCGATGGTGGTGGCGTAGCAGTAGGTATATTGCGGAATCATAATATTCGTGCAAATGATATTGTGGATACGATTCGAACGATTCTCGGCTCTTCTGACAGCTCTAGTCATAGTGGGGAAGATAGGAAAGATAATAGTTCATTAGGTGAACTTGCTGATTTTAGCACAGATTTAAATGAATCGGCTAAGCAAGGTAAAATTGACCCCGTTATTGGTCGAGATAAGGAGATTGCGAGGGTCATTCAAATTTTGAGCCGCCGCACTAAAAATAATCCAGTGCTTATCGGTGAACCAGGTGTAGGTAAAACGGCTATTGCAGAAGGGTTGGCTCAGCGTATTGTAAACGGTAATGTGCCAGAAATTCTGCGTAATAAGCGAATTATTTCATTGAGCATCAGTTCCATGCTAGCCGGTGCAAAATATCGTGGTGAATTTGAAGAACGATTAAAAAAAGCAATCGATGAGGTTCAAAAAAATGACGATATGATTATATTCATCGATGAAATTCATACATTAGTTGGCGCTGGTGCCACTGAAGGCGCTATGGATGCAGCGAATATTTTAAAACCTGCATTAGCTCGCGGTGAGTTCCAAGTGGTTGGTGCTACGACTTTAGATGAATATAAAAAGCATATCGAAAAAGATGCTGCTTTAGAACGCAGATTTCAACCTGTTCTTGTTGGTGAGCCATCAGAGGAAGACGCACTTGAAATTTTAAAAGGGTTACGTGATCGGTATGAGGCCTTCCATAAGGCAAAGATTACCGACGAAGCATTGGAAGCCGCGGTTTCACTATCCAGTCGTTATATTACGGATCGGTTCTTGCCGGATAAGGCTATCGATGTTGTCGATGAGGCGGCGTCCAAGGTGCGGATGAAAGTGTTTTCTGCCGCACCCGATGTGAAAGCATTGGAAACACAATTAGCAGATGTAAAAAAAGAAAAAGAAGCGGCTGTAACAGCTCAAGAATTTGAGAAGGCGGCTGAGATGCGTGATGAAGAAAAGCGCATTGAAAAGGAAATCAACGATAAGAAAAAATCGGCTAAGGAAAATAGCGATGCTAAGTTAGTTGTGACTGACGAAGATATTGCCTCTGTTGTAGCACAATGGACAGGTATTCCTGTTTCTAAAATTGCACAGGAAGAATCTGAATCATTATTACACTTAGAAGAAGAGCTTCATAAACGTGTCATTGGTCAAGATGAGGCTGTTGTGGCCGTTTCTAAGGCTGTTCGCCGCGCTAGAGCTGGTTTAAAAGATCCTAAACGTCCTATTGGGTCATTCTTATTCTTAGGACCTACTGGCGTTGGGAAAACCGAATTGGCTCGTGCCCTAGCTGTTGCCTTATTTGGTGATGAGACGGCGATGATTCGCCTAGATATGTCCGAATATATGGAAAAGCATACTGTATCGCGTTTAGTAGGTGCGCCTCCAGGCTATGTTGGCTATGAAGAAGGTGGGCAATTAACTGATGCAGTTCGCCGAAAACCATATAGCGTAATTCTACTTGACGAAGTAGAAAAGGCTCATGCAGATTTCTTTAATATCTTATTGCAGGTTCTTGATGATGGTCGATTAACAGATAGTCAGGGTCGCACTGTTGATTTTAGAAATACTGTTATCATCATGACGAGTAATCTAGGTGCTAAAGCTCTGCGCAAGGATTCACCTGAACTAGGATTTTTAGCAGCTAAGAAGGCTGATAGCAACACTGAAGATGTTAGTGTTGTTAATTTTAAGGAAGCAAAAAAATCTGTTATGGATTCTGTAAAGCGTCATTTCCGTCCTGAATTTTTGAATCGTATCGATGAAATGATTGTATTCCATGCTTTAACGTCAAACGATTTAAAACAAATTGTTACAATTTTAATGGATACTGTAGTAAAACGTCTTGGTGATATGGGATTATCACTAGAAATTTCACCAGCTGCTATGGATTTGCTTGTGAAAGAAGGATCTGATTTCTCTATGGGCGCACGTCCATTGAAACGAGCTATTCAACGGTTAATTGAAGATCCTATATCAGATCTTATTTTACAAGGTAATGCTCCTGAAGGAGCTATCATCAAGGCCGATGTAGAAGATGAACACATTGTGGTAAAAGCTTCTAATTAACTGGGAATAGATATTATTTTCATACAGTCTTTTATGTAAAATTTAATGTCAAAATGGTATACTATTAGTGATAATAGTTGACCGTAGTATAAATTATGCACAAAAGGTCATGAGTGAATTATCATTCATGACCTTTTACTTTTCATGGGGGTTGTATGGCAAAGGTAAAAACAGTTTTCTTTTGTAATAATTGTGGTGCTGAATCTGCCAAGTGGATGGGAAAGTGTCCTCAATGCGGTGAATGGAATACACTGGTTGAAGAAGTGGTGAAAGACACTAAACACAGCCGTACACCATCTGTGCGTGGGGTGGGCACCAATACGACTAAACCGGTGGCATTGCCAGATATTGAAATGTCAGCTGTGTCTAGAATTCCTACGACCTACAAGGAGATAGATAGAGTGCTTGGTGGCGGTATTGTGCCTGGTGCATTAATGTTATTAGGTGGTGACCCTGGTATTGGTAAATCAACACTGCTTTTACAAGTTTCTCAAAAGGTGGCCGATACAGTTGGTACTGTTTTATATGCATCTGGCGAAGAATCACAATTACAATTAAAATTGAGAGCGGAACGATTACATATTAATAGCGAACGATTACATGTGATAGCCGATACAGATTTAGACCATATTCTTGAGGTCGCATTAGATCAAAAACCATCATTACTGGTCATCGACTCCATACAAACAATGTTTACTGCAGATATCGAAGCTGCACCTGGTAGTGTTAGTCAAGTTCGTGAGTGTACATCGCGTTTATTACGGTTTTGTAAAGAACAGAATATTCCGACCATTATCATTGGTCATGTAACAAAGGAAGGCAATATTGCAGGCCCTCGTATGCTTGAACATATGGTGGATGTAGTACTCTATTTTGAAGGAGAACGTTCCTATCAGTTCCGTATATTACGAGCCATCAAAAATCGCTTTGGTTCCACATCGGAAACCGGTATTTTTACCATGATTGAAGATGGTTTAGCAGAGCTGGCTAATCCGTCGGCGTCCTTGTTAGCTGAACGAGCTGATGATGAAAGTGGTAGTGCGGTCATGATTTATCTAGAAGGGGTTCGTCCCATTCTGGTAGAGGTTCAAAGTTTGGTAGCTACAACAGCCTTTGGAATGCCAAGGCGTACGGCTATTGGCTATGATTTGAATCGTCTAATTGTGCTACTAGCAGTATTGGAAAAACGCTGCGGCTTTACGTTGGGCAATAAGGATGTCTACGTCAATGTAATCGGTGGGTTAAAGGTTAATGAACCGGCTTGTGATTTATCGATGGCCGTTGCCATTGTATCCAATTTAAAAAATCGCGTAGTGCCTCATGATATGGTGATTCTTGGAGAGGTTGGATTGACCGGTAATGTTCGTAGTATTCCACGCATAGAACAACGAATTAATGAAGCTAAGAAATTGGGCTTTACAAAGTTTATTATCCCAGAAGGGAACTACAAGCAAATTAAGCACGATGATAAGTCTATTCAAATCCGTGGTGTTACGTCAATTGCACAAGCGATGCAACTCGCATTTTCTTAATACATGTTATAGTTCATAGAAGGCTAATTCATTGAGTATAAACTCTATGGTATTCGAAGGAGGTGATGCCATGATTTATGGCATTTTACGGTATGTGATTGCTATCCTTATCGGCACGGCCGCATACGTAGGTATGGACAATTTAGCCCCTATTATTGATCCTTATTTAGTATCTCAATTTGCAAGCTTTGGAGATATGTCGCTCACTGTAGCACGTATTTCAGTTATTGTGCTTGGTACGATAATTGGTATTTTAATAGGTTATTTTATTTCGTCCTTTATTTTAAAACAAGGTTTAGTCATTGCTAGACGATTGGAACGGGTATTAACACATATTCCTAACCAAGAATTGATTGCAGGCACCATCGGTTTATTATTTGGTCTTATTATTGCTAATTTAATTGGTGCAGCATTCAATCAGGTTCCTATCATTGGACCGTATATTTCAATCATCTTAAGTGCCATTTTTGGCTATAGCGGTGTACGTTTGATGGCCCGTAAGGGACCTGAAATGTATCTTAACTATTTAAAGCAATGGAAACGCAGTGAAGCGGGGACTAAAAAAAGTAGAGGCTTCAACATGTTTGGATCTCACAAGTCCAGTGACTCAAATTCAACTGCAAAGTTATTAGATACTTCTGTTATTATTGATGGGCGTATTAAGGAGCTGTGCGCTACTGGGTTTATTGATGGCCCATTGGTAGTTCCTGTCTTTGTTTTAAATGAGTTACAAATTATTTCCGACTCCGCAGATGCGATGAAACGAAATCGTGGCCGTCGTGGGTTAGATATTTTAAAAGAAATGCAGGATGCAAAACTTGTATCTATTGAAATTGTAGAAGATGACTATGATGATCTACACGAAGTTGATTCTAAATTGATGCGATTAGCTTTAGAGAAACAATGGAAGCTTATGACCAATGATTTTAATCTCAATAAGGTGGCTCGCGTACAAGGCATTAAGGTTTTAAATTTAAACGAATTAGCCAATGTATTAAAACCGGCCCTCATTGCAGGTGAATGGATTCGCGTACAAGTAATGAAGGAAGGTAAAGAGGTTCAACAAGGCGTTGCTTACTTAGACGATGGTACAATGATTGTCGTAGAAGATGGTCGTCCATATGTAGGTCAAGAGGTTGAGGTTATGGTTACATCCATTTTACAAACCAGTGCAGGTCGTATGATTTTTGCGCGTGTAGATGGAGGTAAGCATGAGTGAGGTTAGCTGTATTGTATTAGCTGCCGGCGCAGGTCGCCGGATGGGTCATGATGAGAACAAAATCTTCATTAAACTTGGCAATAAATCGATTATTCAATGGACGTTAAGTCATATTGAACAAGTTAAAGCAGTGAGTGAAGTCATTCTCGTTGTTGCTGATGGCGAAGCAGACTATATGAAGCAGCATATTGCATCATTAGGGCTTTCAAAATCAATTAAGATTATCACAGGTGGCAAAGAGCGACAAGATTCTGTGTATGCAGGTTTACAAGCGGTTAGCGATGATATGGATATTGTCCTCGTTCACGATGGAGCTAGACCTTTAGCAAAGCCAGAGTTATTTGAACGTATCATTGAAGCGGCCAAGACACATGGTGCTGTGACTATAGGAGTACCATCTACAGATACGATTAAGCGTGTTGATATCGATGGACAGGTTTTAGAAACATTGAATCGTAATGAGTTGATGAATATTCAAACGCCACAAGGTTTTCTAAAAGATATATTCAAAGAAGCTCAAGAAACGGCTAAGCGTGATGCTTATTTGGGGACGGACGACGTGTCCTTAGTTGAATATATTGGTAAAGATGTGTACATTTTAGATGGCGATTATGAGAATATCAAGGTTACGACACCAAACGATATAGCGGTGGCTAAACGGTATTTAGGAATCAAGGAGCAACAGATGCGCGTAGGTTTTGGATATGATATTCATCGATTGAAGGAAGGAAGACCTTGTATTTTGGGCGGTGTTCATATCGAATCGCCTGTTGGCCCCGATGGTCATTCCGATGCAGATGTATTGATTCATGCGTTGATGGATGCCTTACTTGGTGCTGCTGGTTTAAAGGATATCGGCTACTATTTTCCACCAGAAGATGATGCATATAAAGGGATTTGTAGCATGATTTTATTAAAACATGTGAATTCCTTGTTGAAAGAAAGAGGCTTAGAAGCCTATAATATAGATATTATGGTTATTTCTGAAACGCCAAAATTAAAGCCACATATCGATACGATGAAGGCTAATTTACAATCTGTTTTAGAAATCCCATTAGATCGCATTAGTATTAAGGCTACTACCAATGAAATGCTTGGTGCCATCGGGCGCCGTGAAGGTATTGCAGCACAGGCAGTAGTTTCCGTATATGAAGGAGAGGTTTAATTATGAAGGTACGTTTTGCGCCAAGTCCAACAGGTCCATTTCATATTGGCGGTGCTCGATCCGCTTTGTTCAACTGGCTATTAGCACGTAAGGAAAAAGGTACGTTTGTACTTCGCATTGAGGATACAGATTTATCTCGTTCTACTCGTGAAAGTGAAGAAAATATTAAAGCATCTTTGCAATGGCTCGGTATGAATTGGGATGAAGGCATCGACGTAGGTGGTGAAAATGGCCCTTATCGTCAAACAGAACGTCTTGATTTGTATAAAGAAGTAACACAACGCTTACTTGATGAAGATAAAGCTTATGAATGCTTCTGTACAGCTGAAGAGCTTGATGAAGTACGTCAGGCGCAAATGGAACGCGGTGAAACCCCTAAATATAATGGTCATTGTTGCCATCTTACAGAAGAAGAAAAAGAAAAATATCGTGCAGAAGGTAGAAAACCAACTATCCGTCTTCGCGTACCTTTGAATAAAACTTATGCATTCGATGATATGGTTCGTGGTCATGTATCCTTCGAGTCCAATGGTGTAGGTGACTTTGTAATCGTAAAATCCGATGGTATCCCTGTATATAACTTTGCCGTTGTAATGGATGACCACATGATGAAAATCACTCACGTTATTCGTGCGGAAGAACATTTATCCAACACACCTCGTCAAATGGCTATCTACGAAGCACTTGGTTGGGAAATTCCTATATTTGGTCATATCTCCTTGATTCTTGGCAAAGATTATAAGAAGATGTCTAAACGTCATGGTGCTACATCTGTTGATCAATATAAGCAATTGGGCTACTTGCCAGAAGCATTAGTAAACTTCTTGGCACTTCTTGGTTGGGCTCCAGAAGGTGAAGAAGAATTCTTTACACAAGATGAATTGATTCAAGCCTTCTCCATGGATCGCGTTGCTAAGAACCCAGCTGTATTTGATATCGATAAATTAAATCACATCAATTTCCATTACATGAAAAACTTGAGCGATGAAGAATTATTCCGCCTTTGCTTGCCACATTTAAAAGAAGTTGGTTTAGCTCCAGATAGCTTGAATCAATCTGATATTGATTGGTTAACATTACTTTGTTCTACATTCCGTGATCATATTAGCTTTGGTGCTCAAATTAAAGATCATGTAGGCATGTTCATGGGGGAAACAGTATTCCTCGAAGAAGGTCATGAAGAAGAGTTAAAGGCAGTGCTTAACGAAGAATCTGCGCCAACTGTATTGAATGCTTTCAAAGAAAAATTAGCAGACATGGAAGAAGTTACACCAGAAGCCGTTAAAAAGGCTATCAAGGCTGTTATGAAAGAAACTGCTTTGAAAGGTAAATTTGTATTCATGCCATTGCGTGTTGCCTTGACTGGTCAAATGCATGGTCCTGACTTAAACAATATCGTTACATTGCTTGGTAAAGAAAAATGCTTACATCATTTAGACAATGTAGGTGCTTTAACTAAATAATAGAACTATTGAAAGGCTCTCATACCTATGGTGTGAGGGCCTTTGTTGTATATAATGTACAGATTTGCTATAATTATCGGCGTATTTTATTTTGATTTTTATGAAAGTGAGTGTTTTGATGAGTTTAATTCGATCTATTAACCATCTCTTCAATAGCTATCTATCTTGGATAGTTTTATTGATGGCCGTATTAGCTTATATGCTACCAACATTTTTTGCGTGGATGACGCCATATGTTGCATATATGTTACAATTTGTAATGTTTGCCATGGGTTTAACGTTAACAGCACAAGTATTCCTTGATGTATTCAAACAACCAATGAAGGTTATCCTCGTATCTGTCATTCAATTTTTATGGATGCCTTTAGCGGGCTTTTTAGTAGCCCTTATCTTTAACTTTCCGCCAGAAATCGGTATTGGTTTCATCTTGTTAGGTGCATGTCCAGGTGGTACGGCTTCTAATGTCATGACATTCCTCGCTAATGGCAATGTGCCATTGTCCGTATCTGCTACAACTGTATCTACCTTGTTGGCTCCGATTTTAACACCATTATTCGTAGTATTGTACGCAGGTGCTACATCATCCATTGAAATTCAATTTATGCCGATGTTTATATCCATCGTTAAAATCGTATTGGTTCCAATCATTTTAGGTATTGTATTGAATTACTTTATTGGATCTAAAATTGAACCTGTTAAATCTGTATGTCCTACCATAGCAGCTATTGCAGTATTACTTATCTTGGCAGCCGTAACAGCGGTTAATCAAAAACAAATTGCTGAAACAGGTCTCATCATTTTTGTAGCTTGTTTAGTACAAAACTTGAGTGGCTACGTTGTTACATTCTTTATTTGTAAAATTCTTAACATCGATGTATCATCTCGTCGTGCTATGCAAATTGAAGTGGCTATGCAAAACTCTGCATTATCCGTTTCACTAGCGATGAAACATTTCACACCTCAAGCAGCAGTAGCTGGTGCTGTTTTCTCGATTATTCATAATTTTACAGGCTCTATTTTTGCCGGTATTTGCCGTAAACATGATGATAAAGAAAAATTAGAACAAGTTTAGTCATTAACTCATTAAGTAAATCGTTCTAATAACTTATAATTGATAATGTATTTCAATAAAATATACAGTTAAACCTCCATTTTCATAATCCTTAATATGTTTAATTCCCTTGATAAAGGGACATATTCAATGGTTTTGAAGATGGAGGTTTTTCTTGTATGTAAGAGTATAATACATTTGTGACAAGTGAATAAAAAATGAGAAGGAACTCTGTTATAATGAAGTTGCTTAATCCAAACATTACAACAAAAGGAGTTCCTTCTCATGCATTCTATTATAACTGAAGAATTAAGATTTCGTAAACGAGTATGTGAATATGCTATAAAGTATGGAAATAATGCTGAAGCTGCACGCCGTTATCATACTAGTAGACAACAAGTACAACGTTGGGTGAAGCGTTTCGACGGGACTATCGATTCACTTCGATTGTATAGTCGTAAACCACATTCTCATCCTAATCAACACACTGAGGAAGAACTAGCACTTATCAAGCGTATGCATTCTAAGTTTAAACATGAAGGGCTGTCTCAAGTATATGTTGAGGCAAAAAAGCGTGGTTATAAACGCTCATATGGCTCTATGTGCCGACAAATAAGGTGTCACATTAAAGAGAAAAAGGTTGTTAAATCTGTTCCAAAAAGCAAGTGGAAACCAGATCTAGTAACATATCCAGGAGAAAAGGTTCAGATTGATATAAAATACGTACCTCGCGAGAGTTTAGCCTTTTCAACACAAGGAAAATCTTACTATCAACTTACAGCTATTGATGAGTTTTCTAGAAAGAGAATTCTAAAAATTATAGATGAAAAAAGTGTTACTAATACAAGTCGGTTCTTATTAAATTTAGAAGCCAAAATGGGATTTCCTATTCATACAATACAAACAGATAATGGTCGTGAATTTACAAACTATGGAGTAAAAGATCGAGAGTGTTTATTTGATATTGTATTAAAAAGATTAGAAATAGAGCATAAAACGACAAGACCATTTTCTCCGTGGCAGAATGGAAAGGTAGAGCGCAGTCATCTAATTGATAGTGAGAGATTTTATTCTCGTAAGTTTAATAGTATGGAGAGTTTTCTAAAAGCACATAGTCGATATGCTAATAGATATAATAACATTGCACAAAAAGTCTTAAACTTTAAATCACCAAACCAAGTTATAACAGAGTACTTTATGAATCAAAAGGCATAGGTATTTGTCACAAATGTTTGATTACTCTAGAGTTATCTATTTTTAGCATACTTGTATGTATTGTATTTGTTAACCATATTGTCGTATAATAGATAAGATGATGAAGCATGCCCAAATTGGAGGAGTATTATGAAACAGTGTATGGATTCAGACAATCTACATCGTCGATTGCGTAAAATTTTAGGTCAAGTACAAGCTATTGATCGAATGATTGAAGAAGACATTCCTTGTGAAGATGTACTAGCCCAAATCAATGCAGCCAAATCCGCGTTGCATAAGGTTGGCCAAGTGGTCCTCGAAGGACATATCAACCATTGTGTACGCGATGGTATACAACATGGTGATGTAGATAAAACAATTAATGACTTTACAGTTGCTGTAGAGCGCTTTGCCAATATGGGAAAATAAAAAGAGGCAATATCCTAATGATCAGGGTATTGCCTCTTTTGCGTATTAGTCGTGATTCGTTGTTAAGAACTCGCTAAGTGCTGCTAATGCATCATCTTCATCAACACCATCAGCAGTTAATACTACGGATGTGCCTTTTGTTGCACCCAATGTTAATACAGTCAAAATGGATTTAGCATCTGCTGTTTTACCATTTGCTGCGATTGTCAATTTGGACGCAAATTTTGCAGCCAATTGTGTAAATGCAGTCGCTGGACGAGCATGTAAACCAGATTCGTTTGTGATTTCTACTGTTACTTCTTTCATGAGTTACCTCTTTCTACGGAGCGCACAAAAACGCCTAATATCTTTGCTATTAATATAGGTATTGTATCAGTTTACCCCTATCAAATTCAAGTTTGTTTTTATGAAAGCTATGGTCTATGCCAAACCTTTTTCAGCGAGTAATGATTTTGCATAGGCTGTGATTTCTTCAGCTGTATCCATAGTCAATGCTTTTTGAGCAAATGCTTCACATTCTGCTTTTGTAACAGAGCGCAAAATATTTTTAATCAATGGAATGGATGACGCAGTCATAGAGAATTCATCAAGTCCTAAGCCCAATAAAATCATAGTTGCAACTGGATCACCCGCTAACTCACCACACATACCTGTAAATTTACCTTGTTCGTGACTCGCATCAATTACGTGTTTGATGAGGCGCAATACAGCGGGATGCAATGGTTGATATAAATTGCCGATGGCCTCATTCATACGGTCAACCGCCAATGTGTATTGGCAAAGGTCATTGGTACCGATACTAAAGAAATCTACATATTTAGCCAAAATCGGAGAAATAACGGCTGCCGCTGGCACCTCAATCATAATACCTACTTTGATATCTGTATTGAAAGCTACCCCTTCAGCCATTAATTCTGCCTTGCATTCGTCGAGCATAGCATTTGCCGCTTTAACCTCTTCTACGGATGCAATCATAGGATACATGATGTGAATGTCGCCAAACGCACTAGCCCGAAGGAGTGCACGTAATTGGACCTTAAAAATATCAGGTCGATTCAAGGAGATACGAATAGCACGATACCCGAGGAATGGATTCATTTCTTCTGGTAAGTCTAGACATTTTAATTCCTTGTCACCACCGATATCCATGGTACGGATGATGACAGGTTGGCCCTTCATACTCTCTGCTACTTGTTTATATTGTTCAAACTGTACATCTTCTGTAGGCAGTTCATCATTTTCCATGTAAAGGAATTCGGTGCGATATAGGCCAATACCTTGAGCGCCCATGGTCAACGCATGGTCCGCATCTTTGGATTTACCAATATTACCGAATAAATCAACATGATGTCCGTCCTTTGTAACGGCTTCTAAATTGGCAGAGTCCTTCAAGCGTTTCAATTCGTCTTGGAAATCTGCAGCTTCTTTTGTATAACGTTCCCACTCTTCATCGGATGGTTCCGTAATAACTTCACCATCAGTGCCAAGTACAACAGCACGCACATCGTCAGTAAAGCTTTCAATATCACCAACGCCCATAACGGCAGGAATTTCTAAGGTACGCGCCATGATAGCTGCATGAGATGTCGGACCACCAGCAGCTGTTACGATACCTTTTACAACATTTTTATCTAGTGAAGCCGTATCAGATGGAGCCAAATCGTGAGCCACGATGATAACCTCACCGGAAATATGAGATAAACCGCGAGGGTTCATGCCAAGCATGTTACGCATCAAACGATCGCCAATATCCTTAATATCCGCACCACGTTCACGCATATATGGATCATCCATGCCGATGAAAATAGCCGCAAAGGTTTCTATCGTTTGCGCCGTAGCAGCTACGACGTTCATTTTTGAATTTTCTACAAGGGACTTGATACCATCAGACAAGGATGGGTCTTGTGCGATTTGCATATGAGCTTCAAAAATAGCAGCCTCATCTGCCCCCATATCAACCAATGCTTTTTGACGAATCGTATCTAATTGTTTAAGAGTTGCAGCCATAGCGCTAGCAAATTTGCCAATTTCAGCCTCTACTTGGTCATCAGTCACCTCATAATCAGGTATCACGATTTCTTCTTGTATATATTTGTACACATTGCCAACAGCAACGCCTCGAGATCCAGAAATCCCTTGAATTCGCATGTGTGTTCCTCTTTCTATATCCGATAAACTACATTACATTATATTTTAACATTTTTACATTGAACAATAAAGAGAGACCCTATTCTGTGATATAATGTTATATTATATATAGTTAACCGTAGACTTTCACGAGTATCATAGTGAAAGTCTACTCTATTGTAAGGAATAGTCGCATTTATCTAGTGTGACATCGAATAGGAGTATGTATGAAATTAACAAAAATGCATGGCCTCGGCAACGATTTTATCCTCTTTTCTGACTCACAAGGGGCCAATAAAGATTATACAGATCTCGCCATCCGCCTCTGCGACCGTCGTACAGGTATCGGCGCTGATGGTCTTGTAATCGTTGTACCATCTAATACATGCGATGTACGCATGCGCATCATCAACTCAGACGGCAGCGAAGCAGAAATGTGTGGTAATGGCATTCGTTGCTTTGCAAAATATGCCTATGAACACGGTGAAATTACAAAAGATACTTTCACCATCGAAACATTAGCAGGCGTTATGAAACCAACGTTAACCATTGAAAATGGCATTGTTACACAAGTGACAGTAGACATGGGCAAACCGTTCTTTAACAGCAAAGACATTCCTATGAATGTAACCATGGATAAGGTCATCGATGTGGACCTCGATGTAAATGGCGAAACAGTAACAGTAAGTTCCGTTCTTCTCGGTGTACCGCACACAGAGGTTTTTGTGGACGACATCACGAAAGCACCGGTTACAACACAAGGTCCAATTCTTGAAAAACACGATGCATTCCCATCCAATACAAACGTGAACTATGTCGAGGTCGTAAACGACCACCATATTAAGGTCCGCACTTGGGAACGCGGTGCTGGCGCCACGCTTGCTTGTGGTACAGGTTCCTGCGCATCTGCTGTTATGTCCCATAAAAAAGGTCTTACAGGACGCGAGGTCGATGTAGAATTATATCTTGGCACATTACACATCAGTTATTTGGAGGATGGCACGGTTCTTATGACGGGCCCTGCTGAGGAAGTATTCGAAACTGAACTTCCTATCGAATAATATGAAGTGGTTACAATTACTATTACAGGCATACCTAAAATATAAACAAGGTCGCACCATGATGCCAAATAATATGGGACTATTAATATCATTAATCGTTTCTATCATCATTATTCTAGCATCTGTCATGTTTAGTGTCCCCATCGGCTACGCATTAATCCTCGTATGGTTGTGCTTCGCTTACACTTTATATCGACAAGGTTATAATCCAAAAGACTTACTCCGCATGTCCTGGACGAGTGCTAAAACCTCAATCGTGGTTATGCAAATCTTTTTGCTCATCGGCTGGCTCATAGCCATGTGGCAAGCATCGGGGATTATTCCCATGATTATTGCGTCTGGTATTGAATTGATTAATCCAAATTTTTTCATAATCTGCGCATTTTTAATTACATCCTGCGTGAGTATGTTACTTGGTACATCGCTAGGAACTGTAGGCACCATCGGTATTGTACTAATTACAATTGCCAAAGCTGGTAATCTACCTATTGATATTGTAGCAGGGGCCATTATGGCAGGCGCCTATTTAGGAGATAGAAACTCACCTCTCTCCTCTAGCGCCTCTCTCGTAGCTGCTCTAACGCACACCAAAGTAAATAGCAATATACCAATCATGTTGAAAGATAGCTTACCTGCTCTCATCATCAGCTGTATATTGTATCTACTCTTATCCCTATGGTTTCCACTAGACTACACTAACAGTTATCTACCGGATACGATTCATTTCGTGTTCAATATCCATTGGACATTATGGATGCCAGTTCTTATCATTATTGGTTTGTTACCAACAAAGCTATCTATACGTTGGCCTATTGGTATTAGTGCACTGGCGGCAACCATCCTCGCAGTTATCCATCAAAATTATACAGTAATGGATATGTTACAATTTACCGTATTGGGGTTCCATCTGCCAGATTATAATCCGCTATCGGATATTATCCACGGCGGAGGCCTACAAACGATGTGGATACCAACCCTATCTATATTCATGGCTTGTTCCATTTCCGGCATGCTTGAAGGCGTTGGTTTTTGGAATGATATTCGCAGCCTTTTACAACACGTATCAGGTCGCGCCAAACTCTTTGCGTCGAATGTACTAATTGCATTTATTACAGGTGCTCTAGGTTGTAGTCAAGCAATTGCGGTAATCATGACGCATTCGATTATGCGTACCACCTATGCAAAAGAACGCATTCATGACGAAGACGTTATGCTAGACTTTGAAAATAGCGGCATCCTTATTGCAGCCTTACAACCATGGAATATTGCGGCGCTCGTACCTGTCATTATGATGGATGTCTCGCCCGCCGGTTACGTACCCTTTGCGTTCTTCTTATACTTAGTACCACTTATCTACTGGTATCGCTTACGACGCAAGGAACAACAAATCCATTAATATATTCTATTTATATGAAATATAGAGGAAAACTTATGATTTATACGATTACTTTCAATCCTGCATTGGATTATATCGTTCGCTTAGACCACTTAACCACGGGTACAATCAATCGCACTGAACAAGAATATGTACTGGGCGGTGGCAAGGGTATCAATGTATCCATCGTCCTCAATAACCTAGGCATGGATACAACGGCACTCGGTTTTATCGCGGGCTTTACAGGTGATGAAATTGTGCGTCAGCTCAATGAATTTGGCGTTCGTGAAAGCTTTATCCGTCTTAGAGAGGGTTTAACCCGCATCAATGTTAAAGTAAAAGCATCCGATGAAGAAACGGAAATCAATGGTCGTGGTCCTATCATAGCCGATGATGAACTACAGGCCTTATACGCCCAACTTGATGCATTAACAGAGCAAGATACATTAATCTTAGCAGGCAGCATTCCGTCTAGCCTCCCAAGTGACATGTACGAAATCATTATGAAGCGCTTAGCTAATAAACATATTCGTATCGTCGTAGACGCAACTAAGGATCTATTAACTCGTGTATTGCCATATAAACCATTTTTAATCAAACCAAACAATCACGAATTAAGCGAAATCTTCGGACGTACATTGTCTACAAAGGATGATTTAGTGGCTGCCGCTAAGGAATTACAAGCCCAAGGTGCACAACATGTACTCATCTCCATGGCTGGCGATGGCGCTATCTTGGTATCCGCTGATGGTACTGTCTATACAAGTCCTGCACCTAAAGGAACGCTTATTAACTCCGTTGGTGCCGGCGATTCTATGGTAGCTGGTTTCATGACTGGATACCTCAACACCCAAGATTTACAACAAGCCCTCTATTGGGGTATTGCTACAGGCTCTGCTTCAGCCTTTTCGGAGAATCTAGCCACCAAGGACGAGGTCCTCGCCTTGCTTAACACCATTCGTTAATTTTATTATTCATTATATATGTACAGTAAGGAGTACACACATGAAGATTACTGATTTATTAAAGCCCCAATCAATCCTGCTGAATGCATCACCAACTAACAAAGCGGATGCCATTTACACTCTAGGTGATTTAATGGATAAAGGCGGCAACCTATCTGACAAGGCAGAATACTTAGAAGCTGTATTCGCTCGTGAAGAATCCGGTTCTACTGGCCTTGGCGACGGTATCGCCACACCACATGCTAAATCAGCAGGTGTAAAGGAAGCTGGCCTTGCTGCTATGGTCGTTCCTAACGGTGTTGATTTCGAGGCCCTCGATGGACAACCATCTCGCCTATTCTTCATGATTGCAGCACCAGAAGGTGCTGCAGACACTCATGTAGAGGTATTGAGCAAATTAGCCACTATGGTAATTGATCCGGACTTCAAAAACGCTCTCATCCAAGCTGCTACAGTTGACCGTTTCTTAGAACTTATCACCGCAAAAGAAGAAGGCAACTTTGATCCATCTGTAGAAGGCTATATTAAGACGGAAGATGAAAAAGCACCAAGCATTACCAAGACTATCGAAGCAAAAGCTACAGAGGCTATCGAAAAAGTAGTTCCTAAGGTATCTGTAGATAATCCACATTACGAAGTATTAGCTGTTACAGGCTGTCCTACTGGCATTGCTCATACATACATGGCTGCAGAATCCTTGGAACGTAAAGCTAAGGAAATGGGCATCTCTTTAAAGGTAGAAAAGAATGGTGCTTCTGGCATTAAAGATGCACTTACAGCCGAAGAAATCGAGCATGCTAAATGCATCATCGTCGCTTCTGTCCGCCAAGTTGAAATGGCTCGTTTTGATGGCAAGCCAATGATTCAAACTAAGGTGGCAAACGGCATTAATAAAGCAGAAGAATTATTGCGTGAAGCTATGTCTGGCACAGCACCGGTATACCATGCCTCACAGGCAGATAAAGATAGCGCAAATTCGGCTATCGATGCATCCGATAGCTTTGGTCGTCAAATCTACAAACATTTGATGAATGGCGTATCTCACATGTTACCATTCGTTATCGGCGGTGGTATTCTAATCGCTCTAGCATTCCTATTTGACACATTCGATCCAGCTAACGCCAAAAACTTTGGTTCTGGCACACCATTATCCGCATTTCTAATGAAAATTGGCGGTGCTTCCTTTGGATTTATGTTACCTGTTCTAGCAGGTTACATCGCTATGAGTATTGCAGACCGTCCAGGTCTTGTAGCTGGTTTCGTTGGTGGCTTGTTAGCAAGCCAAGGCGGTTCTGGTTTCCTCGGTGCCTTGATTGCAGGCTTTGCAGCAGGTTACTTAGTACTGTTAGTTAAGAAACTCGTATCCGGATTACCTCAAGCACTAGAAGGTACAAAGCCAGTGCTCTTCTATCCTGTACTGGGCGTCTTATTCATTGGTATCGCGATTACATTTATCATCAATCCACCAGTATCCGCCTTGAACGAATGGCTTATGAACTCCTTGCAAACAATGGGCACTACTAGCCGCGTATTATTAGGTCTTGTCTTCGGTGCCATGATGTCTGTTGATATGGGTGGCCCTGTCAACAAAGCAGCCTATGTTATCGGTACAGGCGCTCTAGCAACTGGTGAATATGGTATTATGGCCGCTGTTATGGCTGGTGGTATGGTTCCTCCATTGGCGATTGCCCTTTGTACAACATTCTTCCCTAGCCGCTTCACAGAAGCAGAACGTAAATCTGGTATTACAAATTACATCATGGGGCTTTCCTTCATCACAGAAGGTGCTATCCCATTTGCCGCAGCTGACCCTATCCGCGTATTACCTTCTTGCATCATCGGTGCTGGTACAGCTGGTGCATTATCCATGTTCTTTGAATGTACATTGCGTGCACCTCACGGTGGTATCTTCGTAGTACCAACAATCGGTAACCCACTTCTTTACCTTGCATCTATTGCAATCGGTTCCGTTGTAGCTTGCATTATCTTGGCTATCGTAAAACCAAAACTCAAAAAATAATATCTCAATTGGTCTATTTAGTTTAATAATTATAAATGACTGACTAATAACTAATATATGCAAAACACCCTATGTCACAATACTGACATAGGGTGTTTGTATTTATAACTTATATCTTCGATCTGCTTATCGGATTACATCATCATAAAATGTACCATACACCATTTTAAATACGCGATTAGCAACATGATAGCTTTCAAAATCAAAGTCCGTAGGTGTTAAGAATGTAACATTCTCATAGCCTTTAAGAGCTGGTTGTGTTGGTTTACTTTCACCATTAAGAGTGTAGTCCTGTTGATTTAATACCATCCCTACAATACCAGATTCCATCATTTTTATATTCCATAGTTCATTTAAAGAAAAATCTGGTAGCCTTGTTTTTAGCTCTGGTGCCTTAGCTACCATATTAGCAAAGGAAAGGTTTAAGTCATAATCATAACGAACCTTATATTCCCTAATTAAATCAGATGAAGGCAATACAACATATATCTTAGCCTCTATATTTTTTGTATGCGCATCTGTAGAATTATCACGGATAGTACTTAATTCAATATATTTACCATCTCCACCACCTGTATCACCTTTAGATATAATTCGTGCAAAACGACTAGTATCTTGCAACTCACTATTGGACACAGCCTTTACAGGATTTAAAGAAGCACACAAAACACATACCAGTGCCACAAGAAATACAAAATGTTTCATAAGGCACCTCATTTCACTACAACATCGTCAAAATGCTGCTGATACGCTACAGTAAACATAGCGTCTGCTACAGCAAATAAGTCTTCATCAAACCGGCCACGATCTATAGGACGTAATTGATGCACTAAAGGAGCTTTACTAGTAATCTCTGTACCGTCCCCATTATATCGTTTCACCTCTTGTAACTCGACTTGTATCCCTGATTCATCCTGTGCAGCCTTAATTACAGCATACATAGATGGTGATGGCTTTACAACATTCATAGCTTGTATTAAGGACCCTAATGAGTAATTCGTATCATAGGTAGTAGTTAATTCATATTCTGTAATAGATGTACTTCGAGGAGATTCATAAACAATATAAAAAGTACCTTTTAATTTATAGTGTGGTGCTGCGTATTCTAGAGACTCTACAGAATATGTATTTAAATAACTTGTCAGCCTATTTTGTAAAGAACCCTCTCCATAGGGATACGATTTTTGATACACATTTTTAAACTGCGGTGAGCTATTTAATTCATTAATTGAAATAGCTTGAATTTGCATGGTGAAAGTAGCCATCACCATACATGCTAATAAGAATTTTCTAAACATGTTCTCTCCTTTAAAAACAAAACTCGGATAAATTACCCAAAGCATACCATATTTTATTGAGAAATGTATACATAAGTCTAATATTCTCTCTACTTCAAATTGTCAGCATTAATACCTGTATTACCATCAATTATTATAGTAGTATTACCTTCTGCTACAGTTTTTTTCTTACCGCTATCTTTACAAATTTAGAAATAACTACATAACCAGTCTTAACCTTATTCCAAATTACTTGATATACTTTATCTTCTCAACATTTAGATGATTTAGTTTCTCTTCTGTTCTCTAATCAGCTATTATACCTCCATAACATATGATTTTAAATTTAATTCTAAATTTCTAATTTCCTGTAATACCATTTTATCTTGATATAGTCTATATCCGTGAGAATTGTACAATTAACCATATTTATGATAAACTATATAAATATAAAT
>SKEB01000570.1_pt1 | contig 28313 bp, 28 predicted proteins | sample 4826561 | NCBI WGS metagenome assembly SKEB01 (sample SAMN11008820, study PRJNA524170) | human gut metagenome | biome: Human fecal sample; material: Feces; isolation source: fecal sample from pouch patient p17 | host: Homo sapiens | place: Israel: Tel-Aviv | collected 2016-03-29
ATTTTATTTCCTTAATCAAATTAATCTCATAGCAATTATTATAATTGCTTATTGTTAATCCGCTTTCATTAATAGTATAATTATTTTAGAAAGAGGTGCTAATATGGCAGAAACAAAAGACCAAAATGTATTAAACATTATCATTATTTCCGATGCTGCTGGTGACACCGCATTTAGTAACGCTACTGCAGCAGCTGCTGAATTTCCAAACGCAGAAATCAATTATCGTCGCTACCCATTTATTACCAATCTTGAAAAGCTGGATGAAGTTTTAAAAGAAATCGAAAAATATCCTAATCTTGTGATCATTTTCAGTTTAGTTAAAGATGAAATGCAAATTCCAGTTATTAAATTTGCACGTGATCACAATATTCAATGTGTTGATATCTTTTCCCCTGTAGTTGAAGCTATTCAACAAACTACTCATATGATTCCAGATCAAAAGATTGGTGCACAGCACAGCTTGAACCAAAAATACTTTGACAGAATCTCCGCAATGGAATTTGCCGTAATGTACGATGATGGGAAAGACCCTAAAGGTTTCCTTGAAGCTGACGTTGTTTTACTTGGTGTTTCTAGAACTTCTAAAACTCCCCTTTCATTATTCTTGGCAAACAAGAATCTAAAGGTAGCCAATTTACCATTAGTTCCTGAAACTCATATTCCAAAAGAAATCTACGAAATCGATCCTAAGAAAATTATCGGTTTAACCAATGATCCATCTGTTTTAAATGAAATCAGACGTCAGAGAATGATTGCTTATGGTCTTAATCCTGACACTACATACTCAAGTATGGATTCAATTAATAAAGAACTTGAATCAGCTCAAGCTTTATACAAAAAGTTAGGTTGCTACGTTATCAATGTAGCTCACCGTTCAATTGAAGAAACTGCTGCACTTATTCTTGAACATTTAGGTATTGACGACTACGCAAAATAGAAATAACAACATAAATTACTCAAGGACTGAACTATAAAATTCAGTCCTTTTTGTATAGTCGAAAATGTTTTGTAATAGTCTCGTAAAACTCTTGCGCTACAATAACTATGGTAAATAAATGAGAGGAGAAAAAATCAGGCACATCCTGAAAATCAAAGAATAGTATATATGAAATTTCGCAAAAAAATTATCACATTATTAAGCGCAGCTTTAGTAAGTACAAGCATTACTACTTCAGCAAGTTCAATAGTCTCTGCTGATACCATTACCGATAACTCAACAATTGCTACAGAAACTACTGCAGTTAAAAAAACTTATAAATGGACTTATCCATTCAAGGCAAACGATAAATATGGTGTACGTCCAATGTCAAATGCCCAAGTATTCGGAATGACTAATTATATGCGTTCAGTTAATCCACCTTCATACTTTCACGATGGCTGGGACTTTGGGCATTCAGAGGTTGGCTACTCCCCTGTCTACGCTATTCATGCAGGTACTGTTAAAAAGGTAGCCTATGGTAGCGGATTAGGCTGGTTCATCTGGGTAATCAGTCCAGATAAATATGTAGAAGTTTACCAAGAAGGTTTTACTAAAAAAAGTGATATATATGTGAAAGCTGGGCAAAAAATTAAAGCTGGACAAAAAATTGGTCGCTTAACCGGCTCTCACCTTCACTTGGGTTTAACTAAGACTGATAAGAAATATATCAACCAACATGGTTTTCCATGTAATAACTGGAATGTTGATAATGGAACATGGTTAAATCCAATTAGTGTAATTCAAAAATATATGGATAAGCAAAAATAATAATCTATTATTAAAGAATCATCATTTGATTGATGGTTCTTTATTTTTGTACAAATTTTTTCAGGTGTTATAATCTAAACCAACTTTAAGAACAAGAAAAATCAAGCAAATACGGAGGAATATTAAAAATGTCAGAGAACAACAAGCACATCAAGGCAACTGATATCAAGGCAAATGCCAAGTATGACACGGCAATCTTTGCTGGCGGTTGTTTTTGGTGCATGGTTGAACCATTCGATAACATCACTGGCGTTGAAGAAATCATTTCCGGCTATACTGGCGGTCATACCATTAATCCGACATATGCAGATGTTTGCTCTGGTAAAACTGGTCATACCGAAGCTGTAAAAATCACTTACGATCCAAGCAAGATTTCATACAATCAACTACTGAATTATTATTGGCAAGTGACCGATCCTACTGATGCAATGGGACAATTCCAAGATCGTGGTGATAATTATCGACCAGTAATTTTCTACAATTCCCAGTTTCAAAAAGAAGCTGCTGAAAAATCAAAGCAAGAATTAGCTAACAGTGGTGAATTTGATAAGCCTATTGTCACTTCGATTGAAAAAGCAATGCCTTTTTATCCAGCGGAAGATTATCATCAAGATTTTTATAAAAAAGATCCTGAAAGATACGCTTTGGAAGAATCTGGTGGACGTAGTGATTTCATAAAAAAACATTGGAGTAAATAGATTTTCTATTGGGACATACTTGAATATTTGTTAAACTTAAGATGCTGATGAATTAGTTTTATTTTAAGGATTTGACATAAACAAATGGATCAATTAGATCCAAAATATAGGGGCTTAGAATTTTTAGAGAACTTCAAAACCCTATTTTTATACGATTTGATGTTTTAATAAAACATAGAAATTTTGACAGTGTTGCACAAATGTTGCACAAAAAAAGCCACCCCAGGAATTTTTCCTAGAGTGGCTTAATTAGTAAAATAGATGTAATTTTAATCTCATTAGGGAAATGAGATGTTCAAAATTATATCATGAATAAATTAAAAAAGCCACTCCAGAGAAATTAATCTCCAGAGTGGCTCTTAAAATGCATTTTAATTCGCTTCTTTAGAAGCTTAGAAGATATAAATAAAGGGACTTGCTCCCCAGTACCACTAGTATATCATTATTTACAAAACTTAGCTGGTACCCATTGTTGGTCGTTGCCAATCTTATAGCACTTCATACCTCGAATGGTCTTTTCAGCCCAGACTTTCCAACGGGTATTAGTATTAATGTACTTTTGATAATGACCGTTAGAATCCAGTAAACGGACTTTGTAATTTGGATTACCGTATAAAATAGGCACATAACAAATGCTTGGTGTTTTTGGCTTAGCAACCACCTTTTTAGCTGGCGCTTTAACAGCATCAGTAATCAGCTCTTTTAAAGTGATATTGCCATCGACACCTAATCCACACCAATTATCAGTGAATTGCCACATTGCCACGCCATTCATAGACGGGAAGTAATTGAAATCTGGTTTATCAATCCGCCCCATCGTTGCATATGAAGCAACCCACAAGCAAGTGCCGTATTTCTTAACAATCTTAGCCGTATCAACATATTGCTTTAAAATATAAGCACCAGAATATAGCCCCACTTTGTACCCAGCACTATGGCACACTTTCATGAAAGCCATAATTGCTTTTGTATTTGAATAGGCGGAGTTTATAACTACATTGCCATCGCCAGTCTCCCAATCAAGCCAAAGATAACGCTTTTTACTGATATTGAGTTTCTTAGCTTCTGCAACAAAGAACTTTGCTTCCATTTTAGCACGCCCAACATTGTTGCCAAACGTGGCAAAATGATAGCCATGCAGGTACATGTGATTAGTATGTACTGATTTAATTTGTGCGCTTGCTTTTGGGTTAAAATAGCCAATGCCTTCAGTTAGCTTAACAATCGCTTGCCGCGCCCCAGCGCGCTTATATGCACTCATGCTGGTTGACTGGTAAACAGCCACATCGACCACATAGTCTCTAGTTGCCATTTACAGTCACGTCCTTAGCTGGTTGCACAATGTCTTTTTCAGGGACATTTTCTGCAATTTCAGGTTCAGCTTTTGCAACTTCAGATTCAGTTTGCTTAACGTCTTGATTTGCAAGATTCATTGCATTAACAGCCTTTTCAATAGCACCGTTAACTTGGTTAGGTGTTACACCTTTAATTCCAAACCAAGACAAGCCTTGTGTAATGATTTCACTTGCAAACTCACGCTTTTCTTGACCACTACCACCAATATACTCTGCTTCATGAACTGCGTTAGTTGCTAACTTGCCTAACACGTCTAAAGCTTGACCTGCCTTAGTGGTTGTATTGATCTTAGACTTATTACGTGCATAAACACCCGCAATAATAGCAAGCAAGTAACTTGCCACCGTAATACCTAAGTAAATCCAATCTTTAGTCGTCATTTTTTGCCTCCAAATTTTTAATACGTAACTCCAAGACCTTAGCATATTTTGCCATCGCTTGCTTTTGTTCCTTTAAAAGCTCACGTTGCGTAGCTGATAGGGTCTTTTTGTTTTGTTTAGCCAAAAATTTTGACAGCTTAGTACGCTTAGCATTTAGCTTTGTCAATTCTTTTTTTAATCGTTCACTTTTCATTTTGCTTTTCCTTTCCGTCAAAAAAAGCACCTTTTTCAGATGCTTTTAGTTTCACTATTTCGATTTCTTTTTCGTTTAGCTGGTCTTTCAGTTCTTCAACCTCTGCCTGTTTTTGCTGATATAGTTTTTCGTAATGGTTACGATCTTCTTTTATCTGACCGTATAACCATTTAATACCAGCTCCGACAGCTGTAAGTATACCTACAACACAAGGTAGTGCTTTTAAAAAATCCATTTAGCACCACCTTTTTCTAGTAATTACGTTTCTTACTTTTTCCAATAATAGAAAAATCAAACAGCAACACAATAACTTCTAGGAATCCAGCCATGAACATGTGCGGATGTCCTGATACATACCCGTGGCAAAACTCTGCAGTTGCTTCTAGTGCTAGCAGTCCCGCTGTAATGACCAGCAGATTACGATTAACCACAATCTTATTATGGTTATCTAACGCCCATTTGATAATCAAAATTCCGACAGCTAGAAAGATGCCACCAATCAAGTCATCATTGAGGAAAGCTGTCGCAAACGGTGGCCAAAAAAAGTAATAGTCATTACAGATTAGGATTAAGCCTATGCCAACTAAGGTAAGACCCAAAATAATGTGTTGTGGGTGCGATAAAGGAAAAATGCTTTTTAGCTTATTCTTCATGATTTATCGCCTCTATTGCTTTGGCTCAGTAGTCGGTTGTGAACCTGTGGTAGTAGTACCAGTTGGCTTGCTATCTGTGGTAGTAGTGCCAGTTGGTTGGTTATCTGTGGTTTGTGCAGACGTTGTACCAGTAGTTTCAGTAGCAGGAGCAGTGCCAGTAGGTGTAGTGCCACCTGTTTGTGTCGTTGCTGGTTGAGGACTAGTTGTGTTGTCTGTGCTTAACCAATTATCCATTAAACGAGTTCTGCCCAAAATAAACGCTTGAATTTGACTGTAGCTAGTATCTGGAGCAGATGGATTGTCTGGCCAGCGCTTCAAGTCTTTCTCGTATTCACTTTCTGGAATTGAATTAATGAACTCTTTGTAAACAGCACAAACTTTTTCAGTAGTCCAAACTGTTTGCCTAAGATATTGCCACTGCTTTTTAATTTCTGGGAACATTAATTTAAGTACACGCTTAAATAACAAATTTGTATCGTTATTAGTTACAAATTTCGCTTTATCAAGATGTCTCACATCAAATGCGTCATCATAAATTGTATGATTTTTAATCATTCCCTGAAATTCATCGCCCCATGTACTGTCCATGTCGTAAGGCAACATGTAATAGGATTTGCCTTGATCATAAGTGGCCAATAATAAAGACTTGCAGTAGTAGTCATACTCATTTGAGTAGATACCAAAAAGCATGGTATTGATTATTGAACCCACATCAATATAATTGTGTAAATCCTTTACAAAATCTGCATCTGAAGATTGATTAATCCAGTCAATAAATTTAGAAAAATTTACTTGGACGGTTGGATCAACTTGATCTTGAATCTCAGTACTCCACATCTTGCCGTCAATAACAGAACCAGTATCTGCGAAAAACATGTGATCTGGAGTTTTTTGTCCAACTGAAATGACTTCATGGGCTTTGTTATCACTATCCATGCCAAAAGTTTTATCGTCCTTTTTAGTGTTCCAAGTATACATGCCGTGATACTCGCCATTGATATATAACTCAATCGGGAAGCCTTCCATTTGCCCCATATTTTGTGATTTACCTAGAGCCTGCTCAATATTTTCATCTGCAATTGGAGTTACTCTTTCGGCATCAGCCACGAGCTTAGCACCCATCAAATTTCTTGATTGAGTGAAATCAACCCAATTGGCTTTTAAGTTAAATTTGGAGTTTTTATCCCAGTCTGATTTAGGACGTAACTCAAGTTTTTTCTTGCAATCAGAATCTTGATAGAGCTTGATTTTGAAGTTCTTTTTGTCAAACATTCTAGAAGAGTTGCCTTGAATACCAATTTGTAAATATCCCTCTGAATGGGTTATTCCTTTGACAAATTCAAACGAGCCGTTTTCCCATTTGTCTCCAATCTCGTTTGCAACGTTAACTTTCATCACAGGAATTGCTGGTATTTCTTCTTGTTCTTCACCCCAAAACGGCTTAAGTTTTTTATCAAAGTTAAGTTGTGGGCGAGCAAATTGAATTTGCACTTTTCCACCAATCCAAACAAAAACCTGAATATATGAAATTTTATCAGGAATAGCTATATTTTCTCTAATATTTTGAATATATTCATTTGATGGCACTATGGTTAATTCTTCTTTGGATACTGTTTGACCATTATTGTCTAAATAGTTAATCCCCCATACTGCATTTCCGCCTTGTGAATTGCATTTTGTTAACGCGCCTAAACTATAAATTTTATGTTCATAAACGGGGATAAAATTGCTTTGAAAACTTATTGTCCCATTTTCATTAGTACTTACAAGTGTAGCTGGATTAGAAGCATTTAATGAGTTATGTGTGTCAATATAACCGTCTGCATTATTTATAGAAACAAATTGCCACCCGTCTTGAGTTATAAAATTAGCGTTAGGAATAATATTATCTGGACTAGAGAAACTATGAATTTCACTAAGATCACGAGTTCCATTGACACTTGCATAAGTAACTTGTGGCTTAGCTACTTTAATATTGCCTTCACCTACAAAACGAACCCAGAATTTATAAGTAACAGCATCAGCTGGGATATGCACATTATTCATTGTTTGATAAGCAATACCTAATGGAATATCATTATAAGCTACATGATCAATTTTATTGCTGTTAGCATCATAAAAATCAATACCAATCGTTGCTGATCCTGTACTATCTGGTTGATGAAAATATCTGATTAGAGCTTTAAAGCTTAAAATTGATTGACCATTAACAGGAATAAGATCAGATTCGGCACTAATTGTTTCATCGTTGGAAGCATTAAGACTCATGACATTGCATCCGTTTACCCATGTATCAGGGAAAAAACTGCCATTTGCTTTACCAGTTATTCCGGTGAAATTCCAGCCTGTACCTCCTCTAAAATCGGGATTTGGTAATGCATTATCTGGATTAGAAGAAATTTTAATAGCATCATTAACGGAATAAGCACCATTATTTGTAGTAAAAGTAACTTGAGGTTTAGCAAATCTCAAATTGCCTTCTCCACCTAGCCAAGCCCAAAATCTAAAAGTTACAGCATCATTAGGAATTTTAATACCATTTAAATGTGCTTCGCCTATGCCCTGTACAATATTATTGTAAGCAATATGATCTAATTGATTATTATTAGCATCATAGAAGTCAACACCAATAGCAGTTGAGCCCGTACTAGATGGTTGATGGTAGTAACGTGTTAAAGCACTAAAACTCAAAAACGTATTATTGTTAGTAGGAATGGAATCGGATTGAGCTAAAATAGTCTCCGCATTTGCGGCAGCAAGGCTAATTACATTAGCACCATCAGCCCAATTGTCTTGAAAAATACTACCATTAGCTTTACCAGTAATATTAACAAACTCCCAACCAGTTCCATTTCTAAAATCAGAATTAATTAATACATTCTCTGGATTACTTTGTGTAGCTTGTGCTTCTTGAATAGTATACGCACCAGTTTTAGCAGTGAAAGTGGCGTGTGGTGCTCCCACTCTAAGGTTGCCTTCACCACCTAGCCAAGCAAAAAATCTGATATTAGCTGCTAAATCACTAAGGTGATAATTATCAATTGACGTTGTATTAATTCCAACATTTGCATTTTGACTGACATGATCAATCTGTTGTCCAGTTGCGTCCAATACATCAAAGCCAATAGCAGCCGAACCTGTACTAGATGGTTGATGGTAGTAATGTGTTAAGGTTTTAAAACTCAGAACCGTTTGACCATTAACAGGGACAAGATCAGATTGAAAAGCAATTTCTTCATTTTCCGCAGCATTTAAATCAGCAACTCTTTTACACTTCATATCTGACGAAACAATAATGTTTCCGTTAGCATTGCCAGTTGCATTAACGAACGACCAGCTTAAAGCATTGTCTTCAAAGTCGGGATTAGGAATAATATTGTCTGAATTTGAAAGAAATGATTCTTTAAGCTTAGGATCAATATCTGCAAATGCAAAAGCTCCCAAATCTAACCATTGACCATTGAAATAAACCCACTTATGTCCGGTATCTGCAGTAATACATACATCTTGAGTTCCGTTTGGGTTAGAATTTCGCATATCTGCTTCACTAGGATACCATGTTGGCTTAAAGTTCATCTGTGCCAATCGATTAACAATTTGACTAGCTAAAGCATTATATTTATCAAGTGTCACAATATTGTGAGCCTTAATATACTCAATTGTGTCATTGACTAATCGATTAAGACTATCTTGACTAGCTCTGGTTGCGTCTGCTTCTGCTTTTACAGCTATAACTGCATCATGAGCATTTTTAGTTTCTGACTCATAAGCATTCCGTGCATCATCAATAACCTGTTGAAGCTGTGTTTGATAGTCTTTGTCGTGCTGATCAAGCTTAACCTTGAAGTTTTGCAAGGCCTTATCCAAATCACTGATATAGACATCGCACGCATGGCCCATTTGAGCAATGCCCGGAAGCACTCTAAACCAGACAGTTACCCCAGAAATATGTGGCTGGCTTGAATCATCACGATCATCTAAAAGACCAATGTAGCCCTTGAAAATACCGTCTCGAGGAAACATTTGCTCAGGGAAATAGTAAGTTGCTCTGCCTCCTGATTGGCAGTCGCTAGGGTTGCCTGTGTAGCGCACAGTTGCGGCATCAGGGGCAAGTTGCAAGTCTTTTTTGTCGTCAAAACTGTAGTTGCCGACATTGCCTTCAATGTAAGGCTTCATGCCAGTAGTATCTAGTAGTCTGCCTTGATAAGTCCATACGACTTGCAAACCAAAACGATTGTCGCCCACACGCCCTTTAAAATAAGACGTTAAATCCCAGATTTCTGAGCCTTCTTTTGCTAAATCCATTTTGATTCGGTAAAAAAGCCCATTGTTGTCGTGGGTTACTTTTGTTTCTTCTACCATAAAAATTCCTTTCTAATTAATATCATGAGGGAGTGTAGGATCACTCTCTTCGATAACTACGCCATTATTATCATCAACTACGTGTGTATCATTAATATCTTCAGATACCGGCGTAGTGTCAGTAGGCAACTCATCAGTATCGTTGATATAGACAGCATTAAACACCGCATCTTCCAGCTTACTAATCCGAGCATCTTGCTTTTCAATAGTTTCATTCAACTCGTTAATCCGTTTGGCTAAAGCATCAACATCCTTCTCATGCTGCTGCCTTACACCATTTAACTGCTGAGTCCAACCGGTTATTGCATCCCATAAGCTAGAAATCGATGTATAAACGCCATTGATCAACCGCCTTAGATCAGCAAACTCGGTGTTACCATTACGCCAATTCCGGTTAAGGTGTTCACGATAATTGCCATCCTGACTCGCATTAGATTCTTCTTCAAAAATTGCCATCTAACCACCTCATTTCTTCTTGCTAGCACTAAGAGATGCTTTAAGGGCATCAATTTCCGCTTGTTGCTGCTTCAACTTTCTCTTATTACTGTTGATCCGCTTAAGGTTAATGACGTGCCAGTTACCTACGTTGTTACGCATACTGTCGTTATCGTTAACCAAATCCAAAATGCCGGAATTGCTTACTGACAAATCATAGATGTCATCATTAAGATCAGCATAAGAATCACGCAACTCCTGAAATTCTCGTTGCTGACGTATTTGATAAAGCACCGGATCAGTTCTGAAATTACCAAAGGTAATCTTGTCAGCGACAGTATCATCTTCTGGATGTCGTTCAATAGCGGTAATCCTAGCTTTTTGAGCCTTATCTCTATTCAACTGCATCAGCAAACCTTGATTTCCAAGTTCAACCTCGCCATGAATTTTTGAAAAAGCTTTGAAGTTACTACCAGTTACTGTGTAACTGACAAGCGGTGTATCATGCACCAGACTTTTTGCTTTTGCCTTCAGTTCATCCATTGTGAAGTTAGACTTGTAATAAACGGTTTTCGCATCGATTACCGGATATCCTTCCTGTTCTACCAACGGTGAGATATAGGTAAAGTGATTTTTATACTGAATACCATGCGTTGTCTTAGTATCTTTTTTAACCGTTGAGGTAGGAACCTTCTTACCATCAATGGTTACACTCAGCACCTTCTTCTCGTATTTTCTCTTATACCGGCTTCGAGTCGTTAACTCTTTACGTTCCTTCTTATACCCAGGCTTTTTGATTTTGCTGGACTTCTTTTTAAAAGAATTAGTTTCCTTAGCAGCATGGCTTACTGAATATTTTCTGGTTTTCTTTGGATTGGAGTAAACCGTGATCTTAGTAGTGATGTTGCTGTAATTTTCTTCCTTGTCAATCTTTTGGCAATTAACCTTGTCAACAAAGTAAAATGAATCTTTTTTGCCAATCTTCTTATCAATAATGCAGGTCAGGTTATCCCATTTGTATTCAAAACCAAAATCGCTGGCCAACTTCTTTAATAAAACGTCAGCATAACCTTTACCAAAACCGTCTGGATAGGAATACATCTTCTTTTTAAGGCTTTCGTCGCATTTAACCTTGATACCTGTACCCTTAAAGAGAAAATCTAGACAGGCAGATAATGAAATCTTGTCATCAACTTTTTTAGTAATGACCGTCTTTTTATCTTTTTTAACGACTGATTTATCCCTTATAACAGTTTCTCCGGTTTTGGTTGTATGAGGAACTTTCTCAGTTACTCTGTATTTAATAATTTCCGTTTTAGGTATCTTTTTGGTCTTACCGTGAAGCAACTTGCCAATGTACTTCCAGTGCAATTTCTTTGCTATCTGAATACCGGTAACTGTGACTGCAGGAGGATCAGTTGAATCATCAATTTTGGGCTCCTGTAAATAAAAACGTTGGCCACGGCACACAATTTCAGAAAAAGGCATGATCATTGTTTCAGCTAAGCGGTTATTAACAAAATCATTGTTAACGGGATGCAGTCTATCCAACTTGGCATTGGTTGCTGAATAAAAATTTACCGTGATAGTCGATAAACTACCCAGGTTTTCATTGATCGTCACGTCATTGGTAACGATGGGAGCCTCATCACCCTTTGGAGTTTTAATGTAAACGCCCATTTCTCACCTCAATAATAAAAACGGAGATCAAAGCTTACCCTCGATGCTCCGTATACATTGAAACTATTCCAACCACGTTCAATATCAATGTGTCCATGATCGGTATTCTTATAGTCAAAATTGCCATCAACCGTGCAGATGTAGCCATCCAATTCCAACCTGCCAAAACTCTTGTTGTAAGTAAATTTTGTATGGTTGGTATTATTCTCAATTATGAAATTAGAACCATCTTCTGCATAAATCTTACCGTGCAAGCCTTTAGCCCTCAGAGCTATATTGCCTGGATTGAAGATCTTGATGGTATCTGCATTCGCTATAGAATAAATCGGATTTTCACCGTTGTGTTCAAAGTGAGTACCAATACCAAAAAAATCCAAGAGGATACTGATTAGCTGGAATATTCGAACCAATTTCACCAGTTGAATGTGTGGTTTCAGCGAATCCCTTTGGAAAATACAATGGAATAGATGCTGAACCAAAGCCGGAATTACCACTCATCGTAAAAGTAGGACTACCACTCACTGTTGCTTCCCATCTGATATGAGGAATTTCAGCAAAGTAAATGTAAAAATTATATTCACCATTGAATACTCTTGTTAGGTCCATAAACTTCAACTGCAACCCAGTTACATCACTAGCCATAGTGTTTAACTCTAAAGTTGTAGTTTTTGCTTGCACTTTTCTTGAGGTATCCAGTAGCAAATATTTATTAATCGAAGTACTACTTTGCGTCCAATCTGAGCCCCACGGCTCAAATGTTTTAACATGATACCCTAAAGCATCCAAATCGAACTTTTTACCATTCTTGTGTTGGACAATAACACTAGACAATAGGAATGGCACCTCCCATCTGTGCAATATTAATTTCTTTAGACTGCATGATCTTAGACTTCGGATAAGTCTTGCGTGCTATTACATCACTATCTAATTGAATAGTCATGTTTACATTGCCTTTGACCTGGTTCTCTCTGTCAGTAACATTCTTAACGATCTGTGTTCCACCATCGGCTTGCTTACCTGATGAATTTGCTGAATACCAACGGTAGCCATTGGCTGAGCTGTATCTCAAATCGTCAAAATTAAGAATGCTATCCATCTTAGCAGCTAACCCATCAGGATATTTTTGTGCTCGTGCATGAATAGCATCCTTCATCAAATTATCAAAGCTTGGCTTATCTGGATTGATGACGTATTCCGTACCATCTTCAGCAATTGAAGCTATTTCAGGTGTGAATACCTTGCCACCATTACGATAAGCGTGATTGCGTTGCCAAAAAGCAACAGCCTTACCTACTGAGCCATAACGATCCTTGATATAGTCCATAATCCCCATCAATTGTGCGATTGGATTATTCTTAGAACCATGCTTGGTGTAGTAATGCAAGTTGTAACTTTGCATCTGTCCTAAACCAAACGTTCCACTTGAAGGGTTAACCGCACGTGGATTCCATCCAGACTCATGAGTGACAATGTAATTAATGCCAGCCCAATCACTTCTCGGAATACCTGCTTGCTTCATCCAATGGGTATGATCACCAGTAGGCATTCCTGCTTGACCGGCTGGTGCGCCAAACAATCTGCCTAACTTAGCCAAGAATCTAAAGAATCCGTTACCAACTTGAGCTTCAATTTGCTTTTGAAGCTGATTGTCAGCTTTAACAGAAACTTTATTTTTGCTACCTTGTGATAAACCACGAACACGGCCGAAAAGAGGCTTGCCTTTACCAACTACACTGTCGAGTGTATTCATATGTATTCCTTGCGCTGGTGATTGTGCTGAGAAATATCTATTTCCGCCAGCATAAACACCCACGTGTTCATCACCATGATTGCCCCAGAATACCAAGTCACCCATTTTAGCTTGGTTTCTACTGATATGTTGTGTCATATCATATTGAGATCCACTAAAGTGAGGAAAATCAATTCCATACGCATGTTTAAGTGCGTACATTACAAGTCCTGAACAGTCAAATGTTGTGGGACCCGATGCACCCCATACGTACTTATGACCTTCACCATATTTTTCAACGGCTTTTAATAATCCAGTTGCAGGACCATCATCACCATTTAATTTAGATGAAGCCATAGACCACAGTTCATTCCACCAAGATAAAGCACCCTTCTTGGCTGTCTTGAACATTCCAGGTGCTAACTCAGTGAATAGACCTTTAAAGCCAGAATCTTTGAACTTGAAAATAGCATCTAATGCTTGGCTAGGATGAGAAACAATGTTCATTGCTTCTTTGAACCATCTAATTAAGCCTTTACCTGCATTGACAGCTCTATTCCAAACGCCTTTAGCCCAATCACCAATGCCTAAAAGGAAACCACCTACACCAGTACCTTTAGCAAAATGAGTAGCTCCTAACAAAGCTGCAGTTTCTTTTGCTGAAAATACTTCTTGTCCTGGTTCAAGCCATCGTAAGGTATTAACACCAGGAACCAAGCTAAGTGATCCAGAGCGTCTGTCCCAGATCATTTCTTGGTTATTGGTCTCAGGTGAGTCAACACCGTCATTCAATAATGCAAGGGTCCTTTGCGTGATCGGTCTTCTAGGTCCAGAAAATGCACCAGTACCAGTTGCTAATTTAACATGACTGATCTTACCAATGGTATTAGATTTACCACCAAAATCATGAATTAATCCATTGATTCCACTGATACCGCCATTGATGATGTCAACTACTCCGTTAATGCCACCGGATGCTTTCTTCTTAATGGAATCCCAGACACCACCGAACCATTTAGCCAGGCCATTCCACATAGAATGCCAGCCATTCTTGATGGATTTTAGAACATCAGCTGTGCCTTTTCTAAGATCTTCCATGCCACCTTTGGCACTGGCCCATAAACTACCAGCTTTTTTCTTAGTAGTTCTGACCATATCAGTCAGATTATTAACTGCACTTCGTCTGAGTTTGTTCCAACCAGGCCATTTAGGTGCTGCTAACTTTGGGAACTTGAATTTATGGATGTGGGCACCCATCTTGGCAAGCCAGCCTTTAACATCCAATTTAGGTAAGCGGATCTTTGGCCATCTAAACTTTGGTAAATGAATTTTAGGCCAATGGAATTTGAATCCACCTATTTTCTTTTGGATGTCTTTGAACCAACTGCCTATATCGATCTTAGGTAAATGAAAATTAAACTTTGGAAGTTTTGGCCACTTTAGACCAGACACTTTACTTACAACGTTGTCCTTCCACCACTTACCTAAATCAATTTTGGGTAGGATACCACTTGTTTTTAGTTGCAAATCTTTAGTTGATGGGACTTTGCCATGAACTTGTGGCGTGAATCCTGCTAACCATTTATTTAAACCGTTCTTCTGAGGATCAAGCCAGCCCCAATCGATTTTGGCACTGGTGATCGGTTTAAATTGTTTTGCTAATGATTTTGATTGACCACCCCACCAAGATCCAATAGCACGTTTCAACCCCTCTGTTCCCATATCAGTTCCACCATTATGGTCATCAAAGGAATCTATTTTGGCTCGATACCTACGCAATCCTCTAAAGTAATTTGTTAATCCACCTAACCAAGTTCCTTTATTCCCTTGGTTTATGTAACTTCCTTTATCGGCTTGTCTTTCCCAAAAACCTTTATCACCAATATGAGTAAACTCAGTCCAGCCATTGCTTAAGTTAGCTGTATACCATTGAATAGGATGTTTTAAAGGATTGATATTACCAGTAGCATACAGATTGTGATTAGTGTTCCATTTTTTCTCTTGCGGGTTTCTAATATCATCATGCCATACACCATGTGAATCATGACCACCATTAACATCCTGATTTATTAAATCAAGTTCTGATTTAATTTCATCTGCAATGTTTCCACCCAAATGGGATCCTATTTTTTCACCTAGAATTGCTCCTTCAGGTCCAAAAAACCAAGCACCAATTCCGGCACCAATTAAACCACCAATACCTGAACCAATGTCTTTCCATTTACCATGACTTGATTTAGATTGAGCAGCTTTTTTGAAATTATCTACTATCTGGGCTCCAGAAAAAATAGCACTTGCTGCAAATGCTAATTTACCAACTGGATGCATACCACCATTTTTAGCTGACTTAAATAGACTAGCCCAACCACCTGCAGATTCTATAGATTGAAGGGCACCTTTGAATTTTGTTCCATTCAATCCATCCTTAAGTAGGTCAAGCACGGTTCCTTTACCTACTTTTAGGTTAGCTAGAGTACGCAATGGGCTAAGAACCTTATTCATGGTCCTAATTGCTGCAATAGCAACTATAGCATCGGCTATTACTTTAATAGCTCCCTTATGCGTGGCTAATGCATGAAGCACCCCTTCTAAACGCTTTAAAGGGGTTTGAGCTTTATTCGAATTATCACCAGTTAAGCCAATGGCTTCGGCAATATCAGCAATGATTGTAGCAAAATCATTCCAAACATCCTTGCCTAACGTTGTAGCAACAGTCCAAAGATCCTTGCCTATTTGCTTAATATCTTTGGCATGATCAGCAATGTAATCAAATACACGCTCCAACCACTTGTTCAGTGACTCAAGACCATCATTAAGATTATTAACTAGCTTCTTGCTGTCGCTTCCTTCACCTGCAAAGGCAGTGACAACTTTGTTCATTCCTTCTGCAGATGTAGCACCAAGCTTTTCAAATTCTCCCTTGGTTTTCTTGGAAGTAATCCAGTCAGTAATAGTACCGATTATCGGATTTGCTGCTTTAGCGAATGGCTGGGTAAGCTGACCTAATAACACAGGCACAGTTGATTTGATCGTTCTGATCATACCAGGAATGGTTTTAGAGAAGTTTTCGGTAGCACCAGCATATTTCTTACCCATTTTGATCAAAACGTTGTTCATGATATCAGACGTAATCTTTCCGTGAGATATCATGTCGTTCAACTGCTCCATGGATAATTTATGGTTATGAGTTTGCAAACGCATATAGTCCCGCAATTCTTCCTTGAATTGTGGAAATACGTTTTGAATACTCATTAAATCCATGGCTTGAGCTTTTCCGTTACCAATCATTTGAGAATATTGAACGGAGAAGTTAGCAATTGCAGCATCATCTACACCAAAGGCATCTTGCAAAGTAAGGATTGACTTAGTTAACTTACCAGTCTCACCTGCTGAGTTGGTAACCGCATAAAGCTTCTGGTTAAGTTGATCAACCATCTTGGTTGAGTTGTTAGCAGCAAGAGCCATCTTATTGGTCATATCAACCATGGCTTGTCCTTTACGTGCACTACCAGTCAATGTAGTCCACGATGCAAGCATGGTTTGCTGTTCTAACGCATAATCTTTACCAGCACTAATTGCTCTACCAATCCAGCCAGTTAAGTGAGACCATACCGAAGTAACGGCATTAGAAGCCAAACTACCAATGAATGTGCCTTTAATAATGCTACCTAAGTGACCAACACTGCTTTCAGTTTCTTTAGATTTACCTCTGATAGTACCTAAGATGTTACTAATGTGATCAGTAACAGTTAGTTTAGTGTTATGTTCTTTAGGAATATGAGCAGTTCTAGTATTAAAGTCCCTGATCTTTCGATTGGCTTCATTGGTGTCAGCATTAACTTTTACCTTAGTTTCACCGCTGAGCTTTCTCTTTTTCTCATCAAGGTCTTTAATCTTGGCATCAGCTTCGTTAGTATCTGCACTAACTTTAACTTTGGTGGTTTTACCAAGCTTATTCTTAATATGTTGATCAGTATTATCGGCTGTTTGTTTAACCTTCTCACTGTTTTCTTTAAAGGAGGATTCCATTTGTTTACCGGTATCCTTACCAACGCCACTCAGAATCTTATTCATCTGTTTGACATCGGACACCAGGTCTTCAATCGGAACATCAAAGCCGATCGTTATTGTACCGTCATCGGCCATCAGCTACCTCCTTTCAATCCAAACATGGAAGCTAAACTTGAAGCATTGTTCTTCATCTGATCGAGTCGTGGATCTTTAAGTGCAAAGTATCTTTGAGCATCAAGAATGTCAGTCTTTTCTTCTGCTGACATATCAGACTTGATCTCTTTTTGTCTGATCTCAACAATCTTCTTGAAGTAGGTCTTAGAAGTTAAGCCATTGAATAGTGCCTTAAACTCACACCACTGCATTTTTCCAACTTCTTTGTGTAGATCGATTCCATAATCCTGCCAAAATGATGCATAAATGGCACCTGCATCCCTCTTCCAGTCAAAAATACGCTCCTTATCAACAGCTTCATCATCGCTATCCTCATACTTGCCGTATGGTTCGTCTTTAATCTCAGATATGATTATCTTGAAAACTTCTTCAAAAAAAGAATCATCTTTAGGTAATCTTCCTAAAATATGATCTATGGTTTCATTTCTCTCACCTAAGAATAACTGGACGGCTTTGAGCGTTTTTTCATTTGAACTAAGGGAATCATCCTCAATCACTTGAAGAAACGACAGCACACGATCAAAGGCTAAATCTAGAGTACATTTGAAATCGCCCCACACCACGGTAGTGCGACCATTATCTGTTAGACTTAGCATTTTTACTCACCTAGATTAAAAATTAGTCATATCTTGACCAGCAGGTTGTGTAAAGTGCTTAGCTGCTTTCTTCAATTGGTTTTGCATCTTACGCTTTGTTTTTTCGTTATTGGTATCCTTGATAGCTTCTTGTGCCATATCGTTCAATGTACCAATAACTGCTGCCACTGCTGTAGTGTCATGGTTATATACCTTGTACATCAACTTACCAATACCTTTTTCACCCAGCACATCATCTGCAAGCTTTTCAGTAGCATCTCTAGCATCATCAAAGGCTTGATTAACAACCTTAGTAGCTTCTTCAGGAGTCATAGCAGCTAAAGCTTCATCACTAGTCTTGTCATCATACTTAATACCGATCTTACGAAGTTCTAGCATTGCACGGTTGACCTTCTTTGCGTATGGGTCATTAAAAACAATCGTGAATTTCTTATCCTTGATTCCTGGTAACATGATTGTCTTCTTGTTATCAATATTGATTCTTGAACCTAAATTAATTACAGCCATTTAAAATATCCTTTCTCACGTCTCATATCACTCGTCTCTGTGACATTAAATTATTTATTGCCTTCCGTACCGGCTGGGTTAGTTGCTGCATCTTCGTTAACAACAGCCTTTGGTTCATCTGAACCAGATGCTGCAGTAACTGTAGCATTAAAGATATATGGATCATCTGCAGTTGCGTTCATAGTTAATACACCATCAATTTCACGAGGAGCATTATTACGTTGAATAGTAAATGAAATACCCTTCTTGGCATTAGCAGCGGCACCATTCAACTTAGGATTAGAAATAGTGCATTGAGCAATGATTGTATGAGTTCTGTCAGCATCGACATAGATCATACGGGTATTACGATAGGTACCGTGTGAGTCAGCAATACTACGCAAGTATTCTTGGAATGCATCACCCATCTTACGGTTACCAGTTACTGAGTAAGAAACATCTGAACCAGTAACGTTGTGGTCAGTAAAGCCGTGGCCATCCATGTAAGCAGTGGAATCAGTAGTATCATTACGAGCTTCATCGATGTTAGAAATACCACCTGATACCCATGCCCATGTTGAACCTGTAGCATCCTTGATATCAGCTTGACCATTCTTGCCAATCAAAGGCTTGATATCAATAAAAAGATAATCTTGATATTGTTCAGGGTAGCCAGTAGTTGATGGACCAGTACCCTTAATTTCTTTAGTATTTACTGTCATTTAGTTAATCCTTTCTAATTTTGGGTATAAAAATACCAGCACTTTTGAATTTAAGTACTGGTTAATGTCGTTCTGTAACATGTACTGCAAAACTTAATGTTAGATTTCTTGCACCTGTAAAGTCTTGACCTGCATCATGTGGAGCTTGCACTTCAATAGTTTCAAACTGAAAGCTACCGTTGTGACTAAACAAGGCTCTTGTGTAGCTTAATTGAAGCAATGCATCACGGATTCGGAACATGTTCTTAAATAATTGTTCTGCCGTAGGTGCATCAGCAGTAAGCGTATTGGGTTGATCTTGCACTGATCTAGCTTGAATTGAGTAATTATAGATCAAATGCTGAGTTCTATCCATTTCCTCCCAATCTAAACTTGGTGGATCAACGGTAAAATTCAAAACATTGTCCTCATTCAACTGATCAGCATAAATAGGCAAGCCGGTTTGATCTTGGATGTAGTCCATCAAGCGGTCTTGCAAATCACTTGTGCCAGTTTGCACCATTGATGAATGCCTCCTTAACCTTCTTCATATCCTGCTTATTACCTTTTAACCGTAAATCCCAGCGTCTACTGGTATTTACATAATCAGGTGGAGTTTCAGCAGTAGTTGTGTAGTGATGAATTCTAAATGGACCACCATATTTATTGGTAATAAAACCATAGAACTGTGCTCGTGCGTAGGGCATTGTATAAGTAATAGCTGTACCAGTAGCATTAACATGCGCAGTATCACGTAAATCACCACTTAATTTAGGCACATACTTCTCCATTGCCTGTTGAGCATCATTCAAGGCAAGTTTTCTAGCATGTTCAAGGTTTTGCCTGCTATATTTCTTATTTAAGTTGTTCAAATTGATACTAACTTTAATAGGCATCTTCTCACCTCACAAAATCAGCAATTTATATTGATACAATTCATTGCTATGCGGATCTCGATCTTCATTGATTGTTTGAATCGTATAAACAATGCCATTGTATTCAATCTTGGCTCCAATGTCTTCCTTGCTGAAAGTCAGAAACGGAGTAGCTCGATCCTGAATAAATTTTACGATTCCACTTGCTACTACTTTGTTTCCACCCTCAGTTGCTTGAAGTTGGCTTCTCAGGGTTACCACAGCATGATTTACAACTGTTCCAGTATCCTCATAGCTGACTGAATGATAATGGCTGTTAGAGCCTTTCTTTTTTCGATATACAGTAACCGTCTGATTACATCTAAAAAGTGGTGGTTTTAACATCTCCATGCACCTCTATATAGCAAACCTGTTTCAAAAAGATATTGTCTGGCCAAGTCGTATAAACCATTATTTGTTAAATCGCTCAAGGTCTTGTCAGTTGTTACGGTAGTGCCATCAATTGAGACAGACTTAATACTTTGTTGGGCAATATCGTAAGCAGTAACAATACCTGTGCTTTTAGCAAAATCGATTTGAACGACCATGGCCATTCGGAACATCTTCACACGATATTCATTCGGATCAGAATTAATATCATGCGTAATATAGAACATTCTAGTTAATGCATTGAATAAAGTCTCAGTAGCCTTTTCAAGGTTGTCAAACTCATCTTCATCGGTGACCTGAATGCCACCTAAATCCTTGTAATCCTCAAAATTAAGCAGCATCATTTCAGATCATCCTTTCTACTTCTTGTCTGATGTTGAAGAAGTAGTTGAAACACCATTACTTACTGACATGTAGATACCCTTCTTGGCGTTGTCCAAAATAATAGCATCATAGTAAGACAAGCCCTTAATAGTGTATCTGTTACCATTACGGTCAGTTGAAGGATCAATAACTGATACACTGTCGTATTTAACAACTGGAGCAATAACAGTTAATGGTGTCAAAATGAAGTTGATTTGCTTGTTATCCGTTGCTGTACCAGCTAATCGATCCTTAGCAACCTTCAAGATTGGAACGCCACCGTCTAATTGACCTACAGATCTGTTAATGCCTTGAATTTGCATTTGATTAGTTGAAAATGTCCTAGTTAACCCTTTTGCATTCTTCAAAAGGTTATAGAACTTGCTAGAAACAAACATGACATACCCACCTGGGATCTCGTTATCAGTCATGTAAGCATCTGCAGTATCGTACGCTTCCAAAACATTATCAGCATCAACCGTATCTGTTACAAAGTTGCCATTAGAATTATCCTTAACTGCATCATATAAGGCTTGTGCTGCTACCTTATCACGATGAGGGACGGTAACTAATCTGTGGTGTTCCTCAGTAACATTGGCTACTTGTAATGCACCATTTTCACTCATATCAAATGAATCAAGATCGTAAGCAAACCAATCTTCATGAGTTAACTGAACAGTTTCCTTATCAATATTGATAGTTTGACGTGTGTTATCTTGGTTTCTCTTGTATTGAGTTGGTTGCATAAAGCCCGAAAGCTTATTAATTCTTACTTCTTTTGCACCAACAAAGTCGGCAGCAGTTACACCCTTTGCACCAGCAGTTAATGGTTGCCAAATTTGTGAATCTGCAGCATATTCTTTATCGATTCTGGTTAGATCTTTGCTATCTAAAACAATCATCTATCTGATTACCTACTTTCCTTTTTCCATATTCGCTTGAATAATATCAACAATCGATTTTTCACCCTTGTTATCAGTGTTGCTAGGATTTCCTTTAGCACCAAACTCAACATTGGGTTTAGATTCGGAATTGAATAAATAGCTGTCTGATTTCTTGATACTGTCGATTTGATCGCTGATACCAATGAGTTGACCATTATCATCAAGTGAGACCTTATCTAAATCGAGTAATGCTTCAACGGCCTTAGAATTCTTAGCTCCCGCATCCCTCAAAGCATTGCCTACTGCAAAGTTCTTTCTTTGAGTAGCAATTTGATCCTTTAATTTCTTTTCTCGTTCTTGACTATCACTCATGGCTTTATCAAGTTTGGCTTGCAATTCTTCATTGTCACCAGCAACCTTCTTCAAATCTTTCAATTGCTTAGCATTCGAAGTAATTTGCTCATTTAAGCTGTCATTGGTTGATTGGAGTTCAGCATTATTATCTTTGAGTTGCTGAACATCCTTATCATGCTGATCCATAACCTTATCAGCAATTTCATCGGTCAAACCGAGTTTCTTCAAAAAATCTTTGTCCATTTTTCTTCTCCTAACGTTAGATTTATAAGAGCAAAACAAAAAAGCCTTTTAACGACATGCTAAGGTCGAAATATTTAATTATCTAAAACTTGAATCTCTGAAATTTTTTCGATTGGAATACCGTTACCAGCATAACGATCAGCACCGTTAGGACTTTTATCATGATCAGTCATGTAAACAATCTCATCTTTACCGCTTTCAGGCTCGTCTTCTGCTGGAGTGGTATCTAAAATAAAGTATTTCTTCTTATGACCATCTTTAAACGTAATAATTACGTTTTTCATGTACGTATAATCATGAATATCCCACAATGAAGTATCCTTAGTTACTTTCATTTCTTTTTCTCCTTAGATTCAGGCGGTGCGGGTACGGCATGACTACCGTTCTTAGACTGCATTAACTTAAGTCGACCAGTCTTGACTGCATTGCCATCCTTATCTTTATAAACGCCAACTATCTTTTTAGCATCTATGTATTGATAATTTCTGAAAGCCTTTTTCCTATTGGCTCCCTTTTGAATTATATCATTCAATTCCTTAGGAGAAATAGTGAAGTAACTTGGCTCTGTCTTTCTATTTTCGAGTGCAGCCTTATATTCTGGAGTACCAAAGATATGACGTGCTTGCTTATCAGGATTGACAGCCAATCTAATGTTTGCTGCTTTTCTGTCGATTTCCTCCATGTTTGGATAAATCTTTTCACGTCCATATTGTCTTGCCAAGAATTTATGCTGCTTAACAAGAGTACGTAACTTAGCCTGATAATCAGATATTTGATGCTGAAACTTAGATGCACCAGAAGGATCACCAACTCTTTCAGCTGATAATTTTTTATACTTCAAAGCACGAATCTTACGTTCATATGCACGTTGCTTAGCTTCAATTTGCCCGTTCTTAATAGCTTCATCAGGATCAACCTGCTTTTGAAAGTTGTGACTAACACCCTCAATGTATGGATACAACATATGACGGCAATTAATACCCAAAGTTCCTGATGGCTTACCGTAATCATGATCATAAATCGTAGGATACTTCTTATTAAATCTAGGATCTGATTTTGGAACTACGTTAACTACTTTGCCCTGAATTGGAGCACATGCTGGACGTGCACAAGCATGACTAGTCATTGTAGCTAAGACGGAATCAAACTCTTTCATCGACTGCATACGCACGTCATTAAACGTTCGTGTTGTAGTTGATTGAGTAACCATCCGAGTGTAACCTTCCACTGACCAGGTATGACCACCTTTATCAACAAAGGAACTTTTAAGACCTTCATCGTACATCTTATAAATGCCGTCTTGAATTGCCTGCTGTGTAGTTTTCAAGCCAGTTGATACTTGCAACACAGTATTATCGATAATTTTCTGATATGCCTTCAATGCTGGATTACGATGATAGTTAGTATCAAGCATTGTTTGGTTAACATAATTGTTAACGTCTCTAAATGTTTGACTTGCATAACTATTAATTATCAGCATTGTATCTTGACTAACATTTTTTAATGGCTTGTTAAGCTCTTTAGACAATTCCTGATTCATTTCTCTTGCTACTTTTAAGCCATTGTCATGAATCAGGGCATAAATATAGCTCTTACTTCTACCTGTTGACTTAGAAATAAGAGCTACAACTTGTTTAGTTAAGGCCCCCATCTTTGATAAGGCTCTCAAACGCCATTCCAATAAAGATTTGGTGTCATTTTGCTTTACCAGATGAGGACGAGTGCTTTTAAATGCATCGATTAATAAATAAAAGGTTTGCTGTTGCAAATAGGCATAGTAATCACCTATTGAATCAGCTTCCTTCAGCATCTGATTCAGTGTCGTTTTCTTCGTCATCGTTATCATCACCACCAGATGCATACAAACCTATTTCACCATCTGGATCAGGTTGACCACTTTCTTCCTGCAACATCTTCCACCACTCATCTGCAGTAGCATCATCAATGCCGTAATCACGAATCCACATGATTCTCTTTGGAAGTGCATTACCAGCAACTGCTTGAAGATCTTCTTGCTTTTGCTTGTCTTGATCGATAAACACACCATCATTAGGCTTGAAGTTTGGCTGAACCGCATCAATATCCCCTGTCCATTGATAATCAGGATCAAGCAAGTTAGTATACTGAGCCAACTCTAAAATGGCGTAGATCAAAGAATAGATATTCTTTCTAACCATCGTTAAATAAGAAGATCTGGTTTGGTAAGTTGTAGAATTGTTTGATACTACTTCTGTAGCCGTTTGAATTCCTTGAGGCGTTGAAGTAAATGTACCTTGTGACAAACCTGTTTCTCGTTCAAATTCATCAAGCCAGAAATTCATTGCCTTGGTGTAATCATCAACACGAATAGGAACTGTTAAATCAACAATCTTGTCCTCATCGCTATTGCTACCGTAGTACATTTGAAATACTGTTTCATCTTCCGGTAACAATGGCGGATGCGTCTTGTTAGCAAATTGATTTAACTCATTTGATTCAGATGCACCTTGAAACATGTAATCAGGTGCTAAAATCTTTCTCCGCCCTTTGATTAATTCTTCAACAAATTCATCATGAGTACGGTTAATAGCATCAACTGTAGTCTTGGCATTGTCTACGATTCCTAAACCTAATGGCGAATCTAAATTGATGTTATTGGCACCTGGATTCTTATAGAAAGCAAAAAGTGGTTTAGTAATATTATGAAACTTAACTGATGGCTGTAAGCTTGCATACTCGTCCAAGGTATCTAATGATACTTGAATACCAACGGTATCTTTTTGAGTTGAACGGTAAAGCTCATTGGTAATCGTGTAATCACCTGTGTTTTGATCCCATTGATGGAATTCAAGCAATGTGTAATACACGGTTTGTCTGTTTTCAGCCTGCTGAGACTTGAAGGCTATGGCAATTTCATTGACTTCACTTGTATTAACGTTTAATGGATACACCTGATCCGCTACAGCCCATGAAAGAACGATCTTGCCATTGCTAATGGTTGGACGGATACAGCCAGAGCCTAAAGCAATCCACTTTTCAAGAAATGTTTCATAGTTCTCATTAAAGTCACTTGCCTGTAAGACTTGCTGAACCACCTTGTCAGCCTTTTTATCATCAACGGATACTTCACAGCCTTCATTGAAAATAATCGAGGCCAATCGTCTTGATGCCATCTTGGTGATGTTCAATGAGTTAAGTTGTCTCTTATACGCTCTACCACGAGCATCATAGAAGGTAACTTTTTTCAAATCATTAGCATAATAAGCCTTAGCTTCTCTAATTCGTCCATATTCACTGGACGGAATTGCAACCCTAGGATCATCGGTTACTTTTTCTAAATTTTGTGTCAAACCTAACTTTGCACCTCCTATCTTGAAGAAGTTCTTTATTCTAGTCAGTATGTTCAAGGCTTTCACCTCCTAGTGTTTAAGGTTCAATAGTCTTGCATTATCACTCACCAAGTACTTAAAAGCATCTGGCGTGTGATCATCCTTCTTTATTACCTTTGGATCATCACTATCAAGAGTGTTCTCGTCCCAGCGGTACATTTTGTGTTGTTCAAGGAATATTTGATTAGATTCAATATTTACCACTCGAATTCTGCCTTGTGCTGCTAATGAACGAACTAACTCAATCATTCCGACATTTTTATATTCATTCTTGTTAACTTTGTGCCATCTAATGTTGTAATCAAGAATGAATTGTTGATGCAGAGCACCATCAGCTGAATCCATTGTGAGTTTGGTTGGACTCACTTGATATTGCTTTGTAACTTTCAGCAAGAATGGGTAAATAGCTTTGTCTAATTGTGATGGAGCCATCTTATTGACTCTTCCAGCAGGTGAGTAATACCAAGTATCTAAGACATACACGGTCCCTTTAATTGATAATCCGGCTGCTACCACTGTAGTTGCTGAAGTTTCATACCCAACGTCCATACCAAAAAGCAGATTGGTTATGTAGTCATCATCAGGCACCTTATCAACTAACTTGAATAGGTCCATGTTATAGACATTAGTGCCTAAACCAACGACTTCTCCAAGGTAGTTCCAGCGATAATAGTTAGGATCGTTCTTTTTAACTACCTCAATTTCATCTAGATAATCTTGAGATAGTATTCCTGGCATGACATCCTTATAGCTTGAATGATCAACGTACCAGTTCTTTTGACCGTCTACTGTCTGAATCCATTCATTGATCCAATCATATGGGTTATTAGGTGGATTGTAACTGTAGTAACAAACCACATGCTTACCAGGTGGTAACTTCTTACGAGTGAAGGACAGCCGAACTGTATCGATCTCTTGCCATGATTTAAATTCAGCAAGCTCTTCAAACCAGAGCCACCGAACATAACCATTAGCAATGATCATACCTTTCAACTTGCTAGGATCATCTACACCAGAGAAATAAAAAGCCGTTCCTGTTGCCTTATGTATGATTCTGTAAGGTGATTTTTTGTAAATGAACAGATCAGTAGCATGTAGTGCATCAATAGCCCACTTGATCTGCTCATAAACTGACAATTCAATGTCTTTAGCAACTTTACGCAATACCAAGACATTAGCTTGAGGATCACTCAGAAAGTCCATAACCAACTGCAAAGAAATAACGGTCGATTTTGTTGAACCACGACCGCCATTAAGTACTTTATTTAACGCATTTGAATATAGGACTTTATCAAAATGAGGACTGATTAGTGAATTAACATCAACTCTGATCGTTTTCACTGTCTTTTTCCTCTTCTCTGTCTGATCTTACAAACTGAATTGTTACACCATCCAAGCTAGTACCTTCATTAAGCTGTCTTGCCTTAGCTTCTGATACATCAGCATCAGCATTTAACTTACGAAGCTTTGCTTTATCTAATTCTGGTGTTGAATTATCAGAAAACAAACCTGCCATTTTTAAAAGTGAAGTTGCTGCTTGAAGTCTTACCATCTCGGATTTAGCATTTAGCAATTTAAAACAGGTCTGAACAGCTTTCACCTGATATGTAGTGTTGACCTGCATCTTCATATAATCTTCCATAGCAGGCTGATACCAGTCTCTAGCTCTCCAATGTGATACAGTGGTGTCATTTTTGACTCCAATTTGACGAGCAATCTCTGAGTTTTTATAGCCACCTTTAAAATCAAGCTCTATAAGTGTTTTCTGAGCCTGATTCAATTTAATAAAAGGGCCTAATCTTGACTTATTCTGCTTCTTCAAACCATATCACCACCGCCTTATTTTATGCAAAATAAAAAGCCAGCTTATTTTGCTGACTTAATTTTATCTTTTGTAAATTTATATTTTTTATAATCTAGTTGATTGTATTTATTGCTAGGATAAATCAAGTGATGATGATCTATAAACAAGGGATAAAACCTTCTTACTGTATCAGTAACAAAAACACCAATCAATCTAATTTCTTCCGTTTTAGCCGCTAATTCCCAAATATTTACATCATCATCCAAAACATTTGGACCATGTATATTTCTTATAATCTCTTTTGCTCTTTTAGCAGCATCACCATTAAGGATATGGCAATGCTTTGTCTTGCTAGTAAATATATCCTTACCATAACTTTCTATATCTGGTATTAAACGATCAACTATAAAGAAAAAATGTCTAGATGCTTCATTAACATCTTTTAGACAATTATTAAAATCACCTACTTTTACTGTATCTGTCCATTTAGGATACTTTGTAAAATCAATATAAATGATATCGTTTAAAGCTAATTTTCCACTACGAACATTATTTTGAGGTTGAGTTGCAATTTGTACTTTTCGTTTATGAGACATAAAAGCTAAGCCACTCTTTTTATATAATAATTAAAAATATCTACATCTGAAATTTCATTACTACAGTTTTCAAGAGGGGAATATCCTTTACGTGCATTTTGCCATGGATCTTCTTGGTGTGTCATACTTTCAAGTTGATCAGCAGTGTATTTACCATAAACATCCCATACTTGATTTAGTATATCTTCTATAT
>SKEB01000577.1_pt1 | contig 27834 bp, 25 predicted proteins | sample 4826561 | NCBI WGS metagenome assembly SKEB01 (sample SAMN11008820, study PRJNA524170) | human gut metagenome | biome: Human fecal sample; material: Feces; isolation source: fecal sample from pouch patient p17 | host: Homo sapiens | place: Israel: Tel-Aviv | collected 2016-03-29
TCTATATATAATGTGGGTGATTTGTTCCTAACTGGCTAATTAAAAAGAAAAATTAAAAGTTATTTAGACGAGATCTTTTAATAATAAATGGTTCTCGAAAAAATTAGTCAATATTTTTACATTCTAAAACGATATTTAACATATTAAGTGATACTTTTTTTAAAAAGAAGTTTGTTTTTTGGAAACTGGTATCGACTTTTTTAGATAGCCTGCCCCGGCTAATAGAGTTCCTCCCAACGACCAGAATGCAGCTGCGGCGCCAACAAGACTTCCGCCTGCGCCAAATAAAATTGGGAAGATGCAATGACTAAGATTCATCAGCATAGTTCGGATGCCAATGGCTTCTCCGATACGGCCGTCCGGCGTTACTTGATGCAGCAAAGAAAGAACATTTGGCTGAGAAGCTCCTAATGACATCCCTAGAACAGAGACTAGGACAAAAAGAAGTGTTAAGGAGTGGACAAAGGGAAAAACTAAAAAAATGAGACCGCTGCTGAATAGCACAAAAATAATGATTTTCCATTCTTCAAAGGTCTTTGAAATAATCGGCATAATCGTGCGCACAGCAAACGTCGAAATAGAAAAAACGCTAAGCAGCCAGCCGATTTGTACTGCGTCAAAGCCAAGTTCTGTGCCGTAGACCGGAATCATGAAGGCCTGCAGATCCCAAGCCATTGAGACAAAGGCCGAGGCAATCAGAACATTGCGTACCGACTTAATAGCAAATAACTCAAAGGCACTGTGTTTTTCCGTTCCTTTCAGTTTAGAGGCGTTGCTGATACTCTTGGGAAAGTTAGAACTAAGCAGGAAAAAGGCCAGTCCTCCGACAGTAGCGAAAGAGAAAGCTCCTAAAAACGCATAACTATAGCTTCCTAAGTCAATGAAGTAACCGGCAATTACTGGGCCAGCAGAACCCGACAAAGAAAATGCAATAGACTGGTATGTGAAGGCTGTCGCTCTTGTCTTGTTAGTGGAAATAAAACCTATTAATCCTTGACCGCTGATCAAGGCAAAAAGAAACCCGGTCCCAGAGAGAAGGCAAGTTAAAAATATCGGCCAAATACCGAAACTCTCGTAAGGAAGAAATACTGGCACCAATGAAGCGCTGCCGACCATGGATGCAGCAATTCCGAAGGGCAGCCTGACCCCAACTTTATCAATCCATTTTCCTACGTGGATGGCAATGAGAGCTGGAAGCAGCGCATAAAGAGAAAGAATAACGCCCACGATCCAAGCAGGTTGTTGATAATGGAGGGCGTAAAGAGTGGAGATAACTCTTGAGGAGGTGAAGCCGCAATGCATCAAACCCATCACTGCAACGAGCTTGATGACATTGCGCATTTGAAATCCTCAAGAGGTTGGATAGCGGTTATGCCTGAATAACTAATAAGGGTGTTTCACTGATAGCGGCAATACGGGTAGCTGTGGATCCGAGAACTGCTGCTTTGAACGCACCGTAACCGCGTGTTCCCATAACAATCAAATCAAGGCCTGCCTTCTTTGCATAGGCCGCAATTTCGTCGCCTGGGTTACCGACAAGACAAACTTCCTTAGTGGCGTATTTAGCATTTTCGAAGTCTGGGCGGAACGGCCCAACAGCTTCTTCAAAAGCTTCTTTCTGCATAGAACGGACTTCAGATTCGTTCAGTGTAGGAAGAGCCATGCCAGCCATATCTGGCATAACGACGCCGGAGTAGTCGCTTACAACATTGATTAAATGGAATTCTGCGTTATCTCCAAACAGGTCATGATTCTGGAAGATATATTGGACAGCAGCTTCTCCATATTTTGAGCCGTCAATTGCGACGCCAACCTTTAATGAGTCATTAGCCGGAGCAGGTTTATTTCTTAGGATAAGGACTGGCTTGTTGCTGAGCGCAAGAACCGCATTGGTGACAGAACCGAGCAATAAACCTTTGAGAGCAGATCTTCCATGAGACCCCATAATGATGAGATCAGCTTCAGTATCTTCTGCGACTTGTGCAATTGTCGGAGCCGCTTCGCCGACTGCAAAGCGTGACTGAACGTTGACATTAGCTTTTTTGAGGGCTTCGGTTGCAGGCCCTAGAACGATTTGAGCTTCTTCATCGTAATAGGTCTTTAATGCACCGGATCCAACCAAGTTGGATGCACGGGAGGGAACAGCCGCTTGAACGCTCAGGAGTTCAACGGTAGGGTTGTGACCCAAAAGAGTTGCACGGGAGGTTACGAAGTCAATTGAATTTTTGCTGAATTCGCTCCCATCAATAGGTACTAAAATTTTCATATAACTCTCCTTCTTATCGGTTGTACTTATTCTAATTGTTACGAAAACCTTTGACTAGGAAAATCCGTAGAACAATAAGTGATGATAGCGTCAAGGATTGGTTTTTCTTCTATTGAGCTTATGTTTTTTTCGTTGCTTGAATAGGAGATTACTGAGGTTGGAATTTTATGGCTTCAATTTAGAAAGAGAAAAGCCTCGGAATTTGAGTGAGAATTGGGCTTCCTTTTTTTGATTTCTTCTATACCAAATAATTTTTGTCGACACTCTTCTCCTTTTGAGGAGGAGAGTGCCGAGTTTTGAGAACCTTAGAATTGATAACGGTATTTAGCTTGGAGTGTTTGGTCTAGGCGTCCCATGTTTCCACCGCCGATGCCATAATTCAGGCCAAAGGAGTGGTTACCCATAGTGGCTTCGGCTCCGATTTTTCCACGATACATAGCATTGTTGGCAATTCGGACGTCAAAGGAGTCAAGGGTACCAAGTTCCTGAAGTCCAACCTTATTCTTGACTTTCTTGTCTCCAAGATTTGGAGCAATTGTTAAATCAACGAAAGGTTTAATTCTCGCCCCGCATGATGCAGTTAAATTGGCGTTTAATGCCACGCCAAACGGGAGGGAAATAAGAGAAGCATTGTCTGCTTTGTAAGCAATACCTCCTGAGGTGAAAGCGTCAAGTTTTACATGGGTATAACGTATGCCTGCATGCGGTGTTACTGTGAAGCTTTCGTTCAAGTTCATTGGTTTTTCAACCTGCACTCCAACAGAAACTGACTTCGCATCGGGCTTTCCTTTATAGCCGTTTTGCTTGATTTTATTCTTTGACTGAAGATAGCCGAGAGAACCTATAACATTTGCATACTGTGTATTCCAAACTCCGTAGAGGTTGACGCCATAGTAGTCAATGTCATTTTTGATTCCTGAACCGGTCCCTTGGCCACGCACGGAGCCTTTTCCGAAGCTGGCTGCAAGACCTAAGGCGACGCCGTTTCCGAAAGAATAATCACTTCCGACTGTTATTCCTGCTAAATCGCTCTTATATCCAAACTTTTCGTTTCCAGCTTTATAGTCGTCAGCTTTGCTGAACCTGCCGTTAACATCAATCCAAAGATCGGTGCCAGCTTTTTCATGAGCATAAGCAGCGAGAGCAGATCCATGGTGGATCAAAGTATCTTGGATTGTATCCGAGGCAGTTAAAGCAATGGTTTGGGCACCCGAAGAAGCTCCCATTAAAGAAATGGAATTCAAGGCTTTTTGTGCTTGTTGATCAGTTAAACCGTTAAGAGTATCCAGTATGGCATTTATTCGGGATCCTCCGGTTCCACCTTTGCCTTCCGCAGCCGCTGCTACCGTATTAGGAATAAGGACATCAGGAATGGCTGCAAGATTTGTCTCGGTGGCAACTACTAGTTCACCGTTCTCATCCAAAGAAATTTTCTTCAAGTCAATAATACGATTTGAAGCTTTAATTGTGGTGTCTTTATCGATGGTCATATCTCCAAATCCTGAAGCAAGCTGGATATTCTTTCCTGCTACAGCATCAGTAACCAGAACTGTAGATCCTGCTTCAGTCTTGAAAAATAAAGATGTTTGACCATTAATCAAAGAACCGTCGACGTTGCCATTAACAATTAAGGCGCCGTCCTTCTTAACAGAAACTCCATTTGTGACTTGAACATTATCCGCGTTGTTTTCGGCAGTTCCGTCAATTTGAAGTGCTCCTCCATTAGCCATTGAAATAGGTTTGGCTATATAAGCAACTGCCGTAATATCATTTGCGCTCAAGCGATGGCCGCTCGTTTGAAGAGCATTTAGTGCTAGTTGAGCATCACTGCTTCCTAAGGTCAATGCTGAATTTTGTCCTACTACGATCTGTGACTTGATTTCAGACGGATTTTCAATTGCAGCAACCGTTGGGGCTTCATTCCATGCTGGATCTAGATAGAACATGCCCCCGTTTAAGTTGGCAGAAGAAGCTACTAAAACACCTCCAAGGATCTCCAAGCGGGAACCGTCTGAGAGACTTAAGGCCTCTGATTGGATCTGTCCTTTCCCGGTGATCTTTAATACACCTTCCTTACCGCTTTCTTTCACGTTTAAGCTGTCGAGAGAGACCTTGGAGCCCGCAGACAAATGAAGCTCGTTAAAACTGGTAAAGGTTCCTTCAAAGTTTCCAATATATGCCTCGGAGTCGTCACCAAAAGCTAGAACAGTGGCTTTTTCGACATTGCTGCCATTAACAATACCTTTAAAACCAATATCGGCTAGGAAGGTAACTGTGGCAGTGCCAGACACTTTAGCGGAGGAAGATTCTCCTTCCTGAGAAACCAGGCCTCCTGCATAGATATTGCCTGTAATAGTACCTCCGGAAATGATAATGTTGGAGTCGCCTGAAACATCTGCTTTTGCGGAAGGACCAGAGGCATAGCCGCCGCCAACGATATCTTTAACGGTTCCTCCTGAAAGGATTATGTTTGTATTTCCTTCAACATTAGCTTGTGACGCTAGTTCTGAGTGGCTGGTCTCTGCAAATCCGCCACCAATGACTAAATCAGAAATATTACCGCCGGAAATATTAACAAAACTTTGGCCTTTGACATTGCTAACTGGCGCGTCATCGTCAACTTTTCCCGAGATGTTACCTTCCATAGCGAAAGTAGCATATCCGGCGCCAACCACTACTTTTGCAGCTCCTCCTGTAATAACAGCTGAAGAAGTTCCGAATACGTAAGATTCTCGCTTACCTTTTTCTGTCGTGTAATCTGCATAATCAGTTAAACTGCCGCCGATAACTAGAAGAGTTTCAGCGTTGCCTCCAGCTCTTAAAACAGCTGTAGAAGAGCCTTCCGAGAAACGATGTCCATTCAGTTCGAAGCTGCCTGCGTCATCGAGTTTACCCACCACACTGCTTCCAAACCAGTTGGAGTTATTTCCTCCAACTAAGAAATCAGCAATGTTTCCCTCAGCGACTTCAACGAAACTGGATCCCACGGCTAGAGTTGAATTGTCTTCACGATTAACCGTGCCGCTGATAATTCCGCCGCCAAAAGCTTCAGCAATTGAGGTTTTCTCTCCTTCAATACGGACTTTGGTACTTCCAACATAAGAAAGAGATTTTTTATTTGCATAACTCTGCATGGCTCCAAATATTTGAGAGCCTGGATTATGAGTGATAGCTTCTTGTAGATTCTCAAAATCTCTGCCGCTGACATTGCTGACGAGGACATTGGACGATGATACAAGCATAGTTGAGTTGGAAGTCCCATCTATTCGGCCGCTTCCAAAGACCCTTCCGCTATAGCGGTTTGTCCCATTTGTCCATCCGTCTAGAACCGAGTCTTTGACTATGACTGAAGCCTCTCCTGATTCAAGGTAGGAATCGGAGACTTTGTACATTAATCCAGCTCCAAGCACGTCGGCCAACAAAATGGAGTTATGGACTTGAATACTTGTGTTGCCTTCTGTAAATTTACCTGCTGTCTGAAGGTTTGAGCCAGCATAGAACTGTGATTTGACTGCCTTGTTTGTCTCGTCAAGGAAACCTCCGACTATACCTTTAATTGAGACTGTGGTTTCACGAGATACCGTAGAATTAAGACCTCCTCCATATACCTCCAAATGGATCATGTGGTTCTTGCTATTTTCGAGGGCGCCAGCTGCATTTTTATTGCCTACAAAATTACCATCTGTGCCGTCGATTACGAGATTAGTAATGGCAGTGCTTGCGACACCTCCGTCAAGAGCGGCGCTTCCAGCATAGATCGACTTGCGTGCAGATGTCCCATCTTCTTTGTAATAATTGAGATCACCGCCGGTAATTGCCAACTCGACCTTATCAGCGAGAGCTGTTGTGTTCGCTCCTTTCGCAAACGAGCCGCCGATGATAGTACTTAGTTTCGAAAAGTCTCCATTTGAGATTTGAGTTTTAATACTGCCGTCTGAAACTTTGAGAGCTTCGGAGTTGTTGCCGTAATTTTCGGCAAAACTGCCGCCAATAAAATTGCCCGAGAAGATTCCTGAAAGGATGTTGTTTTCAATCGAGGAAGTGTAACCTTCGGTTTTAGCCGGTCCTCCACCTGGCTTCCCTGTAGCTTTGGTGTAGTTGCCGCCAATAAAGCCTTTCGTAAGGGTAGTCTTTCCCTCTACTGTTGTGTGAAGAGCTTCCGAAAGCAAAAATAAATTAGTGGCATTTGAAGCTTTACTTCCTCCCACTAAATAGTCTGCAGTGACTCCATTAACGAATGTATTAGAACCCTTTAAAATAAGATCTGCATTTTGAGGATTCTGAGGTATCGACCTAGCGTGAAATCCTCCAATAATTTCATCGAGTGTTACTCCGGAAACACTAATATTAGAAGATGACTCAGTTGAAGGTGAGGTGGGGGCGGAAGTGAACTCTTGTGCACCAACGACTTTGGTTGAAGAAGTAATATTCGGAGTTTGACCTGTTACTTGGATTGACTGCCCATTGGCAATAACGTTTTGAGTGTGGGTGCCTTCTGTAGCGAAAGTTGCATTAGAGAGGGTTAGCGATATTACCCCCCCCCACCAGCGTAACGACTAATTTTGTTCCTTTGGCGCCCTTCCTTGCGCTTTTTGTTAGCTCATTGGCTACCATTAGGCAACCTCGGGCAACATTAAAAACAACTTTGTATTTCGTATTCATATATTCTCCCAGCTTAAAGAAATAACATGGAGATTTTAATTTAAGCGTAGATGAATATAGTTAGGGTTTATACTTCAGATAATACTCCTAGCCATATTTTGGTAGCCATCATTGGAACTCACTTGGATTAGAAAGAAACAATCTTTTTTCTTATTCAGCTTTATTTGCTTTTCGTTTGGTGTTTTTTCGGGTTGCTATGGATGAGGCGAGAGATAAAGACGACAAGACATGGGTTATGTTAAAAATCATCATGTCTAGAACTAGAATGAGATTTCAAGGTCTTAGGTTTATTTCCTAAGTGAAAAGAGCTGCCGCACTTTGAAGAATTAAAAGCGGTAGCGATATTTTGCAGTGACCTTTTGATCTATGCGATCCATGTTGAGTCCATTAAAATCGTAACTGACACCTAAGGCATGATCTCCCATGAAAATCTCGGCGCCAACGACACCACGATATAAAATGTCATTACCTACTTGAACATTCATTGAATCAAAAGAGCCCATGAGCGTATCGAGATTGGTGAAGTAGTCATTTAAGATGTTCGTCGTAAACTCGTAGTCATATACTTTGAAGCGATTTTCATCAGGACTGCCTTTGGCGGCAAAAGAGCTATTAGAAAGCGAGAATAACAACGCTCCGGCGCACATCGCAAGTGTGGCGAGTTTTGACCTGACAACGTTCTTTTCTGATCCGCTCTTTGGCTTTTTGTCTCTCTGAGCCCAAGCAAGCAGAGCATTGAAAACAACTTTGCTATTCATATCCCAAGTGAGTTTCATGATAACTGCAAAACATCTAATTGCACTTTCCATAATAATTATTATCCTGCATTACAGAGGCTCGGGAAAAGTGGGAGGCTTAAAAACGCAACCAATTGATACTTCTCGTATCCAAGAAAGGAATGGCTTCGATTCAACGTCTTCTTCGTGAAAGGTTCATTTGCAAAGTTGCGAGCTCAGTCAGAGAAGGGGCTAAGGTAGCAAGCTTGTAACGCAAATATAATGAGGAGTTTCTTTGTCATCAGATTTTCAGAGCAGAAGCCAAAATTGTGTTAAACACAGAAAGAAATATTTTGCGGCACTTCCTAAATCGTCACAAAGGCTCTAAAAGCGACATAGATAAACAAAAGAATAAGCTTCCAGCGCAATTGCTGAGAAGATAGAAATGAGAGTCATGCTCATATGAGGAGCTCGGGATGGGGAAGAAATACGATGCGGCTATAGAAGAGTTGATAAAAACATATGCTGCAAAACAAAACGATTAATCGAGTTAAAGAGCTAAGAGGTACCGAAGTGTCGAAAAACTTACAACAAGCAGACCTTAAAAGAAGATTTTCTGGAGTTGGACGTTTATATACGCCGGAAGGACAAAAAAACATTAATGGCTCACATTTCATTGTGGTTGGACTCGGAGGTGTTGGGTCATGGGTTGTCGAGTCTCTGGTAAGGACTGAGGTCGGCCGTATTACCCTTATCGATTTGGATAATGTGGCGGAGAGCAATACCAATAGACAAATCCAAGCACTTGAGGGGAATTACGGTAAGCCTAAAGTTCAAGCACTGGCGGAAAGAATTGCTTTAATTAATCCGGAATGCCGTGTTGACTGTATTGAGGATTTTATCGAGCCGGATAATGTTGAAGAACTGCTTCCGGAGGAAGGAATCATAATCGACTGTATAGATAATGTGCGCGCCAAGGCAGCTATGATCAATATAGCCGTAAAGCGAGGTCAGCCCATCATCACTTGCGGAGCTGCCGGGGGCCGAAAAGATCCCTTGAGAATTAAGATTGATGATTTGGCTGTAACCAAGGGAGACCCACTTCTTTCGAGGGTGAGGGCGAGACTAAGAAAAGAATACGGATTCCCTAAAAAAGAGTCTTCTGGGAAAACTAAGAAGTTTAGGGTTCCAGCAGTGTTTTCAGACGAAGAGATACTTAAGCCAAGCGAGCAGTGTGAGCTCCAGACAATGGGAGGTCTCTCTTGCGCCGGATATGGTTCAGGAATAGTGGTTACCGCCTCTGTCGGCCTGGCCGCCTCTGCATTGGCTCTTCGAAATGTGGCTGCAGGACGGACCATAACAGCCGTTTAAAGTTTTGCTTTAGACTCTGCATAGGATCTTTTTGCAAAATTTGTGATTTGCAAAAAAATATTTCATAGAATGTCTCCTGCGAGTAATATTAAAGATTAACGAGCTAATCGGTAGAGAACAGGAAAAATATGTATTCAAAGATTTTAATTCCCACAGACGGTTCAGAATTATCTGATAAAGCCCTCGAAGCCGGTGTCAATTTTGCTAAAGCCCTTGGTTCTTCAGTTGTCATCGCTACAGTCATTGAGCCTTACAGCTACTCAAACCTTTCAGAATACAGACCGGAAAGCATTGACCAGTACGACTCCAGGGTAAGAGAACTGGCTCAGGAAAGACTCGAAGGAGCTCGTGAGCTCGTCGAGAAAAAAGAGGTACCTTGTGAAGTTGTGGCTTTTAAATCTTTCTCCCCGGCCGAAGCAATAATCGATGCCGCAACAGAATACGGCTGTGATTTGATTTTTATGGCTTCTCACGGTCGACAAGGTTTGGCTGCCGTATTGCTTGGTAGTGAAACTCAGAAAGTTCTAACTCATTCCAAGATTCCTGTGATGGTTTATCGTTAATTCGTCCGAATAGGCCAAACAGACATTTTCAAAGCGCCAATATTCTCTTTTTAGGGAGGGACTGGCGCATTGTTTTTCGATTCAGGACAGAATATAAGAAATACTTTTGAGGAGAGTTTAATGTCCGAACCAGTTCAACAAGAAAAGCCCGAACAGGCTGAAGATGCTCAGATGAATCCTGAAGAGCTCTACAAAGAAGAAATCTATACGGATCGTAAGATCGGTGTAATTCGTGCTTTGATTCCAATTCATGTCAGCGGTGAGTTCGATGACAGAAGACCTGTGATTTACACAGGGGAAGCTCAAATCATGACTCAGATGGGACCGCTTCCGATTTCTTTCGAAATAAAAGCAGATAACTTGGCCGATGCTGTTGCTAAGTACAAAGAGGCTGCCAAGGTTGGCGTTCAGGAAACAATCCAGAAACTGCAAGAACTCCGCAGACAAGAAGCCAGCAAACTTGTTGTTCCGGGACAGCCTGGATTTACACCTCCGTCTGGCAGCGGCATCGTGATGCCGTAATTGGCAGAAAGTAGGTTAGAGGCAGCAGAGATGTTGCCTTTTTTTTGTACCTGCGACCGTGAAACGGTCTGCTAGATAAAAAAATTTGACTGAAAAGCGGAACATGAGTTTATTTTGAACTCAGGAGAATGTTATGAGAACAGCCGAGATTACAAACACGTTGAATGAGTTTTTAGATATCAAGAAAATCAAAGATTACGCTCCTAATGGCCTCCAGGTAGAAGGTTGCAAAGAAACAACACGAGTTTTGTGCGGAGTAACAGCTTCTTTAGAGTTGATTGAAAAGGCTATAGAGATTGGGGCACAAACGATCATCGTACATCATGGGTACTTCTGGAAAAACGAAAGTCCGTGCATTACTGGAATTAAAAAGAAACGACTTTCAAGCCTCCTTACAAAAAATATAAATCTGCTTGCTTACCACCTTCCTCTCGATATAAATCCTATTATCGGCAATAATTATCTTTTCGGAAAACTTTTGGGAATTCAGGACGGACGGGCCCTCCCCGAATTTCCGTGCCTGAACATAGGTACCTTGCCTAAGCCCATGACAGTCTCTGAACTAGCCGATCGCATCAGTATTGTCCTCAATAGACCACCCCTCTCCATATTTTTAGACTCCGACAAAATTTTATCGACTGTTGCCTGGTCTACCGGAGCAGCACAGGATTATCTGGAGACCGCATATGAGGTTGGGGCCCAAGCCTACATAAGCGGTGAGATTAGCGAGAGAACGGTTCTAGAGTCACGTGAATTGGACACTCCTTATTTTTCAGTTGGTCATCATGCTAGCGAAACATTAGGCATACGAGCTCTTTCGGAGTGGCTTAAGCAGCAGTTCCCTGAACTCGAAGTTACTTTCGTCAATATAGATAATCCAGTCTAGGGATCTATAAGCACGACAGTGCTCTTAACTTAAGGAAATTTATGCCTTCCATTTTGAAAGGCAGGGTGATGTCGTGCCTTGTTTTGGCGGTACTTAATGCCGCAGTTTGTGTTTCCTCTGTTTGCGCTCAAGAAAAAGCAGAGGATGATTGGTTGGAGATATGGAATAAGAACGGCTTTATTCAACTATCAAATAATGTGGATGAGCTGCTTGATCAATTTAAGAATTTCTGGGTAGTCTCTAACTCAGAAGTCTTGACTGACTTTTTCCTCGATCTCAATGATTCCTCTTCAGAAATCGAGACGCTTAATTTTGGCTATGAGTTTAACTCGTCAACTGGTAAGATGTTTCCGGTTTTAGCTTTAGAAGATAGTTCAGTAAACCTTCAGCTCAATCTTTATGGGATAAATCGTGATACTCAATGTACACAAGGGAATCTTCTTCAAATAAGCGGTAAAACCGAGTTTAATAAAGCTGTTTCATTGCAGCTTGCCTCCGTGAATAAGTCCGGTGCCATGCTGAATGTTGGTATCTCAGGAGAAGCTGTCTTCAAATCTGGATTGGAAGTAATCCAGAGATCACCAAAAGCAAATACCCTTGTCGATTTGGAGGAAGGTTCCTCACTAGTGTTGAAGGGCAGTTCAGTACTTTCCTTTTTAAATAACAGTGAAGGGGTTGGAATCCTCTTTCAAGGACAAACTTCTAATTTAGTCGTCACGGACTCTTTAACAGTAAATGCCGCTATAGTTTTTAGCGGCGCCGGGAAAATAGTTGTTAAAGAGGGAGCTTCTGTAGTGCTCACAGGTTCTTTAAAAGATTTTTCGGGAGAGTATGTTCAGCTCGGAGGAACTTTTAAAACTTCAGGACACTTCAACAAAGACGATGACGGCAACATCACCGAATGGCACTTTACCAATGTAGATATTGAGACAGATTCTTCTAACCTGTTCAAGATTTCTGCCTCCAATTGGTCCTTGTCGTCCCTGCAGGCACGCACCTTGGATGAAAGATCAACTTTTCATAAGATTACTTTGACAGACGATAAGGTAGCTTTGGACTATCTGTTGAGTGCTCAAAAAATATATGAGGGTTCCGAGTTGGTTGCTCTCGGTGAGGTGTATGTGAGAGAAGGACAGCTTAGCGAAATCACTCTTAAGAATGATTTCAACGTCCTAGAAAATCCAAATCTAATCCTTTCACATGTAACGTTGAATCTCCAAGATGAAACTGAACTTAAGCAAGATCTCAAAATCGGAGCCTTGAAATTGGATTCTGAAGGAGAGCTCCGCATACAGGAAGGGAAGAATATAGTTCTCTACAGCAGTAAGGGAGAAGTTACGGAGAATATTTCAACACTGATTGTCGCAGAAGACGCTTCTTTGTTGATCCACGGACAAGCTATCTATTCGAATGTCCGAAGTTACTACGAGCCCACTTGGTTAAGCAGCAATGTGCGTACAGAAGAAGGCTCTGATTTCATTCTATCCGGACAAGTAGTGGTAACTGCCGGAACCAAGATTGACAATCACGGAAAGATGCGCATTGCATCCAATGCAGCCATAAGATTTATAGGTGAGATGACTCAAGGTGACAAGGGCTCTCTGGAAATTGAGCCTAACTCAACGACGCAGTTTCATAATAGCTTGAAAAATGAAGGAAATATCTTAGCTTCGGGTACTCTTTTAGCCGATGAGGTTCACAATTCAGGACAAATTACGGTTAGCGGCCTGGCAGCCGTAACTGCCCTGAAGGTAGAAAGTGAGGCCCGAGAAGGAAATTCGGCTTCAGTGCAAGTTCAGAATGGAGGCATTCTGCGAGTTCGAGATCTAGAGATGGTCTCTAGCCGTCTAAGTGTAACTTCCGGCAAAGAAGACACATCTTCGTGGCTGATGCTCGATAAGTTGAGTATGAACGGCTCATTACTGACTCTCAAAAATCATTCCGTTTTGTTGTATGGCGTGTCAGACACGGAGTTGAATCTGCAGAAGGAAAGCGTAGAAGGACTTCTTAAACGGTTTGGGCTGGAAGACAGTCCCGTCCTTGCTCTTAATTCTTCAATGAAGCTTGACGGTACGTCGACCATTTCTCTTGGCAATCAGGTTAACAGAGAAAACGGAGCTAATTTAGTGTTCGGGGACGGATCTGTATTGCTGTTTAATCCTCAGATTGAACGCCCATTATTCACGTCTGACGGAACCGCATCCATCGCGCTGGAGAAAGGCAGCAAGCTGATTGTTCTTGATCCGTTTAACTTGGGTTACTTAACAGACTCCAGCGTTGAGATTGCAGATAATTTCATCGGCAGTGAAATTGTGTCGGCAAATTCCAACGTAGTAATCGGATTGAGTGAAGACGAACTAGGATGGAAGTTCTCAAGGGTCGAGATCCTTGAAAAGAATTTCCTTTATCCTCAGCTTCAGAAAGTTCTCTATAACAATTTTGCAGATTTCAACGTTAATTCAGAAAATATAGGGGCTCGTTTTTTTGCTCGTGTTGACAATGAGAAATATATGAATACCGGTCTTTCTCATCGCTTGCTTGCCGAGGGTACTCAGCTTGCAGCTTTAACGGGTGCAAAAACGACTGCTTTCCTCAATGCCGAAGAAGAGGTAAAACGTCAAGTTGAACAAACCGCTGTTGTTGGTCTAACTCAAGGAGAAGTTAAGCTTTACGGCGGAATAATTGGGTCTGCAGTTTTTTCCAAACATATAAATTCCTACTTGGGAGCCGATAAGTTCAAAGCATTCTCCGAGGGAATTAGTGTTGGCGCAGTATATGCGGCAAGTGATTCTTTGAAAGTTGCTCTGGGCGCGGCAGGAGTGAGAGCGTCTTCAAAGGCTTCCGGATCTGTGATGGAGGCAAAGAACAAACAGTGGAATTATGCCGTGAACCTTTCATTGAGAAAGGACTTCGCTGATTGGTACGTAGGCACGCAGTTAGGTGTCTACCATACAAAAAATAATATTTCCGGGATGATGCCTTTTTCTATGGCAATGGACGATCTGAAACTCAAAGATGATTCAACCTTTATGAGCTTCGGTGTTTTGGCAGGATGGCAATTTAAAGAATGGGGGCAAGTTTCTTTGCGCCCGACAGTTTGGCATTTTCCAAGCAACACAGATACAACCAAAATCGGAAATAAGGAAGCATTTAATCTTAAAAAGGCTTCTCAAACATTTGTCGAACTTCCTCTGAAGTTGGATCTAAAACGGCAGATCTATTCCAGAAGCGGACTTGATTTTTCTTTACATGGCGGAATAGAGGGCTCAGTAAGAGCCGGCCAGATAAAGGACAAAAGCAGCCTTGCTATTTGCGGTATTACCGCTTCGGAAAAAATAACAACAGATCGATTCAGCCGTTGGTCGGCCGGTGCAGATTTGAGCATTCAGGCGCGCACCAAAAACTTTGGAGCAGAAGCTTTTATTGCAGCGCAGACCGGTGATGCGAGAGTGTCTGTAGTTGGAGGGGTTAAGGGAACTTGGAGATTCTAAGAGTCTGAGTAAAACTTAGCTCTTCTTAAGTGATAGAAAATGGAACGGTCATGCAGCCGTCCCATTGATTTTTGGTTATTTGTTTTTCTTTAATTCTGCAAGAATTTCACGAAGCAAAACAATGTCTTCCGGGGTCGCTGGAGGAGCGGCTTTTGCTTCCTCTGCTTTCAGTTGGGCTTCTAGCTTCTTTCTCATAGAGGATAAGAATTTAAGCATGCAGAAGATGACTAATGCTAAGAGAAGAAAATTAATAACAGCAGTGAGAAATGTTCCGTAACCGAGAACTGTTGCACCCGCTTTAGTTAGCGCGTCATAAGTCATTGGGCCCGCATAGTCGGCCGGCATTTTCATCACCCAGAATAAATTTGAAAAATCCGGTTTGCCGATGATTACACCAAGAATTGGATTGACAATGTCTTTGACAAAAGAATTAACAATATTATTGAAAGCCGCGCCCACGATAACGGCAACTGCTAAATCAATGACATTACCTTTGGAAATAAAAGCCTGGAATTCTTTGAAGAACCCCGATGCTTGTTGCTGTATAGAAGCCATAATAATTCTTCCAAGTGATACTAATTAGTCCGATTCTACGTAGAAAAAAAGCGTTCTCTTCATTGTCTGCTCCAAATTGGTTCTTTCACAAATTTGGGATTTTTTTGCAAATATTTTAAAATTCGCATATTTACTAAGTTTCTCAATTAAAAAAGGAAGAGGAATACCCTCATGATGGTTCTTTACTCTGGCAATACTTGCCCTTTTTCGCAGCGTTGCCGTTTTGTTCTTTTTGAAAAAGGCATGGATTTTGAAATCCGTGATATCGATCTTTACCACAAGCCCGAAGATATTAACGTTATGAACCCCTATGGAGAGGTTCCTATTCTGGTTGAGAGAGATCTTGTTTTGTATGAATCCAATATTATCAATGAGTACATTGATGAGAGATTCCCTCATCCGCAGCTTATGCCGCCTGATCCGGTAGAAAGAGCGCGTGCAAGACTTAGTCTTTTCAATATCGAAAGAGAAATCTTCGTTCATGTAAAAACTTTAGAAAATAGAAATTCAACCGAAGAGCAGCGTGAAGCAGCTCGTACAGCTATCAGAGACAGCTTGGTTGGGTTTGCTCCCGTAGTCGCCAAGAGAAAGTATCTCAATGGCGATGAATTCTCTATGCTCGATATTGCCTTAGCTCCGTTGCTTTGGCGCTTGAGCTATTACGGTATCGAACTTCCTCCGGCTGCCATGCCTGTCCAGAAGTATGCTGAAAGAGTTTTCTCCAGACCGGCCTTTATCGAGGCTTTGACTCCCTCTGAAAGAGTGATGCGCAAGTAATATGTTCTTCAATAAACCTGACGTTCCTCCGTTTTCTTCTTATGCTCTTCGTGCCTATTACGAATGGGCTGTTGATAACGACTTTACTCCGATGATTCAAGTCAATCTTCAGAAGAATAAAGATGAGATCAACGTTCCGGCAAAATTCGAAAACGATAAGGAAATCGTTTTTAATATTTCTCCGGAAGCCTGTGGGAACTTGGAGATTGGGGAAGAGTATGTAGATTTCGACGCCAGGTTCGGCGGAGAGGCAAAACATATTCATTTTCCGGTTGAAAACGTGAATTTGATAGTTTGCAGAGAGTGTAAATTCGGATTGCCGATGGATTTATTTCCAAACAAGAGGATTAAAAAGAAAGATTCTCGACCGAAGAAACCAGTGTTTACACAGGTTTAAGAACAAAAGAGGACGCCCAGCGGTGCCCTCGAATGTTTTTAATTGTATATTTTCATCAATAGCAACACTAAAATAGATTTTTTGTGTACAATTCGTACCTCGTCAATGAGGAGCCCGTTTAGCTCAGTGGTAGAGCAACCGCCTTGTAAGCGGTAGGTCGTCTGTTCAAATCAGTCAACGGGCACCACTTCTTTCATTTTTTTCAAGTTTGTCGGCAAGCACTCAAGTCTTATATTTTTTAACGCCCCGGCAAAAAATCCTCCGCAGTTTCAGCTTACTTTTTGCCAGACGGTAAATCTATCGTTGTTCCCATAATCTCGGAACGTTCTAGCTCCTTGAAAACCTTTTTCTTTTGCTAATGATCTGACAGACGCTCCTTGATTCCATCCATGTTCAATTGCTATCAAAGTTACAGAAGGGAAGGCCGAAGCTTCCTCCAAGATTGAGTTAATGCATCCTAAGCCGCTGCCATGGTCGGTAAGTGCAGACAAGGGCTCAAAAGTTAATTGACGCAGATGGTCATCATTTTTTTCAATGTACGGAGGGTTGCTGACAATGACGTCTATTTGCTCATCTTTCGGAAGGGCATCAAGCCAGCAGCCCAGGTAAAAAATAATCTGTGCCCCTAGGCGCTTTGCATTTTCCTGAGCCGTGGATAGAGCCTCTTTTGAGATGTCTGTAGCAATGACTTCCAAGTCCGGCCTTTCAAGCTTTAATGTGATGGCGATACAACCGGAACCAGTCCCAAGATCGACGACTTTTGCCTGTTGGGGAGTATTTTCAATAACCCATTCAATCAAGCACTCTGTATCAGGCCGAGGGATGAGGACTGTAGGATTTACTAAAAAAGTGCGTGAGAAGAATTCTTGGTAGCCCACAATATAAGGAAAGGGCTCTCCGGATAATCGGCGTTGTACGGCTTGCGAGAGGTCTTCCATTTGACTTTCGGTCAGAACTAAGTCTGTCCTTGTCATTGTTTGAATTTGATTCAGCCCGAGAAAATGACGCAGGAAACCTCTTTTTTCACTTGCTGGGAGGTGCGTCTGCTGATACCACTCTCCCAGCGTTAACCCCTTATTAGGCATCGCTGCTCAGATTTGCCAGCTGTTCAGCCTGATATTCAGCGCCTAAGGACTCGATGATCTCATCCAGATCACCGTCCATGATGGAATCAAGTTTATAAAGAGTTAAGTTAATTCTGTGGTCTGTCACACGCCCCTGAGGATAGTTGTAGGTGCGGATTCTCTCGCTTCTATCGCCGGATCCAATCAGAGATTTTCTCATAGAAGCTTCTTTTGACTGCTGCTCTGCAACCTGTGCCGCTTTGATGCGGGCCGCTAAGACCCCCATGGCTCTTTCTTTATTGTTGTGTTGGCTTCGCTCGTCCTGACATTCGACGACTATGCCGGTAGGAATGTGTGTAATTCGAACTGCACTATCTGTTTTTTGAACATGCTGACCGCCTGCACCGGAGGCTCGGAATACATCAACGCGAATATCGCTGGGGTCGATAACTACGTCGGCAATTTCCTCTTCTTCAGGCAAAACAGCAACCGTGCATGCCGAGGTGTGGACCCGTCCTTGCGATTCAGTTTCAGGAACACGCTGGACTCTGTGGCCGCCGCTTTCAAACTTCAGTTTTGAGTAGGCACCTTGTCCAATAATACGAACTACGACTTCTTTGTAGCCTCCAAGATCAGATTCGTTGGCTGAAATAAACTCAATGCCCCATTTTTGACGTTCCGCATAACGAGAATACATGCGGAAAAGATCTCCCGCAAATAACGCAGACTCATCACCGCCGGTACCTGCTCGAATTTCCAAGAAGAGGTTCTTGTCGTCGTTAGGGTCTTTCGGTAAAAGTAAGATCTGGAGATCTTGTTCGGCTTTTTCCAAGGTTTCTTTTGCAGCTTTGATTTCTTCGGCTGCAAATTCAGCCATTTCCGGATCTTTGAGCATTTCTTCTGCTGTCTGTAAATCGGATTCAGCCGTCTCAAATTCTTTAGTTTTGAGTACTACAGGCTCAATTTCTGCTCTTTCTTTTGAAAGAGCTCGGAACTTGTTCATATCGGAGGTAATCTCCGGATCCTGCAGGGTTGTGTCAATTTCTTCTAACCGTCTGGCCATCTGGGCCAGCTTGCTTCTCATAGAGTCTTTCATGATATTTCTTATCTATTGAATTTTTGAGATTTTAACGTGTGAATACGTGCTTATACTCTCCAAGCACAAAAATGAGTTGGAGTGGCGAGGTCCCGAGCAACGCTAGCGGCCGTGATACAAGAAGAAGTTTTGTAAGAGTTGAAGGACTTTTTCGTAGTCTTGATCAGGAAGGCTTTGATTGTTTCTGAGCGCAGTCAGAGGATCGTGAATGAATTTATTCATCAAAGCTCTGGACATCTGGTCCAGAACTTGTTCCGGATCTTCTCCTTTAGCCAGAGCACGTTTTGCTTTTTTCAGTTCTCTTTCACGCAAAGAATCAGCTTTTTCTTTCAAAGAAATAATCTGCGGTACTGAATTGCGGGCCGTCATCCAAACATGGAATTCGTTGACTCTTTCCTGGATAAGAACCTCAGCAGCCTTTACTGCTTCCTGACGTCCTTTGATACCAGCTTGCACAACTTTCCCAAGATCGTCAACCGTATAAACATAAATATCGTCAAGATTGCTGATCTCAGCTTCGATGTCGCGGGGAACGGCAAGGTCCACCATAAACATTGGGCGGTGACGGCGTTTTTTGATCGCCCTCTGTGCCATTCCCAGTCCGATAATGGGAAGTGAGCTGGCAGTACAGGACACGACAATGTCATAGTCAGCCATATTTTCAGACATGTCAGAGAGTTTTATTGCGTCTGCATTGATTTGCTCAGCAAGAGCCTGGGCTCGCTCTATTGTTCTGTTAGCGACGGTTATCTTTTTTGGATTTTGTGCTCCGAAGTGTGCGGCGCAGAGTTCAATCATTTCCCCCGCTCCGACAAACAAAATGCTGGAATTAGAAAGATCTCCGAAAATTCTGTTGGCTACCCGGACCGCTGCCGCTGCTAAAGAAATAGATCTTGTTCCGATTTCTGTAGTGGAGCGAACCTCCTTCGCAACGGAGAATGTCTTCTGAAAAAGATGGTGAAGGTACAGGCCCAAAGATCGGGCTTCATGGGCTGTCTTCTCCGCTTTTTTTATTTGACCGACGATTTGAGTCTCACCTAAGACCATAGAGTCAAGTCCAGAGGCTACTCTAAAAGCGTGCCGGGCTGCCTCCTCTCCGGTGTAGAAATAAAGGTGTTCCTCGAGCTCAGAGAGACGGATTTGTTTCTGATCCGCAATGAACTGTCTTAAGCTGGCAGCGGCTTTCTCAGAGTCTGAGGCTGCGCAATAAATCTCCGTGCGGTTGCAAGTAGAAAGAATTGCAGCTTCGGAAATTCCGCCTTTGTCTTGGGGGGAAAGCATAGCCCGAATCATGTTAATCGAATCTTTTAGTTCATCCGGTCCATAGGATACTTTCTCCCTCAATGCGAGAGGAGCCGTGTTGTGGTTAAGACCAAGAATAAGCAGATTCATGACAAAAAAGGCGTCAGACAGTATCTAATAAAAAAACGTGAATTATAGTGACTAGTTTAGCCACGCGGATTCACTTCACTTTACCATATTAGGAATAGTGCATTATTCTTGCCTTAAAGTGAAATTCTCTTAGTAGAAACGAGGAACGATAATGACAGCGAGACTGCCTGTTGTTTTGAAGGATCAGACTTCTTCTCTTGGTAAAAGTAAAGATATTCCCACAGAAGAAGAGGATCTGGAAGCAGCGATTAAACGATGCAAGAAACTAGTCACAAAACGCGCTTTATATAGCGCCGGAGCATCGCTGGTTCCCCTTCCGGGCGTCAACATTACTATCGATGTTGCATTGATGGCTTCTATTTTGAATTCTGTTAACTCGGAATTCGGACTATCTCCGAGAGAAATCGAAAGGCTTTCAACTGATCAAAGGCTTGAGGTTTTTGCCATGATTACAGCAGTTGGGAGCTCCTGGGCTGGTAAATACATTACAGCTCCTCTTGTGACGGCGGTCTTGAAAAAGCTGAGCGTACAGATTACAGCCACGCAAGCGGCAAAATTTGTTCCAATTCTGGGACAAGTTGCAGGAGCCGGAATTTCTTTTGCTGCCATGAAGTTTATAGGCAATAAACACATAGAAGACTGCGTCCGAATTTCCCGGCTCTTTGCTAAATCTAAGGAGCGGCAGGCGTAACTCCAGGATTCAAAACCGGCGCTTGAATTTGATAGTTTGGCGCATGTAATGGAATCATGAAGCCATTAGACAAAATCTTCTGGAGCAGCAGCTGAGCATAAAGTTCAATCGTTTTTTCGGGAGAGAACTGATCAAGCAGAGTGGAAAGGGAAGCTGTCCACAAGGTTTGGTAATTCTGAGCTAAAAGAAGCTGAACATTGCTGACTAGATACTGATTTGTAGAGATAGAGGGCGGAATTGCCCATCCTCCCCACATTGGTCCTGGTCCCCACATGGGCCCCGGTCCGAAAGGTCCGGGCCCGAAAGGACCTCCCCAGAAGGGATCCGGACCCCAAGTGACACCTGGGTTATAAACGGTTTGATTTTTGACGCCGGTAAACGTGAGAACCAAAATGTCGCTTGCCTTAGCTTGCCGGGCAGCTTGACGAAGAACCGGAAGATTGAGACCGCCGTTCGGAAGTACGAAGCTCGAGCCGGGATTTAGGAATTTATAGCCCGGTTCCGAGGGAATACCATTGAGGGTAAAGGTCGTACTGGTTATGTCTTCGTAAAGTCTTTGAGTTGTGGGATTTGTCGAAACTGCGACAACTAAGATGCCTGTGATAGTTTTTTGATCAAAACTGACACTCTGGTTCAACCATTGGGAACTCATCTGAGTCGGGTTGATCTGCTCCTGCACGGTTGAGCATCCATGGAGGACCATAAGGCCTGCAATGGAGAGGATGAGGAGAAAAGTTCTATATATCTTCTTCATTTCGTACCTCTGTTTTTAGACAGATGATTCAATTGTAGAAAGCTTTGGATGAAGCATAACCCTTCATTCTCAGAATGAGAGTACGCACGTTAAGAGAGTTTAGGCGAGAAGTCTAAAGCTACAAAAATTCCGATAATGAAGAAAAGAGCAGCGGAAATCCAACGAACCCATTTAACTGGAATTTTTTCTGAAAGTTTGTCCCCAATCCACACTGCAGGAACATCAGCGATTAACATTCCTAATGTTGTTCCTGCCACAATAATTAACGGGGAACCGTAGCTAGCGGCAAGGGCTACAGTCGCGATCTGAGTTTTATCACCCATTTCCGCAAGAAAAAAAGTCACGAAGGTAATGCCGAAAACTCCCCATTTTTCCATAAATGAGTTCTTAGGAATGCCCTCGTCTTCCATTTTGTCAGGTATAAGAATCCAAACTGCCATTGCAGCAAAGGATGCGGCTAGAACCCACTTTAAAACCTCAGGGCTAAAGAAACCAGCAAGCCAAGTGCCGGCCAAACCTGCAATTGTGTGGTTAAAGATAGTTGCAAAGAAGATGCCTAATATGATAGGAACGGCTTTTTTATACCTTGAAGCTAAGAGAAAGGCGAGCAGTTGAGTTTTATCGCCCATTTCTGCGAGTGCAACGACTCCGGTTGATAGTAATAGGGTTTCCATTTTTGTTATCTCTTTATGGCCGGTAAGCAAAGATCAACAACAAGATATGCAGACCGGCGGCTGCATTCTTATCGTTGGTCTCACCAAGCTATAAACCGACCGTGCCATGATTTTTCAATCAAGTTTGTTGACACGGTCTTAGACAACAAATTGTCTAAAGGTTACTCCCCAAAGATCAGATTTTGAAAGAGGAATGAAAAATCCCAAGGACTATCGCATCCTCGGGATATCTTATTCTGGTGGCTAGAGACGGAATCGAACCATCGACACACGGATTTTCAGTCCGTTGCTCTACCAACTGAGCTATCTAGCCGGCTCAATCAAGAGAAGTCGAACTATACAGGAGAATAAATATTCTTGCAACTGGCAAAAAGAATAAATTTAAATTTGTTTACATTTGTCAAAATACGAGAGAGGAAATACAACGAGTTACATCTATTACGGCCTCTGAGGATAGGTCGCTTAAGCTTGAAGTATCTTTTCGACTGCTATTATTGACCATCGCAAATTTACCCTAGCATGCGGAACTTCTCATGCATGAGCGTGGGGATGGTTAGCATATGAAAGAACGCGAAGATATTTAACTTAAAGGACAATTGTGACTCGCTGAGGCATAGTGAGCCTGTCTGATGTTATCCACAGCTATGAAACTGCGGGATTTCAAAATCGGAGACTAGCCTCTGAGGAACATTGTATGTGAGTCAGTTCATTGCTTAATAAACAATTAAACACAAGGTTAAAGGTAAACATGCTCAAGAAATTTATTTGTTTAGCTGCCATAGCCGCTGTTTGCGGTGCCGCACAAGCACAAACTCCGGAGCAGAAAGTCGAGTCCGCTGAGGCAAAAGAAGCGGGTGCTAGTACAAATGTCTCTTCACAAGAAAAAGAGTTAGAGAGAATTAGAAAATTGGCTCAAGGCCGACTGGGAGTTCAAGTTAAACATGTTCTGCCTTCTCCTATTCCTGGTCTGTACGAGCTTGCTGTAAATAACGAAATCTTATACATGGATCCAACTGGTGACCATGTTTTAATGGGAGAGATTTTTAATACACTTTCTAGGAAAAACCTCACTCAGGAGGCTAAGGAAAAACTGCTTACGATTGATTTCAAGTCATTACCGCTGGCAGATGCAATCAAAACTGTACATGGAAATGGAAGCAGACAAATTGCAGTGTTTTCCGATCCCAATTGTTCTTTCTGTAAGAAGTTGGAAGCTGGCTTGGCAAGCCTGAAGGACGTAACTATCTACACTTTCCTGTATCCGGTTATTACTGCTGGTTCAAAAGAAGCCAGTGCAAATATCTGGTGTTCTAAAGACCGTGCCCTTGCATGGAAGCAGCAACTCCTAGAAGGAAAGTCTGCACCGAAACGTTCTGCAGACTGCGATATTTCCGCATTAGACAGAAATATTGAGCTTGGCGCGAAGCTAAATATTACCGGCACCCCAACAATCTTCGTTCCTTCCGGCAAGAGAGCCCCGGGCGCAGTCGGAATGGATTATCTGGAAAATATGCTTACAGAATCGGCTTCCAAACCATAACTCAGTTTGGAAACTACGACCGTTGTTTCGGTCAGTTCTTTTCTATAGTAATTAGCGGATATTTTTGGAGTCAATCAAGATGAAATTTGATGAGAAAAACTGGCCTATAGAACATGCCGTGACTACAAAGTTAGGAAAAGGACAATATAAGATAGCTGTGTTTGCTGATCCTAATTGCGGATGGTGCAAACGTCTTGTTCAAGAAACTTTGAGCAAGATGAGTGACGTGGATGTCTATTGGTTCTTTTATCCTGTGCTGGGAGAAGATTCTGTCGTGAAGTCTGCAGTCATCCTTTCGTCCCCGACTCCGCATAAGGCTTGGTATGAGTGGTGTATGGACGAAAAAGCTCCAACAGGAATGTTCAAGGCTTCTCAAATGAAGGTTTTAGAAGCAAATTCCAGACTTGCTGAAAAACTCAAGATTGAAACTGTTCCAGCAATTTTCTTAGCTGACGGTGCCGGGCCGTTTGGTTTTATGACCGCTACTGAGTTGGTCTGCAAACTTGAACATGATTAACGGATATCTTCCGGAACAGCTCCTTTAGGCAGCAGCAGCCATGCAGAAACGTCGCTTTTTTGTTTCCCGGCGTTTCTGCCTGCTTCCTCTCCAAATCCCCAGAAGAAGTCAAATCTTAAAGGTCCTCTAATCGCTCCCCCTGTATCCTGCGCAACAACTGGCCTTGTGAAATCCAGCGCAGGGTTGGACTGAGAAGCGTGCACAATCAAAGGTACTCCCATGGGGACAAACTTTCTGTCGATTGCTACTGAAGCTTTTGGCGTCAGTGGTAAACCTTGTGCTCCGATGGGACCCTCCGTGGGGTCGACAACTTCTCTTTCTTTGAAGAAAACAAAACTTGGATTTTGATCTAGAAGTTCATTTACTCTTGAAGGATTTTCTCTGGCCCATTTTTGAATGTTTTGCATGGACAATTCGTGTTTCTTCAAATAGCCTTTCCGAACGAGCCAAGAACCCACAGCTTTGTAAGGATGTCCATTCTGATCATCATATCCCACCCGAATGGTATTTCCCTCCGCAGTTTCAAGTCTGCCTGAGCCCTGAATTTGCAAAAAGAACACTGCAACTGGGTCATCGCTCCAGCCAATGGCATATTTGTCTAGATCTTTACGCTGAACGATATGGCTTCGATCGTCATAAGGAATGAGTTTTCGTCCCTGCAGCTTGCCTCTAAGTCTCATGCCTTTTAAGGAAGGATATAAACTGGCTAAATCGACAATAATCAGATCATCAGGAGTGGAGAGGATCGGGATTTGGTGATCGGCTGTTTTTGTCCTGTTAATTTTTAAAAGCGGCTCGTAATAGCCTGTCATGAGCCCCGTCTCATCTTCAGTGTAAATCGTTCCGGTTTGCTTTCCAAGTTTGATTTTTGTTATTTTCCACGGCGTAAATTGCGTTCTAAAGAAGTTCTCTGCCTGCTCATCGCCAGTGTTTATCGCTTTTTCGCATACCTCTTTCCAGATGGTTTTCTTACCTATACTTCTGCATGAGACCTTAAATGCACGCAAACCGGCAGCCCAATCCTCAGGAGAAATTGAGTTAATAGAAGAGTAGTCGTCAATACTGGTTCTAGTTTCTACAGAGGTCGGCTCGTCTATTTCCTGTTCTTGTTTAGTTTTGTCGGTGGTTGAGCAGCCTGCAAGCAGGAGGGAGCTCACAACACCAGAAAGAATGGATAATCGATAAACTAATGTGCGCATTTTTGTAACCTCAAAGCAAGCCTACATTCTAGATGGGAAGAAAAGACGATAGGCTTTCAGGTAAGTAACAATCGCTAAAATAAGCACAAAGGAGATGACACATGAAAGATAATCACTTTAAGATTGCTCCGTCTATTTTGTCAGCTGATTTTGCACGCTTAGGGCAAGAGGTTGAAGATGTGATAAAAGCCGGAGCAGATTGGATTCATTTTGATGTAATGGACAATCATTATGTTCCTAACTTAACTTTTGGTCCAATGGTTTGCAAAGCGATTCGTCCTTGTACACAAGCTCCTATTGATGTGCATCTCATGGTAGAACCTGTTGACAGCTTGATCGAACCTTTTGCCAAAGCAGGCGCAGACTATATTACATTCCATCCAGAAGCCAGCAAACACGTGGACAGAACTCTTGCTCTGATTAGAGAAAATAAATGCAAGGCAGGCCTTGTTTTTAATCCTGCTACACCGCTTGACTGGCTTACGTATGAGTTAGACAAGATTGACATGGTTCTGTTGATGAGCGTCAACCCTGGATTCGGCGGACAATCTTTCATTCCTGAAACTCTGAACAAACTGCAAGAATGCAGATGGATCCTGGATAAATATGAAAAAAAGACAGGCAGAAAAATATTGTTAGAGGTTGACGGGGGAGTGAAGGCTGACAATATCGCTAAAATTGCCGGAGCAGGAGCAGAAGTGTTCGTAGCCGGAAGTGCAATCTTTTCAGGAAAAAACTACGAAGGCTATAAGAAGATCATTAACAATTTTAGAGAAGAGTTGGCTAGTGTCTGAGAAGAAAAGTAGATTAAAAGCAGTTAAGGCGGTTTTATTCGATTTAGACGGAACATTGGTTAACACTCTTCCGGGCCTGACGCAGCTTGTTAACGCCATGAGAAGAGATTTTGATAAACCTGCTTTATCAGAAGAAAAGGTTAGCCGATATATCGGGAAAGGAATGGTTAATCTTATTCATCGTTCAATGACGGACTCGATGAACGGCAGGCTCAGCGACAACATTTTCTCGTTGGCGGCCCTAAGCCTCCAGAAGCACGTTGAAAAAGGAGATTATGACAAGGGCAGCTTGTTTAAGGGTGCAAAGGAAGCTCTTCTTGAACTCAAAAAAGAAAGATTTAAGCTGGCAATTGTTACGAATAAGCCCTATGGAATGACGATTGAGACTCTGAAAAATTGCGGAATTGAAGATCTTTTCGATGTAGTTGTGGGAGGAGATTCGGCGGCAAAGCCCAAACCTTCTAAAGAACCGATTGAAATGGCACTTCGTCTTTTGGACGTTGCTAAAAATGAGGCCATTATGATTGGTGATTCGGGAAATGATTCCGGAGCTGCTAAAGCTGCAGGAATCTCTTCAATTTTAGTAAGAACCGGATGGAGTGAAGGGGTGCCTCTCGAAGAAATCGCCCAAAGAGATGAGGTCCTTTCTATTCTTGCGGATATTCCTGAAGTGAAATCAGAGCTTATTGATGCGCAAAAAGACTCACAGCCTTGATAAACATACAATGAATCTGAATGATTTGAGTCAAATGGAAAGTGGCTGGCGTGTTCCAGTCGAAAATTTTTTTAATTCTCCGCAAGGCTTTTCTTTAACTTCGTTCCTTAAAAGGAGAGCACAAGAGATTGGGGAAGCGAATATTTTCCCACCCGAGCCCCTTCGTGCATTAACTTTAACGTCACTGAGCGAAGTGCGCGTCGTCATTCTTGGGCAAGATCCTTACCATGGGCCGAAGCAAGCAAATGGTTTAGCTTTTTCAGTTGCTGAGGGCATCAAACTGCCTCCGAGCCTAAGAAATATCTTCAAAGAAATTGCAAGTGAATACTCCGGAGAAATCCCTTCTAACGGAGATTTGAGCTATTTAGCCAAACAGGGCGTTCTTCTATTAAATACTTCTTTGACTGTAGAGCAGGGGTCTCCGGGCAGCCATGCAAATAAAGGCTGGGAATTTCTTAGTGACAGCCTTATTCGAGAAGTTGCAAAAAGAGGAAAACCTTGCGTATATATGCTTTGGGGAAGCTTCGCTCAGAAGAAAAAGGCAATCATTGAAGAGGCCTCAGCTGGATCACCTTATTTGATTCTGCAAAGCAATCATCCTTCTCCTTTATCTGCGCGCAGGGGGCCTGTTCCTTTCATTGGATGCGGACACTTTAAGCGAGCCAATGAGTGGCTCCAAAAAAGGGGCCAAAAAGGCATTGATTGGCTTTCTCAAGATATCTCAGGTGAAAGAAGAGAAGAAAAACAGCTTAATCTGATTTGAAAAAGACAGTGCTTCGCTTTTTACAAATTATTACATCAGACTTAACTAATTGAACTATAAGTAAAAATATAAATTTTAATCGTTTTCGAATAAAAAATTTTCCTCTGAAGGTTTGACAAGCCCAAAAAAGGTATTTATAGTTCGCACCTCGTTGTTGATGACGAAGACGAAATCAGCGACGCAAGTTCTTTAAAAAATTATCGACGAACCGATAAGAGCGGGCACTTAAGTTAAGAGCGAAAGCGCGAAAATTTAAGAAGCTCGCTTTTGTGAGGCAAACCGGAGTAGGCAATACTCCGTTAAAACCGAAACGAGAAGTAAGAGCGACAACAGAGATTAAACAAAAGAGTTTGATCCTGGCTCAGATTGAACGCTGGCGGAACGCTTTACACATGCAAGTCGAACGGTAACGAGGAGGAAAGCTTGCTT
>SKEB01000578.1_pt1 | contig 27771 bp, 28 predicted proteins | sample 4826561 | NCBI WGS metagenome assembly SKEB01 (sample SAMN11008820, study PRJNA524170) | human gut metagenome | biome: Human fecal sample; material: Feces; isolation source: fecal sample from pouch patient p17 | host: Homo sapiens | place: Israel: Tel-Aviv | collected 2016-03-29
CATCTAGATAAAAATACCACCTATTGCTTGCTTGTGTTAGAATTTCCGCCCGTTAAATCAATCTCAAAGTGCATTTATAAATATATGAATTCAATCAATCAGTTACAAGTTAATCATCTCAGTTGCCAACGAGGTGAGCGCATTTTGTTTAACGATGTTAATCTCTGTTTTCAGAGCGGTGATTTTGTACAGATTGAAGGGCATAACGGAGTAGGCAAAACAACACTGTTACGTGCATTAAGTGGACTTTCTCGTCCACGGGAAGGCGAGGTTTTATGGAATAATGAGCCGATTTTGCAACAACAGGAAGAATTTAATCAAAATTTGCTGTTTTTAGGGCATCATTCCGGTACGAAACCGGAACTTTCGGCTTGGGAAAATTTGCGCTTTTTCCAAAAAACAACCAATAGCCGTCAGCAAGCGGAAGTATTGTGGGAAACCTTGCAGGTTGTGGGATTGCTCGGTTATGAAGATATTCCGGCGAGTCAATTGTCGGCAGGACAGCAAAAACGTGTGGCATTGGCAAGATTATGGTTATCAACCGCGCCGTTATGGATCTTGGATGAGCCGTTTAATGCGATTGATAAACGTGGTGTGCAGGTTTTAACGAATTTATTTGAGTTTCACATCAGTCAGGGCGGAATTGTGATTATTACCAGTCATCAGGATGTGCCGAGTCGAATAGTGCAAAAAGTGCAGTTGGAAAAATATAAATTTATTGAAAGCGAATAAAGATGATTTTTTACGAAGTAATTAAGCGAGAATTACAAATTGCAATGCGAAAACCCGGTGAGATTTTAAATCCGCTGTGGTTTTTTTTAATTGTCATTACGCTGTTCCCATTGGTTGTCGGGCCTGAACCGCAATTGTTATCCCGTATTGCGCCTGGTATTGTTTGGGTGGCGGCATTATTGTCGGCATTACTCTCTTTTGAGCGTCTGTTTAAAGATGATTATTTGGACGGCTCTTTGGAACAGTTGATCTTATTGCCGATGCCGTTAGCAATGACGGCGCTTGCCAAGATTTTTTCGCATTGGTTATTAACCGGTTTCCCGTTAATACTGTTATCACCGATTGCCGCACTTTTATTATCGCTTGAAGTGGACGTATGGTGGGCGTTGGTGCAAACCTTATTTGTCGGCACACCGATTTTAAGTTGTTTGGGCGCAGTAGGCGTGGCATTGACCGTAGGCTTAAGAAAAGGCGGTGTGTTATTAAGTTTATTAGTGGTGCCGTTATTTATTCCGGTGCTTATTTTTACCGCAGCCGTATTGGATGCTGCTTCATTGCATCTGGCTTATGGCGGACAGTTAGCAATTTTGGGGGCAATGTTGGTGTTGTCTTTGGTCAGTTGTCCTTTTGCGGTAGCGGCGGCATTACGCGTAAGTTTGCAATAACAATAAAATAAATAGAAGGGTAGAAAAATTATGTGGAAATGGTTACATCCATACGCAAAACCGGAAACGCAATATCGTATTTGTCAGCGTTTGATCCCGTTTTTAGGCATTGCTTCACTGCTTGTACTTATGGTCGCGATGATTTGGGGGTTGGCATTTGCACCGGCAGATTATCAGCAGGGCAATAGCTTCCGCATTATGTACATTCACGTGCCGGCAGCCATTTGGTCAATGGGGATTTATGCTTCAATGGCAATTGCTGCTTTAGTGGCATTGGTTTGGCAAATTAAACAGGCGAATCTTGCTATGGTGGCAATGGCACCGATTGGTGCCGTGTTTACTTTTTTGGCATTGGTAACAGGGGCAGTTTGGGGAAAACCGACTTGGGGAACCTGGTGGGTTTGGGATGCACGATTGACTTCTGAATTAATTTTATTATTCCTCTATTTTGGCGTTATTGCGTTATATAGTGCCTTTCAAGATAAGAGTATCGGTGCTAAAGCGGCAGGTATTTTATCGATTGTCGGTGTGGTAAATCTGCCGATTATTCATTTTTCAGTGCAATGGTGGAATACCTTGCATCAAGGGGCGAGTATCACCAAATTTGAAAAACCGTCTATTGCTACAGAGATGTTGATTCCGCTATTGTTGGCGATTTTAGGTTTTATGTTATTGAGTGTTTATTTAACAGTGGTGCGTTATCGCAATGCGTTGCTTAGTGCGGAGAAAAAACGTGCGTGGGTGCAAACATTGGTCGCAGAAAAGTAGAAGGAAAAAAACAATGACACCATTTTTTGACAGTTGGAGTGCTTTTTGGCAGATGGGAAACCACGGTTTATATGTGTGGCTCTCTTACGGTATTTCAGCGATTTCAGTATTGGCATTAGTGGTTATTAGCCATAGAAATAAAGCAAAAATTTTGCAGGAAATTGCAAAAGATAAACAGCGTCAACAACGAATGAAACAACAAGCCTCAACGGAGAACGGATTATGAACCCACGTCGTAAATCAAGACTGTATTTAGTGTTATTTGTGCTTGCCGGTATTGCGATTGCGGCTGGATTAATGTTGTATGCGTTACGTCAAAATATCGATCTCTTTTATACGCCGAGCGAAGTGATCTATGGCAAAAATAATGATGACTCTTTGAAACCGGAGCCGGGACAACGTATTCGTGTCGGCGGAATGGTGGTGGCAGGAACGGTTGAGCGCGATCCGCAGAGTTTGAAAGTGAAATTTCAATTAAACGATATTGGACCGGCAATTAATGTGGAATATGAAGGTATTTTGCCCGATCTTTTCCGTGAAGGGCAAGGCATCGTGGCACAGGGTACGCTAAAAGATGCCACGACATTAGTGGCAAGTGAAGTATTGGCAAAACACGATGAAAATTATGTGCCGCCTGAATTGGGTGAACAGATGAAGAAAGTGCATAATCCAATGGGCGTATCTGCGAAAGATCTCAGTTCGGAATCGGAGCGAGATAAAATGATGTTGGAACAAAAATCGCAAGCTGAGGAGAAACAATGATTGCTGAACTCGGAAATTATGCGTTAGCGTTGGCATTGGCGATTGCTGTTTTGCTGACCATCGTGCCGTTATGGGGCGTTAAACAAAATAATCCATTATTAATTTCCTTAGCAAGACCGATGACAGTGGGACTGTTTTTAAGCCTCTCTTTTGCTTTCTTTGCGCTAATGTATCTGTTTGCGATTAACGATTTTAGTGTGCAATATGTGGTAAATAATTCCAATAGTCAGTTACCGATCTATTATCGCTTGTCCGCCGTTTGGGGATCGCACGAAGGATCTTTGTTGTTGTGGATCTGGTTGTTAAGTTGTTGGAGTTTGGCAGTTGCTGTTTTTAGCCGCCGTTTACCACAAGATTCGGTCGCCAGAGTGTTGGCGGTAATGGGAATGATCAGCATCGGCTTCCTGATTTTTGTCATTTTTGCTTCCAATCCGTTTACACGCACATTTCCGGATTTGCCGGTTGATGGTAAAGAGTTGAATCCAATGTTGCAGGACATCGGGCTGATTTTCCATCCACCGTTGTTGTATATGGGATATGTCGGTTTTTCAGTGGCTTTTGCCTTTTCTATCGCCTCGTTGATGAGCGGCAATTTGGATACCGCTTGGGCAAGATGGTCAAGACCTTGGACATTAGCGGCTTGGTGTTTCCTGACATTGGGAATTGTGTTGGGATCTTGGTGGGCTTACTATGAGCTCGGCTGGGGCGGCTGGTGGTTTTGGGATCCGGTAGAGAATGCCTCGTTTATGCCGTGGCTTGCCGGTACAGCGTTATTGCATTCCCTTGCGGTAACGGAAAAACGTGGCAGTTTTAAAGCTTGGACAGTTTTATTAGCCATTTTAGTCTTTTCGCTCTGTTTATTAGGCACCTTTTTAGTGCGTTCCGGTATCTTGGTTTCGGTACACGCGTTTGCTTCTGATCCGACTCGTGGCTTATATATTTTGGCGTATTTAGTGGTTGTGATCGGAGGCTCACTGGCATTATATGCTTACAAAGGTAGCCAAATTCGCTCTCGGGATAATTATCAACGCTATTCACGAGAATCAATGCTGTTACTCAATAATGTGTTGTTGATGACGGCGTTGGCAGTGGTGTTGTTAGGCACATTGTTGCCATTGGTGCATAAACAGTTGGGCTTAGGTTCAATCTCAATTGGTGCACCGTTTTTTGATCAGATGTTTTTAATCATTATGGTGCCTTTTTCTTTATTGTTAGGCATTGGGCCTTTAGTGAAATGGCGGCGTGATCAATTTTCCGTTATTAGAAAACCGGTTGTGATCAGTGTAATTGTAATGGCGTTATTGGGTTTTATTTTGCCGTTAATATTAGCAGATAAAATAACAGTTAGTGTTGTCTTAGGTACAATGATGACGGTAATTATCGTATTGTTAGGTGCTTATGAATTACAGCAACGTGCCACACATCGCAGTTCGTTTTTGCAAGGCATCGGTAAACTTTCTCGTTCACATTGGGGAATGTTTTTTGCCCATATCGGTGTTGCAGTTACCGTATTCGGCATTGCTTTCAGTCAAAATTTCAGCATTGAAAAAGATGTGCGAATGAGTGTCGGAGATAGTGTTGAGGTTGCCGGTTATCAATTTACCTTCAGTCAGGTTAAAGAGAGTAATGGGCCGAATTATTTAGGTGCTACGGCAGAAATTGATGTCAGCAGAGAGGGCAAAAAAATTACGCGATTGGAAGCGGAAAAACGTTTTTATCAAGTGAGCCGAATGAGTATGAGTGAAGCGGCGATTGATGGCGGGATTACGCGCGATCTTTATGCTGCACTGGGTGAACGTTTGGATAACGGTGCTTGGGCAGTAAGACTCTATTATAAGCCGTTTATCCGTTGGATTTGGTTTGGTGGTTTATTGATGGCATTGGGCAGTGTTTTATGTATGTGCGACCGCCGTTATCGTTTCAGTAAATTGGTGAAGGGGGCAGTTTATGAATAAAAAACTCTATTTGCCGTTAATTATCTTTTTGATCTTTGTCATTGTTGCAACAGTAGCGTTGATTCGTAATGCACAGGGCGAAGATCCGAAAGCGTTGGAGTCTGCATTGGTCGGCAAAAAAGTGCCGCTTACGACACAGTTAATCGATCTGTTCGATCAGCGCAAATCTTATAACGATCAGCTGTTTTTACAGCAAAAACCGTTGTTGCTCAATGTCTGGGCAACTTGGTGTCCAACCTGTTTTGCCGAACATCAATATTTAAATCAATTAGCGAAACAGGGCATTACCATCATTGGCATCAACTATAAAGATGACGTTGAAAAAGCCCAAAAATGGCTGAATGATTTGGGCAATCCTTATCAAGAGGTGATCAATGATCAAAAAGGCAGTTTCGGTTTGGATCTTGGGGTTTACGGTGCACCGGAAACGTTTATTGTTGATTGCCAAGGCATTATTCGTTATCGCCACGCCGGAGATGTGAATCAGCAAGTGTGGCAGCAGAAATTACAGCCGCTTTATGAGAAATATGCGAAGGAGGCGGTATGTTCAGCCAAATAAAAAAAATAGCGTTTGCGCTACTGCTATGTTGCGGATATGTCGTTGCTGCCAATGCGGCGATTGAAGCATTACAATTCAGTTCCACCGAGCAGGAGCAAACTTATCATCAATTAACGCAGGAGCTGCGTTGTCCGCAATGTCAGAATAATAATATCGCTGATTCCAATGCCTTGGTGGCGACCGATATGCGATCTAAAGTGTTTGAATTGCTGCAACAAGGAAAAAGCAAACAGGAAATTATTGACTATATGGTCGCGCGTTACGGAAATTTTGTAACCTATGATCCGCCACTTACCGCTGCGACACTGGTTTTATGGTTGGTACCGCTATGTCTTTTAGTTGTCGGCGTTATCATTTTTTGGCGTAAACGCAACCCGTCGGCAGATAATCTCATAGAAAAAGATTTGGATGAGGCGCAGCAACAACGGTTACAGCAGATATTAAAAAAGGATAAAGCATAGATGAATTTTTGGTTAAGTGTTTTAGGATTAACGTTGGTCATTGCCGTTATCTGTTTTTTACCGTTGTTACGCAAACCGAAAAAAACAACGGAAATTAAACGTGAGGCATTTAATAAAGCCTTTTATTTCGATCGCGTGAAAGAAATTGAAGTGGCAGCGGCACAGGGATTATTGGATAACGAGCAACAATTAAAAACAGAATTACAGCAGTCGTTGTTATCCGATATTCCGGAACGGACTAATGCGACACCGCTTTCAGGGCGACAGTTCGGTAAAATATGGTTTGTTTCCGGTTTTTTGTTGTTGCTAACAATGGCATCAGCAAGTTATTTTGCAGTTGGATCTTGGCGAGCCGAACAGATGTTGGAGCAATCTTATCAAAACTTACCGCACTTTTTTGAGCGTTTGAAAGATGAACAAAAACAGCCGTTATCCAATGCGGAACTGGAACAGTTTATTGTTGCGTTGCGTCAGGAATTACAACGTAATCCTGAAAATGCTGAATATTGGTGGCTAATGGGACAAATGGCGATGGCAACCGATAAAGCACAGTTAGCGCTGGACAGTTACGCCAAAGCCTATCAATTACAGCCGAGCGATCTTACCTATAAATTGGCTTACGCCAGAATTTTAATGTTTTCTCAAGATCAAAATGATAATAGCAAAGGGCGAGCGTTATTATCCGAAGTGATTCGTCAAGATCATAGTAATGCCGATGCATTAGGATTATTGGCATTTGACAGTTTTCAGCGTGGTGATTATAAAATGGCGATTGTCAGTTGGAATATGATGTTGCAACTGTTGCCAAAAGATGATCCGAAACGTGAATTATTGGAGCGCAGCATTGAAAATGCGCGCCAAGAGATGCAACGCCAACAGCCAAATTCATCACAACAATAAAACAATAAAATAGGAGTAAGCAATAATGATCCCGATGCTGGGTATTACAGGGTATAGCGGTACCGGAAAGACGACATTACTGGAAAAGTTATTGCCATTGTTAGCAGCACGCGGGATTCGTACGGCAGTGATCAAACATACACACCACAATGTGCAGTTGGATAAGCCGGGAAAAGACAGTTGGCGAATGCAACAGGCGGGCGCTAAACAGGTGATTATGACTTGTGATCAACGTTGGGCGTTGATGACGGAAACGCCCGCGCCGGTTTCGTTGGATTATCTTGCCGCTCAATTTGATCCGCAGTTGGTTGATCTGATTTTGGTGGAAGGGTTTAAACAGGAACCGATTGCAAAAATTTTATTGCATCGCCAACAATTGGAAAAGCCATTGCCTGAAATAGATGCTTACACCATTGCATTAGCGTTGGATTATCGCTTATCCTTAAGCGCAACAGAGGTACCTCAGTTAGATATTAATCAACCACAGCAGATCGCCGATTTTATTGTTAAATATTTCAATCATAATCAAGGGAAGTAGTTTATGGCTTCTCAGCTAAGTAAAGAGTATCAAGGCTTGGCGTGGATCGCATCGGTTGCGTTTTTTATGCAAACTCTCGACGTTACGATCTTAAACACTTCATTGCCGACCATTGCACGAGATTTAAATGAATCGCCGTTAAATATGCAATTAACGGTGATCAGTTATGCTTTGACCGTAGCATTGTTTATGCCGCTTAGCGGCTGGATTGCCGATCGCTATGGGACGTTAAAAGTTTTCCGTTATGCGGTCGCGATGTTTGTGATTGGTTCGATATTCTGTGCATTTTCCTCTTCATTAAATGTTTTAATTTTATCTCGTATTGTGCAAGGTATCGGTGGTGCAATGATGATGCCGGTTGCCAGATTAACTTTGATTAAAGCAGTGCCGAAAAGCCAGTTGTTATCGGCGTGGAATTTAATGGCAATGGCAGGATTAACCGGGCCGATTATGGGGCCGTTACTTGGCGGTTGGCTGGTCACTTATATGTCGTGGCATTGGATTTTCTTGATTAATATTCCGGTTGGTGTGTTCGGCATTGTGTGTGCACGTTTTTATATGCCGAATTTAACAGGGAAAGCGAGCAGATTTGATATTATCGGCTTTGTCCTTTTTTCCGGTGGAATCGTGTTGGCGACTTTAGGCTTGGATTTTGTCGGCGAAGCAGCGCGTGATAAGGCGTTAGCTTGCTATTTTGTCGTTATCGGTTTTCTCTTGGTGGGAAGTTATGTGTTTTATGCTAAAGGGAAACAGCGAGTGCTGTTTCCGCTTTCAGTCTTTAGAAATTCCACCTTTTCGTTAAGTATGATCGGCAATATTTTAATTAGGCTCTCTTCCGCCGGTGTGCCTTTTTTATTACCGTTAATGTTGCAGTTGGGTTTGGGCTATCCGCCGGATAAAGCCGGAATGATGATGGTGCCGCTTGCAATCAGTTCAATTATTATGAAGCCGATTAATACTAAAATTATTGTGAAATTCGGTTATAAAAAGACTTTAATTTGCGTCAGTGTGTTATTAACGTTGGCTATTCTTTGTTTAGGCTTGGTCGGTATCTATCAGCAATTATGGTGGAGCATTATCAGCATAATGTTTTACGGTGCTTGTATTTCAATGATTTTCTCCAGTGTCAATACCTTAATGGTCAGCGAATTGAAAGATGATCAAGTTAGTGCTGGTACAACGTTATTAAGTGTGGTACAACAGATTGGTATCAGTTTAGGAATTGCCGCTGCTTCTGTGGTATTAAACTTATACTATCAGCACACAGCGCAAGGTACGGGGCTGATTGCGAATTTCAGTTATACCTTCTTTACCTTATCTGTTTTCGGCATATTATCGTTGGTAACATTCCTGTTCTATCGTGCGGATGTCGGTGCTGTAATGCAAAATAAACGTGGTAAATCATAGTTATTCAATTTAGTTATAAAACGAAACTTTTTGTTATTTCAGTTTCAATTTTGATTGACTATGCTATATCGCCATAATGCGGAAGTTGATCTCGGATGCATAATAAACCATTACGTAGGAGTAATCAGATGAAGTTAAAATCAGTTTTTGCTTTAAGTGCAGTGGCGGCGACTTTATTAGGAGCGGCTAATTTTGTTTATGCAGATAAAACCTTTATTAACTGTACCAGCCGTTATCCGCAGGGAATTAGTCCGGCATTGGTAATGGATGGCATTTCTTATAATGCCAGTTCGCAGCAAGTTTATGATCGCTTAATTAACTTTAAGCGCGGCTCAACTGAGATTGAACCGGGATTGGCGGAAAGTTGGGAGATTTCTGCAGATAATTTGACTTATACGCTGCATCTTAGAAAAGGCGTGAAATTCCACAGTAGTAAAAATTTCAAGCCAACACGTGATTTCAATGCCGATGATGTGATTTTCTCTTTTATGCGTCAGCTTGATCCGAATCATCCTTACCACAATGTATCGAAAGGCACTTATCCTTACTTTAATGCGATGAAGTTCCCGCAATTATTAAAATCAGTCAAAAAAGTGGATGATAATACGGTAGAAATTACCTTAACTCGTCCGGATGCGACCTTTTTACCGACATTAGGAATGGATTTCCTTTCTATCTATTCGGCGGAATATGCGGATCAAATGATGAAAAAAGGAACACCGGAAAAAGTGGATACCGATCCGATTGGAACCGGTCCATTTATTTTTGCTGGTGCAAAATTGGATCAGGCGTTGCGTTATAAAGCCAATCCGGATTATTGGCGCGGTAAAACCCCGATTGATACTTTAATTTTTAGTATTACGCCGGATGCCACAGCACGTTATGCAAAATTGCAGAAAGGGCAGTGTGATATGATTGATTTCCCGAATGCCGCCGATCTTGAGCGAATGAAGAAAGATCCTAAAGTTCAACTGGTTTCCCAACCGGGCTTGAATGTTGCTTATATTGCGTTTAATACAGAGAAAAAACCGTTTGATAATGAAAAAGTCCGTCAGGCATTAAATTATGCTGCGGATAAATCAGCGATTATTGAATCCGTGTATCAAGGTGCTGGTATTCCTGCAAAAAGCCCTTTGCCACCTACAATTTGGAGCTATAACAACAGTATTCAAGATTACCCATTTGATTTAGAAAAAGCGAAACAGCTGTTAGTGGAAGCAGGTTTCCCTAATGGTTTTGAAACTGAACTATGGGTGCAGCCGGTGGTGCGTGCTTCTAATCCTAATCCTCGCCGTACCGCAGAAATTTTACAGAATGACTGGGCAAAGATTGGTGTAAAAGCAAAATTGGTCAGCTATGAATGGGGCGATTACATTAAGCGTACTCGTGCCGGCGAGTTTACTGCCGGAATTTATGGTTGGTCGGGAGATAACGGTGATCCGGATAACTTCTTATCGCCGTTGTTAAGTTGTGAAAATGCTAATAACGGCAGTAACTATTCTCGTTGGTGTAATAAAGAATTTGATGCTTTGTTAGCAAAAGCGATCGTCACTTCAGATAAAAATGTGCGTACTCCGTTATACGAACAGGCACAGGAAATTTTCCATAAGGCAGTGCCGTGGATTCCGGTAGCTCACTCGGTCAGTTATACTCCGTTAAGCCCACGTGTTCGTAATTATGCGCAGAGTCCTTTTGGCTATAATGCGTTTTATGGTGTTGATATTGTTGAATAAAATTTAAAAAACACAAAAGTAAAGCGGGCATTTTGATGGATTTGCCCGCTTTTTGTTTGCTTAATTATTTGCTTATTTTAAGCTGTTACATCTTAAGGTCACGGCATTTTTATGCGCTTGTAACTGTTCTGCTTCTGCCATTAATTCAACGGTTTGCGCAAGATCTAAGAAGCCTTGCGGCGTTAATTCCTGAACGGTCATTCGTTTACTAAAGTCCGCTAAACCAAGACTGGAGCTGGTTTTGCTATAACCATAGGTTGGTAAAACGTGGTTGGTACCGGAGGCATAATCACCCATACTTTCCGGTGAATACGCACCTAAGAAAATTGAACCGGCGTTATCCAACTGCGGCAATAAGGCTCTTGCCTCTTTCACCTGAACAATTAAGTGTTCAGGCGCATAATCATTACTGATTTCAACGCATTGCGCTAAATCCTGCGCCAAAATAATACGACTGTGTGATAACGCTTTTTCAGCCGTTTCCGCACGCGGCAGCTGTGCGAGCTGGCGTTGAATTGCCAATTCTGTCTGCTGTGCCAATGTTTCACTGGTGGTAACCAAAATAACTTGAGAGTCAGCACCGTGTTCCGCCTGTGATAACAGATCTGCTGCCACAAATTCCGGATTAGCAAATTCATCAGCGATAACCAATACTTCGGAAGGCCCAGCCTGCATATCAATAGCAGCACCGTTAGGATCTTGGCTAACTTGACGTTTTGCTTCAGTCACAAAAGCATTTCCCGGACCAAAAATTTTATCCACTTTCGGAATCGACTCGGTACCGAATGCCATTGCCATTACCGCTTGAGCACCGCCCACCTGATAAATGGTTTCTACACTGCACAAAGAGGCAGCATAGAGAATTTCATCGGCAATAGGCGGTGGAGAACAAAGAATGATTTGTCGACAACCGGCAATTTTTGCTGGTGTTGCCAGCATTAATACCGTTGAAAACAGTGGCGCGGAACCACCCGGAATATAAAGTCCAACTTTGTTGATTGAGCGAGTTAACACTTGGCAACGAACGCCGGCTTGTGTTTCTAAATCAACAGGTTGTGGTTTTTGTGCCTGATGAAAAGTTGCAATATTGCGTTGTGCGGTCTGAATTGCCTGTTTTAATGGTGGTGCAATGCGATTTGCAGCTTCAGCAATCTTTTGTTTGCTTACTTTTAGCTGGGTTAATTTAACTTTATCGAAACGTTCATTGAGTTGAAACAGCGCCGCATCGCCTTGAGAAAGCACTAATTCGCGGATTTCATCCACTGCCGCTTGAATTGTTTTTGAACTACCGATAGCCGGGCGTTGCATTGCTTGGCGGCGTTGTTGTTGATCTAAATTATTCCAAATAAGCGTCTTCATAACGATTCCTTAATTCATCATTTTTTCGATTGGTAACACTAGAATGGAGCTTGCGCCGACCGCTTTTAATTGCTCCATTGTTTCCCAGAAGAGATTTTCTTGGCTCACCATATGGAGTGCTACACGATCATCCTCGTTTGCTAACGGTAGAATAGTCGGATCTTCAACCCCCGGCAATAAAGCGACAACCTCTTTTAATTTGCTCTTAGGCGCGTGCAACATAATGTATTTAGATTCTCTCGCCTGCATTACGCCTTGAATACGAGTTAATAATTTATCGATTAATTGCTGTTTTGCCGGATCTAAGGTACCGGTTTGTTGAATTAAACAGGATTTTGAACGATAAATAACATCGACTTCACGTAATCCGTTCGCTTCAAGTGTCGCACCGGTAGAAACCAAATCGCAAATGGCATCAGCTAATCCGGCGCGAGGTGCTACTTCGACTGAGCCGTTCAATAAACAGCTTTTGAATTTTAAACCACGTTCATTCATAAAACGTTTCAATAACTGTGGATAAGAGGTGGCGATACGCATATTATTCAACGATTCTGGTCCGTTATATTCCGCATCTTGAGGCACAGCTAATGATAAACGGCAGCCACCGAAATCAAGACGAGTCAACATTTTATAATTGGCTTCATCGCCGCTGGATAGGCGTCTAAGTTCTTCTTCTTCCAGTACATTTTCACCGATAATACCGAGATCGACCACGCCATCGAAAACTAATCCGGGAATATCATCATCACGAACACGCAAAATATCTATCGGTAAATTTTCTGCGTAAGCGATTAAACGTTGTTCATTTAAATTAATTTTTACCCCACATTGTTTGAGTAATTCTTGTGATTCTTTACTTAAACGACCTGATTTCTGCATTGCGATGCGTAAACGAGATTTATCTGACATTGTGTAATTTCCTTTTTCTATTTGTTAAATATTAAAAAACCCTTCGAAATCACTTCCGAAGGGTGTAACTGAAATTCGTACTCTCGGAAGTTGAATCTTCCAAGCAATACCAAACGCCTGAAAGATTATTCAGTAGCGTGATGGTGATGATGAGAGTAACGAATAAATAACATTTGCTTAATCCTAATTGAAAAACTTTGTTTAAACTATGCGATTTTTTTTGATTATGCAAGTTTTTTCTTGCGAATTTGGCAGAAATTTTAAATTCTCAGTAATGTTTATTGTTTTATCGCCTTTACAAATAAAAGCACCGGGCGATGTTGCAGATCTTTAAACTCTTGATGCCATTGCGGCTGATCGGCAAGCATCGGTTCTTGTAATTGTGCTATTTGAAATCCGTTATTAATCAGATCATTTACAATGGTGGATACGGTGCGATGATAAGTTTTAAACGGTTGTTTAAACCAATTTCGTTGCCGTTCTCCCTCATCACGATAAAAGTTGAGGCGATAGGCAATTTGCTGCTTATTTTCATCTTTTAACCAACGATCTCCGCCTTGATAGCAAGTGACAATCGGGTGTTCTTGAGAGAAGACAAGGTGTCCGTTCGGTTGCAATCTTGCGTAAATTTGTCGCAATAGCGCAGGAAAATCTTCGATATAGTGAAAAGCGAAAGAACTGGTGATAATATCAAATTGTTGATCGGTATATTGTGATAAATCCTGCATTGCGCCGGCGAACAACTTAAATTGATTGGTGTTAAATCCGGCACTTTTAAGATTTTTAGCCGCTTGTTCCAGCATTTTGGTCGATAAATCGATGCCGATTACCTGTTTAGCACCTTGCTGTAGATAGTGCAATAAGTGCGAACCGGTACCACAACCGAGATCAAGGATAGATTTATTGCGCACATCCCCAACCATTGCAAACATAGTCGGTTTTTCGACAATTTCATTCAAGCTAATCGGATTTTTCCGAAGTTTTTGATATAACTCGAAAAAATCCGCTTGATCATAAATACTGGTCTGCATCATTAACCTTTAAATACAGGCAAATAACCGAAACGAGCGGCTAATTGTGCGATGATATTTAACACACCGAACAGAATGATGAAGTAAATCATAAAATTGCCACCGAATACGGTATAGTTTTGATCCGGGAATTTTTTGCGGCAGGCACGCGCCAATAATGCCGGCACAATGGCTGCCCAAATGGTTGCCGCTAAACCGGCATAGCCGATTGCAATCACGAACCCGAACGGAAATTGCAAACTGAGTAATAACGGTGGTAAGAAAGTAATTAAGGTTGTTTTTGTTCTGCCGCTAATGCTGTCATCAAATTTAAACAGATCGGCGATGTAATCAAACAGCCCTAAAGTCACACCGAGGAATGAACTGGCAATCGCCATATAGGCAAAGAAGTTTAGAATAACCGCCATATATTCTGTTTGAATATATTTATTTAAAGCGCCGAGCAATGCGGCAATATCACCCTCTTTTTCGATAACCGGTGCAAATTCCTGACGAGGCAAATTGCCTTGAATTGCCAACTGCCATAAAACATAAATCAACAATGCGATTAATGTGCCTAAAATGATCGCTTTCTGTACGCGTTTACCATCACGATCATAATATTTGACTAAACTCGGTACGTTGCCGTGAAAGCCGAAAGAGACCAAGCAGACCGGCAGCGCTGCAAGCAGATAAGGGAGATAATTTTGCTCACCTTGGGCAATGGTATTGAATAAAACTTCAGTTTTTACTGAAGTTAATAAGCCGGTGGTGGAAAGGAAAAAAGCAACGACCATACCGAAAATTAATACAGTGGTAAAACGGTCTACCGCTTTAGTGGATAACCAAACAAATGCGGCAAGAATTAAGCAGAAAATCAATGAGCCGTAACTTCTTCCCAATTCGACAGCATTGCTGTCGGTGGTAAGCAGTTGATTAAGCAGATTTTCTGTAATGCCACCACCTGAAGTGATATAGGCGTAAGTTAAAATATATAGCACGAACACAAGCGATAAACTATTGATAATGTTCATACTATTGCCAAGTAAATCTTTTACGATAGTACTAAAACTCGCCCCTGTCGGATAATGTAAGTTGGCTTCTAAAATCATTAATCCGGAGGTGGTCATACAGAACCAAGTATAGATTAATGCAAGAATTGAGCCTACAAACCATAAGCCGGCGGTCGCGGTCGGGTTGGCAAACATTCCGGCGCCGATTGCCGTTCCGGCGATAATCATTGCACCACCAAGTAAGGAAGGAATTTTTTGGTTCATAATCTGTTCTCCGATAAAAATTTTGCACTATTATAGTAGTACATTATAAAAAGTAAATAGTGAAACGAATGTATTTTTCAGTAGATAAAGCGAACAAGAAAAATTTTTTTGTTATAAAAAATGAGGCTAAATGATAAAAATGTGCTTTAAGTAATCGATTCCGTTCTCATTTTTACAATTTTTTCAGCAAATTTTTCAGAAAAAAGGTATAGTTATCAGCGTTTATCCTAAGGTAGAGAATATTTGATGCTATGGGATAACTTGAGGGTTTCTTCTATCAATTAATAGCCATTTTCCAATTGGGGGTAGTTATGGACTCACTTATGAGTATTATCGGCATTGTTGTGTTATTGGCAATTGCCTTTCTATTATCAAATAATCGCAGAGCGATCAGTCTTAGAACGGTCGGTGGCGCATTCTTAATTCAAATCGGTATCGGCGCATTGGTGCTTTACTCGGAGTTAGGGCGTCAAGCATTGCTCGGTGCGGCAGAAGCTGTGAACAAAGTTATTGCATACGGTAATGAAGGAATTAGTTTCCTTTTCGGTGGTTTGGTCAGTGATAAAATGTTTGAGTTGTTTGGCGGTGGCGGCTTTATTTTTGCTTTCCGGGTCTTGCCGGCAATCGTTTTCTTCGCCTCTTTAATTTCTGTGCTTTACTATTTAGGCATTATGCAATGGGTTATCCGCTTAATCGGTGGTTTCCTCCAAAAAATTCTTGGTACGTCTAAAACTGAGTCTATGTCTGCCGCAGCCAATATTTTCGTAGGGCAAACCGAAGCGCCATTAATCGTGCGTCCGTATATTGCCACAATGACACAATCTGAATTGTTTGCGATTATGTGTGGTGGATTGGCTTCTGTTGCCGGTTCAGTAATGATCGGTTATGCACAAATGGACGTGCCGCTTCCGTATTTGATCGCAGCATCATTTATGGCGGCACCGGGCGGATTATTATTCGCAAAAATCCTATTCCCACAAACTGAAAAAACCAATGATGAATTGAAAGCAAACGATGTGGATGAAAAACCATCCAATGTGCTTGATGCGGCGGCAATGGGTGCTTCTTCAGGTATGCAGTTGGCGATGAACGTTGGTGCGATGTTACTTGCTTTCATTGCGTTAATCGCATTATTGAACGGTATTATCGGCGGCGTTGGCGGTTGGTTCGGCTATGGTGAGCTTAATCTACAAACTATTCTTGGTTGGGTGTTCCGTCCGTTAGCTTGGGTGATCGGCGTACCTTGGAATGAAGCTGAAATTGCCGGTGCAATGATTGGTGAAAAATTGGTACTAAATGAATTTGTTGCATACGTTGATTTTGTTAAATACCTTTCACCTGAGTCTTCCGTAGTATTGGCAGAAAAAACTAAAGCAATTATTACTTTTGCACTTTGTGGTTTTGCTAACTTCAGTTCAATTGCTATTTTAATCGGTGGTTTGGGTACAATGGCACCGAATCGCCGTAAGGATATTGCTCGACTTGGAATTAAAGCGGTTATTGCCGGTTCCCTCTCCAACTTAATGAGTGCGGCAATTGCAGGGTTATTTATCGGTTTGGTTGGACCTGTATGAATGGGATAGTAATTGTGCTAGAATAATGCACAGTAAAACACCACGGCAATTTGTCGTGGTGTTCTGTTATTAGGGGATAGAAAACGTTTGCTTTTCTAAAAAAGGAAGAATTATGACAATGCTTACTCTTACTCAAGCGGCTGAATTAGCCCTATCCTTAATGGATTTAACAACATTAAATACGGATGATACAGATGAAATTGTGATCTCACTTTGTGATAAAGAACAAAATAGCATCGGGCAGACTGCTGCGGTTTGTATTTATCCACCATTTATTCAAACTGCAAAAACAAGATTGCAACAGCTCGGTTATCCACAAGTGAAAGTGGCAACGGTAACGAACTTTCCACAAGGTGCAGCCGATATCGAATTGGCGAGATCCGAAACTGAAGCGGCAATTAAAGCCGGCGCGGATGAAGTGGATGTTGTTTTCCCATATCGCGCGTTGATGGCAGGTGATGAGAAAATTGGTGCAGAGTTGGTGAAAGCGTGTAAACAGGCGTGCGGTGATAAATTGCTCAAAGTAATTATCGAAAGCGGAGAGTTAAAAACAGCGGAATTGATTCGTAAAGCGTCTGAAATTGCTATCCTTGCCGGTGCCGATTTTATCAAAACCTCAACCGGAAAAGTGGCAGTTAATGCCACTTTGGATGCGGCAAAAGTGATGTTGGAAACTATTCGTGATTTAGCTGTCCAAGATCGTGTCGGCTTTAAAGCGGCAGGTGGTGTTCGTACCGCTGAAGAGGCACAGCAATATTTACAACTTGCAGCAGATTTGTTCGGTGAACAGTGGCTTACACCGCGTCATTTCCGTTTTGGTGCTTCAGGGCTATTAAATAATTTATTAGCAACTTTGGGTGAGAAGACAACTGTGGCGCGTGCCGGTTATTAATCATCATAATCAAAGGAAAGAGGGATATTATGAAACGTGTATTTATTATGATGTTAGATTCTTTCGGTATCGGAGCGGCGGAAGATGCCGATAAATTTGGTGATGCCGGTTCTAATACTTTGGGGCATATTGCACAACGTTGTGCTGACGGATTGGCGAATGAAGGGCGTGAAGGCGTATTGAACGTGCCGAATTTGACTAAATTAGGGCTAGGTTTGGCAGCGAAAGAGTCGTGCGGAACATTCCCGGCAGGTTTGGATGAAAATGCGGAAATTATCGGTGGTTATGCTTATGCAAAAGAGATTTCATCCGGTAAAGATACTCCGTCCGGTCACTGGGAAATTGCCGGTGTGCCGGTGTTATTTGATTGGGGCTATTTCCCAAAACACGAAAATTCATTTCCACAGGAATTATTAGATCGTATCGTAGAAAAATCAGGCATTCCGGGCTATTTAGGTAATTGCCATTCATCCGGTACTGTTATTTTGGATCAGTTGGGTGAAGAGCATATGTGTACCGGCAAACCGATTTTTTACACCTCTGCTGACTCTGTATTCCAAATTGCTTGCCACGAAGAGACTTTCGGCTTGGAAAAATTATATGAACTTTGCCATTTAGTGCGTGAAGAGTTGGAAGGTTACAATATCGGTCGTGTCATTGCGCGTCCATTTATCGGCGATAAAGCAGGTAATTTCCAGCGTACCGGAAATCGTCACGATTACTCGATTGAGCCGCCTTCAGCAACTGTATTACAAAAATTGGTTGATGAGAAACAGGGTGAAGTGGTATCAATCGGTAAAATTGCTGATATTTATGCTCACACAGGTATTACTCGTAAAATTAAGGCAACCGGCTTGGAGGAGTTATTTGACCGCACATTAGAAGAGGTGCGGGCAGCCGGTGATAAAACCATTGTATTTACTAACTTTGTCAATTTTGATTCTGATTTCGGCCATCGCCGTAATGTAGCAGGATATGCATCCGCATTGGAATATTTCGATAAACGTTTGCCGGAACTGCTCAAATTGGTTACTGGGGATGATCTATTAATCATTACTGCTGATCACGGTTGTGATCCAACTTGGAGCGGCACCGATCATACTCGTGAACATATCCCGGTGCTTTTATACGGTGCAAATGTGCCAAAACAATCTTTCGGTAAACGCGAAACTTTTGCCGATATTGGGCAGACCATTGCGAATTATTTTGGGTTGAGTGCAATGGATTATGGTACAGCAATGATTGATTTTGAAAATAAATAATAAGAGGAAATTAAATATGGCAACTCCACATATTAATGCGGTTGATGGTGCATTTGCAGATGTTGTATTGATGCCGGGCGATCCGCTGCGTGCAAAATATATTGCGGAAACCTTTTTAGAAAATGCGGTTGAAGTGACCAATGTGCGTAATATGCTTGGTTTTACCGGCACTTACAAAGGTCGTAAAATTTCGGTGATGGGACACGGAATGGGCATTCCTTCCTGTTCTATTTATGCCAAAGAGTTGATTACTGAATATGGCGTGAAAAAAATTATTCGTGTCGGTTCGTGCGGTGCAGTGCGCCAAGATGTGAAAGTGCGTGATGTGATTATCGGCTTGGGGGCTTGTACTGATTCTAAAGTGAACCGTATCCGCTTTAAAGATAATGATTTTGCGGCGATTGCCGATTTTGATATGACGCAAGCAGCTGTTCAGGCAGCAAAACAGAAAGGGGCAAAAGTGCGTGTCGGTAATCTTTTCTCTGCTGACTTGTTCTATACACCGGATGTTGAGATGTTCGATGTTATGGAAAAATACGGTATTCTTGGCGTGGAAATGGAAGCTGCCGGTATTTATGCGGTGGCGGCGGAATATGGCGCAAAAGCATTGGCGATTTGTACCGTTTCCGATCATATCCGTACCGGAGAACAGACCAGCGCTGAAGAGCGTCAATTAACCTTCAATGATATGATCGAAATTGCATTGGAATCGGTTCTAATCGGCGATCAACAATAAATTTTAATGATTGAATCGGGGTGCTGACAAGCACCCTATTTTTTTGCAAGAAGCAAATAAAAAATTGCATTATTTGTATAAAAAAACACTTTCTTTTTTAATAAAAATCGGTACCATACCGCCCTCATTGTGAATGAATTATTAATCTATGGTGATTTATTTGCAATTCATCTACTCTCCATCAATCATCCTTGAATTGATCCGGAGAAAGCTAAAAAAGCTGAAACGCTTTTTTTAATAAGTAGCGAGTCAAAATGCCCCATGGCATCTGTTTTTTCAGGAACAGAAAGCTTAGGCTTCCCGCAAGGCACCCGACTTATTTTTTTCACCTCTATTAGAAGGTTTAGTTTTATTATGACAATTATCACTCCTGTAAAATCAATCGATAACGCCACCAATGCCTATTATTTGGATCGCCAAAATAAAATGGAATCCAATGTGCGTAGCTACCCAAGAAAATTACCTTTAGCGATTGCGAAAGCTTCCGGTTGTTGGGTAACCGATGTGGAAGGGAATGAATATTTAGATTTCTTAGCCGGTGCCGGTACCTTGGCACTTGGACATAATCATCCTGCAATTAAACAAGCCATTTTGGATACCATCGAAAGTGGTTTGCCATTGCATACTTTAGATTTAACCACGCCGTTGAAAGATGCTTTTACCGAAGAGTTGCTCTCTTTCTTTCCGAAAGATAAATACTGCTTACAGTTCTGCGGCCCATCAGGTGCGGATGCAAACGAAGCGGCGATTAAATTGGCCAAAACCTATACCGGTCGTGGCAATGTGATTGCGTTTTCAGGTGGTTTCCACGGAATGACGCACGGTGCATTATCTTTAACCGGTAATTTAGGTGCCAAAAATGCGGTACAGAATCTGATGGCAGGCGTACAGTTTATGCCATATCCGCATTCCTATCGTTGTCCGTTTGGTATCGGTGGAGAAGCAGGTGCCAAAGCAGTAACGCACTATTTTGAAAACTTTATTGAAGATGTTGAAAGCGGTGTGGTTAAACCAGCTGCCGTTATTTTGGAAGCCATTCAAGGGGAAGGCGGCGTAGTGCCGGCACCAATTGAGTTTTTGCAGAAAGTGCGTGAAGTGACACAAAAACACGGGATTTTAATGATCGTCGATGAAGTTCAAGCCGGCTTCTGCCGTTCCGGTAAGATGTTTGCTTTTGAACACGCCGAGATTGAACCGGATATTGTGGTGATGTCGAAAGCGGTTGGCGGCAGCTTGCCATTAGCAGTGTTGGCTATTCGTAAGGAATTTGATGCGTGGAAACCGGCAGGTCATACCGGCACTTTCCGCGGCAATCAATTAGCGATGGCGACCGGTTATGCTTCTTTAAAAATTATGCGTGAACAAAATTTAGCACAAAATGCGCAAGAACGCGGTGACTATCTAAAAGCTGAATTACAAGCATTGGCAAAACAGTATCCTTGTATTGGCGATGTGCGCGGACGCGGTTTAATGATGGGCATTGAAATTGTTGATGAACGCCAGAAAGCCGATCATACCGGCGCATTCCCGGGCGATGCCGATTTAGCGGTGGCTATCCAAAAAGCCTGTTTTGACAATCGTTTGTTGTTGGAACGTGGCGGACGTAACGGTAATGTGGTGCGTGTGCTTTGCCCGATTATCATCAGCCAGCAAGAGTGCGAAGAGATGATCAAACGCTTTACCAAATCATTAGTGGAAGCGCTAGCAGCGGTTCGTGGTTAATTGAGGATAAAAACAATGTCAATGTTATCTCAACATAAACAGGCACTGTTTTGCCGCGATGAGCAATCTATTCAAGATTATCAGCGCGCAATGAATAAAGCGGTCGAAGCTGTTTGTCAATGGTTGCAGAATGATAAAATGTATACCGGTGGCAGTATCCGCCGGTTACGTTCAACGATTGAATTTGCGCCGACAAAAGAGGGAGCCGGTTTAGAAAATACCTTACAACGATTGGTAACCATTTTCCTCAATCCAAGTTTAAAAGTGCATCATCCGCACTCTTTGGCACATTTACACTGTCCGACAATGGTGTCCAGCCAAATTGCTGAAGTGTTGATTAATGCGACCAATCAATCAATGGACTCTTGGGATCAAAGCCCAGCCGGTTCAATTATGGAAGAGCAGCTAATTAATTGGCTGCGGCAAAAAGTCGGTTATGGCGAAGGCACTGCCGGGGTATTTACTTCCGGTGGAACACAATCCAATTTGATGGGCGTACTGTTGGCACGAGATGCCTGCATTGCTAAACATTGGCAAAATGAAGATGGCTCGGAGTGGTTGGTGCAGCAAAACGGTCTGCCACCGGATGCTCTGCAAAAAGTGAAAGTGGTTTGTTCGGAAAATGCGCATTTCTCGGTGCAAAAAAATATGGCAATGATGGGAATGGGCTTTCAGTCAGTAGTGACTGTGCCGACCAATAAAAATGCACAAATGGATATTGCGGCATTAGAAAAAACGTTAGCCGAACTTCAAGCGCAAGGCAAACTGGTTGCTTGTGTGGTGGCAACTGCCGGGACAACCGATGCTGGTGCGATTGATGATATTGAAGCGATTCGTACTATAAGCGATCAATATGGTGCGTGGTTGCATATTGATGCAGCTTGGGGCGGTGCATTATTGTTGTCAAAAGATTTTCGTCATTGGTTAAATGGTGTGGAGAAAGCCGATTCCGTTACGTTGGATTTCCATAAACATTTCTTCCAAACAATCTCTTGTGGTGCGTTTTTATTGAAAGATGAACGAAACTTCCGTTTCATTGATTACAAAGCAGATTACCTCAATTCAGAATATGATGAGGAGTATGGAGTACCGAATTTAGTGGCGAAATCGTTGCAGACAACACGCCGTTTTGATGCCTTAAAGTTGTGGTTCACAATGGAAGCATTAGGGGAAAATCTTTATGCATCGATGATCGATCACGGGGTGTATTTGGCGCGAGAAATTCGTGATTATATTAATGCTACCGATGATCTGGAAATGTTAGTTGAGCCGCAATTTGCCTCTATTCTATTCCGTGTGAATCCGCAAGGTTATCCGGCAGAATATGTTGATCTGTTAAATCAGAATGTGGCGGATGAGCTGTTTGCACGCGGTGATGCCAATATTGGTGTAACAAAAGTGGGTGAACAACAAGCCTTAAAAATGACGACATTAAGTCCGATTGCTACTTTGGATGATGTGAAATCTTTATTAGATCAGGTTTTATCTGAAGCGGCTAGAATTAAGGATGCTATTGTCGCCGGCAATTATGTGCCGCCGATAGCGTAAAACACTAAGCACCATTAGTTGTAAGCAGACAAGAGTAAACCTTTTGTCTGCTTTTCTTTTTTCATTAATTTTTCAATGATTGAACCGGTGCCGGAATGCGTCCGCCGCGATTAACGAAAATTTCGCAAGATCCCTCTTTAACCGGCATAATCGGGGCATAACCGAGTAAACCGCCGAACTCAACCATATCACCGACATCTTTCCCCGGAACAGGAATAATGCGCACAGCAGTGGTTTTGCTGTTGATCATCCCGATTGCCGCTTCATCAGCAATAATGCCGGAAATGGTACTGGCGGAAGTGGAACCTGGAACAGCGATCATATCCAAACCGACTGAGCAGACCGCGGTCATTGCTTCCAATTTATCCAAGGTCAAAGTTCCTTGTTTAGCAGCGGCAATCATTCCCTCATCTTCGGAAACCGGAATAAAAGCACCGCTTAAACCGCCGACAGAACTGCTTGCCATCATTCCACCTTTTTTTACCGCATCATTGAGTAACGCTAAAGCTGCGGTTGTGCCGTGAGTGCCACAAACCGTTAATCCCATTTGCTCTAAAATACGCGCAACACTGTCGCCGATTGCCGGTGTCGGAGCCAGTGAGAGATCCAAAATCCCGAAAGGAATGCCTAAACGCTTGCTGGCTTCCTGCCCGATCAATTCGCCAACACGTGTAATTTTGAATGCCGTTTTTTTCACAATTTCTGCCACTTCAGTTAAGGTGGTGGCTTGACTGTTTTCCAATGCCGCTTTTACAACGCCCGGGCCGGAAACGCCGACATTAATCACCGCATCACCTTCACCGGCACCGTGGAAAGCCCCAGCCATAAAAGGATTATCTTCCACCGCATTACAGAAAATCACTACTTTGGCACAACCGAAACCTTCTGGCGTGATTTCAGAGGTCTGTTTAACCATTTCGCCCACCAATTTAACTGCATCCATATTAATGCCGGCTTTGGTTGAACCGATGTTGACCGAACTACAAACAATATCAGTGGTTTTCATTGCTTGCGGAATAGAGCGGATTAATACTTCATCAGAAGGACTCATCCCTTTATGCACCAAGGCGGAAAAACCGCCGATAAAAGATACACCGATAGCTTTGGCGGCACGATCCAAAGTTTGTGCAATTGAAACATAAGAATCCGCTTTGGTGGCTGCCGCGATCTGAGCAATAGGTGTGACGGAAATGCGTTGGTTTACGATAGGAATACCATATTTTGCTGAAAGTTCGCGTGCAGTTTGCACTAAATCGCCGCCAATACGCACAATTTTGTTATAAATATTTTGATTTAATACATCAATGTTATCACTGATACAGTCGTGTAAATCGATACCGATAGTAATAGTGCGGACATCAAAATTTTGATCCGACACCATTCGCAATGTTTCTAGAATTTCATAAGATTGAATACTGTTGCTCATATAGCCACCTTTAAATGCGGTACATTGCGTTAAAAATTTCAGTGTTTTGTAGGCGTAAATCTAATCCTAATTTTTGTCCCTCTTCACTGCAATAAGCGGCTAAGGTTTGATAATCTTTTTTACATTCAGTGGTATCAACCAATAAAATCATTGTGAAATAACCATCCATTAATTGTTGGCTGATATTCACAATGTTGATTTGTTGTTCGGCAAGTAATTTTGCGACATCATAGACGATACCGATTCGGTCTTTACCGATGACGGTTAATACAGATTGATTCATTTCAAATTCCCTCTTTGGTGATAAAAAGCTAATTGTTCGAGTGAGTTTATGTTTGCAAAACAGGATTTTTGTGCTGAAAAATCAGCAGTTTCATAATGATGTTGTTGAAAAAACTGTAATACACGCCGATTTCCCTGTTGTAAATAATTGTTCAAATCGGCGCTTAAAGTTCGTTTTAACAGACAACAGGTAGGGTGTTCACGTTCACCATCAGAAACATAAACAACCTCCGTGTTCTCACGGCGTTTATTCAACAAACGAGTTACTAAATTTACAGGTAAAAAAGGCGTATCACAAGGCACAAATAGCACCCAATCGTGTTTTGCCGTCTGTAATCCGCTAAACATTCCACTTAACGGCCCAAGAAAGCCTTCAATATGATCTGAAATCACAGGCAATCCGCTTTCGGCATATTGTGATAATGAACGATTGGCACTGATAATCACTTCATCAACTTGAGTTGCAATTGCTTGATAAACCCATTGATATAACGGTTTTCCTTGTAATCGCTGTAAGCCTTTATCAACACCGTTCATTCGCCGTGCTTGCCCACCGCACAAAATAACTGCACTAATCTGTTCCTGCATTGTAATCTCTTTTTGGCAATTAAAAAATTAAGTGGTATTATCGCACACCAACTAAAAACTGTGAGGAAAATCCGATGAAATGTCATCGTTTAAATGAAGTTTTGGAGCTGTTGCAGCCTTATTGGTCAAAAGATCCGGACTTGAATTTAATGCAAATTCTGCAAAAAATTGCTAAAGAAGCCGGCTTCGATGGCGAATTAAGCGAGTTAAGTGATGAGGTTATTATTTATCATCTGAAAATGGCGGATAAAGATAAAAATGAACCGATTCCGGGAATTAAAAAAGATTACGAAGAAGATTTTAAAACAGCGTTATTAAAGGCGCGAGGAATTATTAAATAGGAGTTTAACAACGATGAAAAAACTGTTATTAGCAATCGTAACCTTGCTTTTTGCGGTGAATGTATCACCGGCAATGGCGGCGGAAAATTTTACTGAAGGAAAGGATTACACCTCTCTTGGCTTTAAACCAAGCAATGATAGTAGTGTGATTGAGTTTTTCTCCTTTTATTGTCCACATTGTTATGATTATGAAATGAAATTCCATATTCCGGAAAAAATTAAACAATCTTTGCCGAAAAATGTTGAATTTAAACAATATCACGTTAATTTCTTAGGCGCTCAATCAGAAAATCTCACTCGAGCTTGGGCGTTAGCAATGGCGATTGGTGCTGAAGATAAAGTGCGTGCGCCTTTATTTGAAGCCGCTCAGAAAAACAGCCTCTCTTCAATGGACGATATTCGCCAAATCTTTATTGATAACGGTATTGATGCGAAAGAGTTCGATGGCGCAATCAATAGTTTTGCTGTTAATGCATTAGTATCCGCACAAAAAATGGCAGCAGAAAAATTTAAAGTTCGTGGCGTGCCGGATTTCTATATCAATGGGAATTACCATATCGAAACCGGCAATGACAGCGGTTTCTCAAAAGTGCAGACGATTGAAGAGTTTATTCAACGTTATGTCGATTTAACCCAATATCTTTTGAAAAAATAATTGACTTACGGCGAAAAGTTGCTTAAATGCGATTTTTCGCTTTTTGATTAAAATGAAGGAATTTTAACTATGTCTGAAAGTTTTAGCGTTACTCGCCGTTTCTTTGATGATAAAAATTATCCGCGTGGTTTTGCGCGTCACGGAGATTATACTATTCGTGAATCTCAAGCGTTGGAAAATCACGGTTTAGCTTTTCTTGAGTTAGAAAATGGTAGTCGTGAACCGGTTACTGAAGAAGAAAAACAATTTGTTGCGTTTTGCCGTGGTGAACGTCCGGCAGAAACCTTTTTTGAAAAAACTTGGGCAAAATATCGCGCGCGTATTTCTCGCACCAAACGTGTTTATACCTTAACAGGTGAATTATCAAACGATGCGGTTGATGATTACAATGCTGACTAAGTTTTAGAAAGAAAATGAATAGAGCAAAAAAACGGCAACAATAAAAGTTGCCGTTTTTTATGCTTGAATTTGATTAGTGCTGAAAGCCGGTAGAAACATCCGCATCCGGATTGCGTTTGTTATACGGCTCATCCTTTAGTTTGCCGCTAAAGATCGCCGGATTTTCATCACCTGTTACCATTAATGTTCCCTTCGCACCTTTCTCAGTACGAAAAATGGAATGATCTACGAAAGTGTATTGTCCCGGCACCGGAATAGTCGTTTCCGCTATCATCGCCCCACCGGCTGGAATTAACGTAGTCTGCACATTATGATTTTTTAACGAACCGGCCTCGACATAGATCGTATCAAACGTTTTCCCAATTAAATGAAAAGAAGATACTTTGTTTGGGCCGGCATTACCAACGTAAAAACGCAATTTTTCACCCACTTTGGCTTGCAAGGCCTTATCTCCCATCATTGAGGCAAAATGACCATTAAAAACGACGTAATCCGGTAATTCATAACTGGCTTTTTGTGAACTGAAAACCTGTAATCCCGGCTCACCAAATTCACCACTGGTATAAAATTCGTTTTGTACAATGTAAAATTCCTTATCAACTGGAGGTAACCCCTCTTTCGGCTCAACTAACATTAGTCCAAACATTCCTTTACCAATATGTGTTGGTGCGCCCGGCATTGCTGCACAATGGTAAAGATAAAGTCCGGGAGAGAGTGCTTTGAAGCGATAAATGCTGGTGTGCCCCGGCAATGTATTACTCGCCATTGCCGTTCCGTCAGGTGCCGCTGAAGAGTGGAAATCAATGCTGTGCGGTAGTTTTGAGTTAATCGGATTGGATAAATGCACTTCCACCGTATCGCCCTCACGCACGCGAATAAACGGCGCCGGCGTAGAACCGTTATAAGTCCAATATTTAAATTGCACTTTCGGCATAATTTCCATAATTTTTTCTAACGCTTCTAATTTCACAATTACACGAGCCGGATAATCACGTTTAATGGGTGCCGGCACATTTGGCGCAACAGTCAATTCCGCATCAATAACCGGAAGAGATGAAACTTCGTCTTGACCATTTTGCTCCACCTTCTGTGGCACATCTGCAGATTGTGCGGCAGCAGATAAGCTCAAATTCCCGATTAAAAATGCAGAAAGCAGTAAGTTTAATGTCGTTTTTTTCATAGCTTTGAATGGTTTGAGTTGAATAGTATTCGAACTATTTTAGTGAATGACTGCGATTTTTCCAATAATCATAAAGACTTATTAAACTACCTGTTCTTAATATAACATTTGGCACTTAATCATATCTAATC
>SKEB01000579.1_pt1 | contig 27758 bp, 25 predicted proteins | sample 4826561 | NCBI WGS metagenome assembly SKEB01 (sample SAMN11008820, study PRJNA524170) | human gut metagenome | biome: Human fecal sample; material: Feces; isolation source: fecal sample from pouch patient p17 | host: Homo sapiens | place: Israel: Tel-Aviv | collected 2016-03-29
GGCGATTGATTAATCGCACCCTGACGCGCCACAGTGAGTTAAGTTTCAGCACCTTTTTTGTCTCTTCGATGAGCGAGCTTTTAAAGCAGGTTGCCCTCGACGGCTGTGGGATTGCCTGGCTACCGGAATACGCCATCCAACAAGAAATTCGCAGCGGGCAGCTCGTTGTACTGAATCGGGACGAACTGGTGATCCCGATTCAGGCCTATGCATACCGGATGAATACCCGCATGAATCCAGTTGCCGAACGCTTCTGGCGTGAACTGCGCGAGCTGGAGATTGTGCTTAGCTGACATTCTCCAGCGTCGCACTGCGCCAACCGCCATTATCCCAGACCAGATCAAACGTTAGCGATTCATCGTCGTGATACAGCATTATCTCAAGGCTGATCGCCAGAGTGTGGCAGTACGCTTCTTTCAAATTAACCTGCAACGCCGCAATCCGTGGCTCATGAAATAACAGTGAAGAACGCAGCTGACGGCAATACCAGCTCTGGAGATGTTTGTCGCTCGGGTTATGCACTTGCCACTCGGGCATGCCTGAAACAAGTAATGACGGTAATGCCGAATGAGGAGAATTAAAAAGAGTGAGGAGATCGCTGCATACTGATTTACGCAGCGGTGACGTTTTATTGCCTGAAATTTCAGGTAAAACAGCCTGAAGTGATTGGCGCATCATTTTGCGCACTCCTGACGTTTAGCAACATATGCGGCTTGCCCTGAACACCGGGCACCACTGTATTGATGCTCATTTTCCATAGCCATTCCCTTTTGTTCATTACATCCATGTCAGTCTGAGACAGGCCTGAATCCTGTCAGCAAAGTATAAAACCTTACTTGCCTATGAATATCTACTGACTTTTCAGGAAAAAAGTCATGATTTGATAAAAATCATCAAACTCAAAAAAAAACCGCTAGTATATTCTGAATATTCCGAATAGTTACGTAGATGAAAATACTTGTCACCACCGCTACTTAATTCCGGTGGGAAATTATTTATTTCCGCATAATCAGCTATGTATTATTTAAAACAATTAGTTTGTAAATAATATAAATTGATAACATATCAAATACATCAAAAATACCATTCACAGGCATTATTAATATAGACATCAATATAGCAACATCAAATTCCAATTAGTAATAAGATATGCTTTTAAATTGCATGCAAATAATTTTAAATGAGCGTTTTTTGATACTTTAGAGTGTTTCCCACCATTTAATATCACTGTGTAGAGTTGATATCACTACAACAAAAACATGCATGTCATTTGTTTACTTCTCTTTTTACCACAGAAAAATTTATCTATTTTTCTAAGCATCAGTGAAATACTCATAAAGGTAACTATTATGTCTATGCCATTAAGCAATGCCCTTCAGAGTTAAATTATTACATATAATCACTTCCTTCATCATCCAAAAGTCGACAGTGAGTTAACACGTAAACATGAACGTGCACGCATGGATACGGAAAATATCTATCTTCCGCCTCTTGCTCGTGGCAATAACCATAATTACGATGGAAAAAGCGTTGTCGAAATTAGAAAACTTGATATTAGTAAAGAGTCCTGGCCATTTAATTATGTGACAGAAACATGCAGAGAATTCAATGGTATTACAACAACAGGACGTATGCTCTATCGAAACTTGAAAATCACCTCAGCTTTAGACGAAATATATGGTGGTATATGTAAAAAGGCGCATGCTGCCACAGAGTTAGCAAAAGGATTACGGCTAAATTTATTTATGAAAGGCCCTTTCGATCCTGTTGAGGACTATACAGTTCATGAAATAACATTAGACCCTGGTTGCAATGTTCCTGGTTATGCCGGAACCACGATAGGATATATTTCAACCCTTCCAGCTTCTCAGGCAAAAAGATGGACCAATGAGCAGCCAAGGATTGATATCTATATTGATCAGATAATGACGGTAACAGGGGTAGCAAATTCTTCCGGATTCGCCCTTGCCGCATTACTTAATGCTAATATTGAGTTGGGTAATGACCCAATAATTGGTATAGAAGCCTATCCCGGGTGATGAAAATGCACCACTCAAACGTATGACTCTGCAACCGTCATCTCTTCCAGAACTGTTTGAATTAAAAAATGGTGAATGGAATTATATTGGTAAATAACTACCAGGAAGAATGAGTACTAACATTCAGGTTATACAGATAGCTAAACAATCCCCTGCAATTTACAAAGTAATACTCATTGCGACTTCTTAATTTAAGAAAGCGCAAGGAACGTTTACCCTTGCGCTTATTATAATAAGTCAGGCGTCGACTTTATCCAGCGGCCATGAATCAAACAGATAGCCATCAAAATAAATATCGTCAACGTTCGAGAATTCCAGCAGACGTTGCTTAACGTTTTCCAGATGCTGCCACATTGCCAGCTTCGCCGCTCGGGCATCTTTTTTGATTAACGCGGCGAGGATCTGTTTGTGATCGCCCAACCACTCTTTGCGATACAGGCTGTCATCCAGATGGCTGTGCAACTGGATCCACATTGGATTGTTTTCCCGCCACTGCCAGGACTGACGGAACAGCTCCACCAGCATGCTGTTATGCGTTGCTTCGGCAATAGCGAGATGGAACTGCATGTCACCGCTTTCGCTGCTGCCCGGCGCACTGGAAGCCAGTTCACGCTCTTCCAGTTGCAATGCCTGACGCATTTTGACGATATCTTCGCGGGTAGCCTGCAGGGCGGCAAACTCGGCGATGTTGCTCTCAAGAAGCTGTCGCGCCTGCAACAGCTCAAAAGGACCCGCATCATTGCAAACGTTGGCATCCGGACTGTCTGTGTTGTGGCTGCCTGAGCTATCAAGAACATAGATACCGGCACCCCGGCGCACTTCCACCAGCCCTTTGATCTCCAGCATGATCAGCGCTTCACGTACCACCGTCCGCGTGACATCAAGCATTTCTGCAATTTCACGCTCCGGCGGCAACCGTTCGCCAGGATTGTACGGCGTCTTTATGATCAGATCGCGGATCATCGCCCCGACTTCCTGGTAAGGTCTTTGCGCAGAGGTGGCAGATTTCATGGTGTTGTGTCCGTTAGGTGCGGTTAATCAAATTTTTGCCGGATGCGGCGTGAACGCCTTATCCGGCCTACAACGGGCAATTTTACGGCACCCGTTAATCTCAAACTATACCATTAGCACTGGAAGTTGGCACGTACAGGTGGGCAAAAAAACGAAAACTGGTCAACCAAATATCAGTTTGATTGACCAGTAAGTCTGTAGGGTAATCAGTTAGTTACAGCGCAGCCACACACTCGCGCGCACCGCGTTCGCACAGCTGCTGATATGCCGCCGTCACCGCGCCAACAAAGTCGGCATTCTGCGGCAGATCATCGGCAAAAATACCGCTCAGGCCCAGCAGCGCTTTCACGCGGTCTGCGCCCTGATACTGCGCGTTAATCTTCTGGAACTCGGCCAGCATCGGGTCGACCACGTCAATGGCATTACCCTGCTCATCCACGCCCTGGGTGTAACGCATCCAGCCAGCCACGCCCAGCGCCAGGTGACGCCAGCTGCCGCCGTTTTGCAGGTGCAGACGCACCGGATCCAGCAGACGCTGCGGTAACTTCTGGCTGCCGTCCATCGCAATCTGCCAGGTACGGTGACGCAGAGACGGGTTGCTGAAACGCTCGATCAGCAGCGTCGCATAGGCGTTCAGGTCCGTACCTTCCGGCATCGACAGCGTTGGCGCTTGTTCCTGCATCATCAGGGCAAAGGCCGCTTTGCGATAATCCGGGTTAGTCATGGTGTCGGCAATAGTTTCATAGCCGCCGAGGTAACCGAGGTATGCCAGGAAAGAGTGGCTGCCGTTCAGCATACGCAGCTTCATCATTTCGAACGGCACAACGTCTGCAACGAACTGTGCGCCCACTTTATCCCAGTCCGGACGACCATTAACGAAGTTATCTTCAATCACCCACTGACGGAACGGTTCGCAGGCAATGGCGCACGGGTCATAAACACCCAGCTGGTCAGCAATTTCCTGTAAGGTTTCTGGCGTCGCCGCCGGAACGATGCGGTCAACCATGGTGCACGGGAAGGTGACGTTCTCTTCAATCCATGCCGCCAGCTGCGGGTCACGCGCCTGAGCCAGCCCCAGTACCGCGACCTTCGCCACATGACCGTTTTCACGCACGTTATCGCAGGACATCACCGTAAACGCTTTCAGCCCTTTTTCACGACGCAGACGCAGGGCTTCGACGATGTAACCAATCGCAGACTTCGGCGCAGTCGGGTTTTCCAGATCGTGCTTGATCAGCGGGTTATTGAGATCCAACTGACCGCTTGCCGCATCAGCGCAGTAGCCTTTTTCCGTGACCGTCAGAGAGACAATCGCCGTCTGCGGACGCGCCATCGCGTTGAGAATACCTTCGCAGCCGTCGATTTCCGGATGCAGCGCTTCTTTCATCGAACCGATAATTTTCAGTTCGGTGCTTTCCGCGCCTTTTTCCGCCACGGTGTACAGCAGTTGCTGTTTTTTCAGGTTTTCAATCAGCACACGGTCGTTACCTGGCATCAGGTTAACTTCGCAGATACCCCAGTCGCTGTCGGTGCTTTCCAGCAGATGATGGGTATACAGCGCCTGGTGCGCGCGGTGAAACGCCCCGCAACCGAGATGCACAATGCGTGATTCCAGACGAGAATGCACCCATGACGGGCGGGCAACCGGCAGATTGCTGTCAACAATAGTAGTCATCGTAAACTCCAGAATCCGTCTTCAGAGAGTGACGGCAAGGAAGAAGGAACCGGCACGGCGCGCAGCCATGCCGGTGGATATTAACGGCTAAAGAAAGCGCGCTGGATCGCCAGTTCGACACCGCGAACTTCGGCCAGGCCTTTCAGACGACCAATTGCGGAGTAACCTGGGTTAGTTTTCTTCTTCAGGTCGTCCAGCATCTGATGACCGTGGTCCGGACGCATCGGGATCAGGTCTTCTTTGCCTTCCGCTTTACGACGGTGTTCCTCTTCAACAATCGCTTTCACCACTTCGTACATATCAACGTCACCGTTCAGGTGCGCCGCTTCGTGGAAGGTTTTCGGGTTATCTTCACGCATGGTGGAGCGCAGATGGGTGAAGTAAATACGCGGACCGAACTGCTTGATCATATCAACCAGATCGTTGTCAGCACGCACGCCGTAGGAACCGGTGCACATGGTGAAACCGTTCGCCATGCTGTTTACGGTATCAACCATCCACTGCATATCTTCAATGGTGGAAACAATGCGCGGCAGGCCGAGGATCGGGCGCGGCGGATCGTCCGGGTGAACAGCCATACGGACGCCAACTTCTTCGGCAACCGGAATAATCGCTTTCAGGAAGACGGCAAAGTTTTCGCGCAGTTTGGCTTTGTCGATATCTTTATATAGCTCCAGGTGCTTACGGAACTGGTCGAGGGTGTACCCTTCTTCCGCGCCCGGAAGACCAGCAATGATGTTACGGGTCAGACGCGCTTTGTCTTCGTCGCTCATAGTGGCGAAGCGAACAGCTGCCTGAGCAATTTCTTCTTCGGTGTAATCCGCTTCCGCGCCTGGACGTTTCAGGATATGCATTTCGAATGCAGCGAATTCGATCTGGTCAAAGCGCAGAGCTTTGGAGCCGTCTGGCAGCACGTATTCGAGGTCAGTACGGGTCCAGTCGAGCACCGGCATGAAGTTGTAGCACACGGTGCGAATGCCGCACTGCGCCAGGTTGCGCAGAGTCTGCTGATAGTTAGCGATCCACTGCTCATAGTTGCCAGTGTGGGTTTTGATATCTTCGTGAATTGGCACGCTTTCTACGACAGACCATACCAGGCCTGCGTCTTCAACGATCGCCTTGCGTTTGAGGATCTCTTCAACGGACCATACTTCGCCGTTCGGGATATGGTGCAGCGCGGTAACCACGCCAGTTGCGCCCGCCTGACGGACATCAGCTAAAGAAACCGGATCGTTTGGGCCGTACCAGCGCCAGGTCTGTTCCATGATTTTTCCTCTTTCACATAGTGGGTTCCACAGCAAAGAGACGCGGAACCCTGGAGTTGTTTAGGTATCCGGATGAACAACCAGACCGCAGCCGTGGCGTTGCATCGGATGAGATGGCGTATAAGTTCTACCTTTTGGTAATACATGTCAACCCGAATTCTAAAATTGGTTAACCACATCACAAGAATTTCACTCTCCTGGTTGTTGCTGCAAATTGCAGCAAAGGGTAATCGATGGTTATTGATCAGAGGATGTGACATTCATCGCAACAATGGTTGACCAATTTACATAACATGTCGCCCAAAATAACAACGGTTCAACCAGGTAAGGTAAAACGTTATGCATGTGCTTAACATTCTCTGGGTGGTATTCGGCATTGGTCTGATGCTGGTACTGAATTTGAAGTTCAAAATCAATTCAATGGTGGCTTTGTTGGTGGCGGCGCTGTCCGTCGGGATGCTGGCGGGCATGGATTTGATGTCGCTGCTGCACACCATGAAAGCGGGCTTCGGCAACACGCTGGGGGAACTGGCTATCATCGTGGTGTTCGGTGCGGTCATCGGTAAATTGATGGTCGACTCCGGCGCGGCTCACCAGATAGCACATACGCTGCTGGCGCGTCTCGGTCTGCGCTATGTACAGCTGTCGGTGATTATCATCGGCCTGATTTTTGGTCTGGCGATGTTCTATGAAGTGGCCTTTATCATGTTAGCGCCGCTGGTTATTGTCATTGCCGCCGAAGCTAAAATTCCGTTCCTGAAACTGGCGATCCCGGCAGTAGCAGCTGCCACTACCGCACATTCACTGTTCCCACCGCAGCCGGGTCCTGTGGCGCTGGTGAATGCTTATGGCGCAGATATGGGGATGGTTTATATCTATGGCGTACTGGTGACGATCCCAAGTGTAATCTGCGCAGGTCTGATCCTGCCGAAGTTCCTCGGCAATCTTGAGCGCCCAACGCCATCATTCCTGAAAGCAGATCAACCGGTAGATATGAACAATCTGCCCTCTTTCGGCGTTTCGATTCTGGTGCCGCTGATCCCGGCGATCATTATGATCTCCACCACCATCGCCAATATCTGGCTGGTAAAAGATACCCCTGCCTGGGAAGTGGTTAACTTTATCGGTTCCTCGCCGATTGCAATGTTTATTGCGATGGTGGTTGCATTCGTACTCTTTGGCACCGCACGTGGTCATGACATGCAGTGGGTGATGAACGCTTTTGAAAGTGCGGTGAAAAGCATTGCAATGGTGATTCTGATCATCGGTGCGGGTGGCGTGTTGAAGCAAACTATCATCGACACCGGCATTGGCGACACCATCGGCATGTTGATGTCCCACGGCAATATCTCGCCCTACATTATGGCATGGCTGATCACTGTGCTAATTCGTCTGGCGACGGGTCAGGGTGTCGTTTCGGCGATGACCGCCGCCGGGATTATCAGTGCTGCAATCCTTGATCCAGCAACCGGTCAGCTGGTTGGCGTGAATCCGGCGCTGCTGGTGCTGGCGACGGCTGCGGGTTCCAACACCCTCACCCACATTAATGATGCCTCATTCTGGCTGTTCAAAGGTTACTTTGACCTGTCGGTAAAAGACACGTTGAAAACCTGGGGACTGCTGGAGCTGGTCAACTCCGTGGTTGGGCTGATTATTGTGTTGATTATTAGCATGGTAGCGTAAAAGAACACCAGAGCCTGCCAATGGCGGGCTCTGTTCGGATTGTCGGCAAAGTGCGCTTTGTTTATGCCAGATGCGACGCTGACGCGTCTTATCTGGCCTACAAAGGGCTAACGTGCAGGTTTTTAGCTTCAGGTAATATTGCGTACCTGCATTAGCAATGCCCTGTGATTTCTTTATTGATAAACAAAAGTCACGCCAATAATCGATTGCACATTCCCTGCAGTCACCTGCCCTCCGGTACGTGCGTAATTTGCCGTTAATCCCAGACTTACCGCCGAAGTCCCTACTGCTCCTAACGATACCGTGTTATTCGCTGGAATAATCGTACCGTTGCGCATCAACTGTACGCCGACGCCCTGCGCGGGTGAAAACGACGCGGTATTGGTGAAAATCGAGTTGCCCGCATCTGCGGTTGTGCCGGAGAGGTAATACCCCAGGTTTTGGCTTTTCGCACAATAAACGGTAAGAGGAATCGGCACTGAACCAGGGTAGTCCGGCAGAGTAACGGTGACATCACGAGCAGAAACATCGCAGCCGCCAGTGGGCACCACCACATCATTATTGGCGTAAATATTCCACACAAACTGGAAATCATCGCTGTTATAGTTGTTGGTCTGTCGCAAAATAAGCACGGCAATTAATGAGCCTGCTTTAATCGCCACTCCCCCCGCACTGCTCACAGGCGTCAAATAAAGCGCCACCGGCCACGGCTTATCCGTTCTCGAATTATAAACAACCCGCGGCGTTTCGCTGGTGGTCGGAAATGGATAGCTACTGCCATTATATTTTACGGTCCCGGAAAAACTAGATAACACGCCGCCATAAGCCGAGCCTCGTTGCAGTGTGACATAATCTGTAATGGTTTCCGGGTAATCGTTATGGCAAAAGATTTGCGTCGAAAGATCCACGACCAGGTTTTGCCCCACATTCACGGCGGGCGCAAGGTTTACATAAACATTGGCGCTGCCACCGCCAATAGGGATAGCGGTACCATTGGCGGTTTTACAGGCGAATGACCAGGCATTTACCGACCAGCCCATCAGCAGTACAGCAAACAGGGTAATAACTCGTTTCATTACAATCATCTCTTCGGGTTCAGCTGTAGGTATAGGTGATGCTAATCACTGCCTGAATGGTTCCCTGAGTGGCTCCGCCATTTACCGTCAATGCTCTGACCTGTAACGGGAAGTGCGTTGATTGTGAGGAATCATCCACCTGAACTGTTTTGGTTGCGCCACTATTCAATGTGTTGCCACTGTCATCCTGTAGCTCTAACTGGATGTTTTGCGCGGTCCCCTGGTTTTTATAATATCCGGTACTATCGGCTGCCCCGCTGAAGCTGGCAGTGACCCTCGACGTTCCCACCGGACAATTAGTCAACTCAAGCGCAACATCATGCCAGGCCGATGCCGCCCCGGCAGACATAAGACTGAAAGAATAAAGATCGCCGAGATCTACCGTGGCATTGGTGGTGGAAACTGTGCACGGTTTGGCGACGACCTTACCGTTCACCGTGATGGTGACATCGGCTGCCTGTATCGTCGCACTTGCGAACGCCAACATTGCCGCCAATAAATACCCACGTTTGCACCATTTCATGAGCATCTCCAGTTACTGATATTCAAGAGTGAAGGTAGCCGTGGCATTAATATGCCCCGCAGTGACAGGCACCTGTGTCGCCATTAGCCGGGCGTAAAAATTCAACGTATTTGGTTTACCCGGCGTCAGGGTCGTCCACGAAATCGCGGACGATGGGGCATTAAGGGGTATCTCATTTTGCTGCTCATTCAGAAGCTGTATTCCCAGTCCCGCAGCCGCTGACACCGTATTTTCAAGTGCAAGCAGGTTGGCATTGTGGCTATCTGCAACGCCGGTAAACCCAACCTTTACGGCAGAAACGGCGTTACCACAGGGTGACAGCAAAATACGAAATGGAACAACAGGAGTCGTCGCGCCAATGTTGTTAAATTGCTTCGCCGCGTTTTCCATCAGATCAACAGTAAAATTGGTTGATTCAGCGGCCACACTACAGCCATTATCTCTGACATAGCCGCGGATAGTAATCGTGCTATCCGCAGCCAAAGCGTGACTTACCGCCAGCCACAAAAAAGCGCACAGAAGATAAAAAGGTTTGTTTCTCATCACGCCCCCTTAACGACATTCAGCTGATAGCTGGGTTAATAACTGCTGCTGACTCTCTGGTGGCAGTTGATAATTGGCGACACAGTGAGCATTTTCCTCTTCTCCCCATTTCACCTGAACTTTTCCCGCTAAAGGCATTCCGCTGAGGTAAACCTGACCATTATCCGCAACAATGCCGCTACTCTGGCTACTCTCTGATGTCACCATCGCCCCAAACGGCAGCGGCTTATTATTGTGGGTTAGCGTCATGAGCAGTTTTATCCCAACGCGCGCTTTAAACTCTGCTCGCACGATCGCCCCACGGGTGGGAACAACGTTAGCGACCGCGTTATCTAAATCGACGTTATCAGCCAGGGTATTGGTATCCAGCGCTACTCTGTTTTCCCGATATTCAGTGGCATAAGGCAGCACGGCATAACCGCGCCAGTCGGTACGCACCCCCGTCTGGTTTTCGACTTTTGCATCTTTTGCGCCAGGCGCTTTAACAAGCACCACCGTATCGTTTAACGGCTGCCCCAGCGTTACGCCATTGGCATGAGCCAGTACCCCACCGCTGACTCCGTAATAGAGCTGCTTAATATCATCGCTATGGCTGTAACCGATGTTGGCATTGCCGTAACCACCGCGATAATTCAGCGTGGCGTAGCCTGTACTTCCGCTATTACCATCACCTCCCCCGGCGTAACCGGTTTGCACGCTATAGCTGAGGTTGTTGTCTTCCAGCAACGTACCGTATACACCGACCAGATTGGTCATCCGACCGTTGAGATCGTGTGACATGCTGTAACTGGCACTGGCATGTCGCCACTGAGATTTACTGTCAGAACGCAGCCAGTGGCTGAAAGGAATATTGACGTTAAGCGCTAACATCTGATCCCGTCCTTTTTGCCAGGCGTTTTTCGTCAGGCTATAGCTGAGCGTCCAGTTGCTATCTTCGAATGCAGTATTTAAACCAGCCTGGAATTGCTCATCGACATTACTCGTTCCCCAATAAGTTTGATGGCTACCACTCAAATACAGTGTTGATGTGCGCCCGAGTTGCTGAGTAACGGTGAGTTGTAATTTCCCGCGTTTGTTATAAGCGAGATTGTAATAGTCGGTGAATTTCGGCTTAACCTGAATAACTCCATCCTGTGTTTCGATGTTGTAGCCATTCATTCGACTGTATGTTGTATCAGCGAAATTAAAATACCCACTGGTCGAATAACGGTAACCCACTAACTGAATATTCGTACCTGACTCATTGAGCGATTTGTTATAAAGAAAACGCACCGATTGTCCGTCATGCTGACTGTCATCGGGAAGTGTGGAATTAGCCTGCGTCATATCCACAGACAGAGCGCCCAGTGCCCCCATATTTTTCCCGATACCGAAATTAAACGCACGATAACGATCCGCCAGTTGCGTTCCACCATATATTGTCCAGCCAGCCGGAAGGCCGTGGAGTAATGTACTCTGGAAAAAGCGGGGTTTTTCCTGCTGCGCATTTCCACTACGGTATTCTCCTGCCGTAATGGAATAACGAGTATGCCCTTCACGTTGCAAAAGCGGGACTGACGAATAGGGTACGGTAAAGATCTGCGTGCTGCCGTCAGCCTCTTTAATCGTTACCTGCAAGTCACCACTATTACCTGCGGCATAGATATCGTTGATGGTAAAAGGCCCCGGTGGCACCGTACTATTATAAATGTCATACCCATTTTGTTTAATAGTGACCTGTGCAGTACCACGAGCAATACCGTGGATCACCGGGGCAAATCCTCTTTGGCTATCGGGTAACATATTGTCATCTGAGGCCAATTGTGCGCCGCGAAAGTTAATACCATCGAAAATATCGCCCTGGGTATAACCATCACCCAGCGTCAGCCGGGAACGTAACGGAATTATGTCTCGCTCAAGCCAGGTATTGATATGCTGCCATTTATTTTTGCTACCTGATGAACTGTCGCTACTGTTATAACTCCAGGTGGTATTGTCGCGTAAACGCCACGCACCAATATTTAACCCACTCTGTAGGTTTAAATATGCATAATGGCTGTTACCCCCAATCCGATTCTGTACACTATTTCCGCTGAAATTATAATTGAGCAATCCGGCATTAATACCAGGATCCCATAACTCAGGAGGAATATAACCACGCGCGCGATTACTCATAAATGCCTGAGGGATCGTCAGGTTGAGTCGCTGCTGACCAACATCCAGATGCGCAGTAGCGTCATGGATCATTGAGGTTAATGGCACGCAGGCATCATCCGCCAGCAGATTCATACCGGAGACAGAAGCCGTATTCAGCCCCATACTTGCAAGTTGCGCGCGTGTCAGGCAGGGAACAATCCCTTGTTCACTGTCGCCCGTATTAAATGTGACATCACGCGTTGCCATATAACCATTATTCAAATAGATATCGACACGATACGTCCCTGGCGGTAATTCTTGCCCATTCTCAAAACGCGATAAATCGGCCACAGCCTGGGGATCATCCGCTAAAAAGCGCGGATTAAAATAGAGTTCGGCAGATGACAAAGGTGCCTGTGCGGCAAAAGCACAGGCGACAAAGAGCCGGACAAAAAAACCAGCCAAACGATGCTTACGAATATGCAAGCATTGTGTGTTTCGCTGGTAAAGTCTTAAATTCAGATATGACATTATTCCTCCGGTTTAAAATCACCCGGCAGTCAATTCTTTTTATTCAGGCGAAAAATTCCCCCTGCGTTATTCCATTACGCCCGTCATTTTGGGGGTAAGTGCGCCATAATCATTTATTGTTCGGTAAGTAATATTGCTTCCTGCATCAGAAGGCAATTTAACCGTGCTTTCGCCCATTGGAGGCACCAATGCATTTTCAAGAACCCGGGTTCCGGCATTCAACTCTGTTACCGTCAGGTAATAGGGTGTCGGGTTAATCAGCGTCAGAGAATTCGCGCTACGACGAAATCTTAATTTTTCTGCGGCCTGATCGGGTGGCAACGCTAATTTAGCCGGGCGATAGTACAGTTTAATGCGGCTGATAATTACGAGCTGTAGCGTATTCTCAGTCAATTTTGATTTATCCATTGACGGAATCGCTTTAACGTTCATCCAGAATAAACTTTCCCGATCCTGTGGCAATTGGTTATTTGTTGCATCAAGAATACGTAAGGTATTCTCTTTTTTTCCCTTCATCGCAAACAGAGGTGGCGTCACGATAAAACGACCATCCTTTACACCATCGGCATTTTCCACCCATGATTGAATTAAATAGGTGCTATTTTCATCATTATTTGTCACGGCAAGTTGCACTTGTTTTTGCCCTGCCGGATAAATTACGCGAGTCGCACCTAAGGCCACTCCCGCTTCAGCGCGTCCGGCAACCACCATTGCCATGAACATCAGGATACCTGCCAGCAAGCAGAATGTTATTTCCTGCGATTTCCTTACATTGACGTTTTTATTACTCACTGTCCTGTTCCTGTTATCACATTATCTGCTGAACAATTACTGATAGGTTAAAGAGAACCAGGCCTGGGCATTGGCGATGCCGCCAGTAACCCGACGCCCGGTAGCACGATATTTGGCGATGAAATGTAGCGAAGTAGAGCCTGAGTAAAGCCGTTTCCAGTTTGCTGGAGGACGATTAATCGGTACGAGGTTTCCTTCATCATCAAACAACGCTACGCCAATATTGGTGGCTATCCCTGGCCCCTCTCCCACGGAAAGCACATCCGGATTTTTACCATCCGCGACACCGTGAAACGCCACACCCACACGTTCACTCACCACCGTGCTACATTCCCGTAAATGAATAACAAAAGGCACCGGTGAGCTATCTTCCCCTACCGCATGAAACCGGTTACTGCTGATTTGCCCCATATTGACCGTCATTTGTTTATCACCGGCTTCAATCCGGCAAGTTTCCGCAATAATGACGCCCTGAAATTGCATATTTCCGCCGGGCAACGTGGTGTTCCATTTATTTCCGGCCAGAGCAAACATTGGCAGCAACGACGCTAATAGAAATAATCTCTTCCTTTTCATCGTTATTTTTATCGCACAAGGGTGGGCATCCCTGCCCGTAATGACGTCCCTGAACCTGGGTAGGTTATTGATACTGAACCTTGAAGGTCGCATCCGCATTAGCAGCACCCGGGGTTGCGGCACCGGTTGCATAATAACGCGCCTGGAACGGAATGGTGTTGGTACCGTTATTCAAGGTTGTTTGTACACTAAATGTCGCACCGTCCAGCGCCAGCGCAGCACCCGTTCTGTCCAGGATCTGCACACCAACTTTTGTTGCGCTACCCGCAGCTGAACTCTGCAAAGCCAGTACGTTAGGATGAGCACTGTCAATCGCAGTCCCCAAGAAGGCAACAGCTGCTTTTGTGGCAACACTGGTATCGCAATCATTCAGCTGAATGTTAAAACCGACAGCAGAGCTGGTTGCTCCAGTCTGCTTCAGACTAGCGGTACGAACCTGGCCCAACTGAACGGTTTGATCAACAGAGCCTGCATCAACTGCGCAAGCGGCGTTAACAACTTCCCCTTTAAAGTGAACGGTCCCACCATTTACCGTCGTGGGTGTAGTTTCAGCCAGAGCCGCTGTAGAACTCAGGGACAGAGCCGACAGAACAACAATTGCCAGAGTTTTAATTTTCATACTGCTTTCCTTTCAAAAAACTATTTCTAAATCGACATGGGCAGTCGTTCTGTACACTTTGTTCTGTCAACGAGTTTGACTGCCAACACTGCACAGTTTCCCCCCAAAAGATGAAACATTTGGGGCCATTTTGACTCATAGAGGAAAGCATCGCGCACAAACTTTTTCAGTTTATTTGTTGGCTTGATATTCTATTGTTATCTTTATTTATAGATTTTTATATTGCATGAGGTGGTTTTTGGAGAGAAGAATGAGGAAGTTGCTTCGAGCCACAGAAACGTTAGCTTTACATATAGCGGAGGTGATGTGAAATTAATTTACAAGAGAAATAATTTACATATCAAACAGTTAGATGCTTTTTGTCGTTTTTTAATATTTTTATGCTTGAGAAAAAATACGTAACTTATTTATGATATGGACAGTTTTGGCCCCAATTGTCTTGTATTTATTTGTTTTTTACCTTTACTATCAATAAGTTAAATTAAACCTCTTCTCTTTTTAATTTTTCGTTTATGAGATTATTTCTTTCCCATAATCCGGCAAAACGAGCAGCATTACTGGCGGTATAACGCACAGTATGGCGAATATTTCGATGCCCGAGATAATCCTGAATTAAACGGGTATCTGCACCACGCTCCGCCAGTTCATAACCGCAAGCATGCCTTAACATATGAGGATGAGTCTGCGTTACGGTTCCAGCTTCAATACCGGCATCGCGAATAATGCGATAGGCCTGCTGGCGAGAAAGCCGACTCCCGCGGCGAGAAATAAATATAGCGTCGGTCCGGTCAGCGCCTTTCCAGTTAGCACGTTCCTGGGTCCAGCGTTCCACGGCTTCACGCTCATCAAAACGTAACGGGTGAACGGTAGAAAATCCGTTCTTCAGTCGGCGAATATTTATTCGACCTTCATTAAGGTCAAGGTCCTGATAATGCAGATCAAGCAGTTCACTAATACGCATCCCATGCCGATATGCCAACAGAATAAGACAATAATCTCTGGCTCCCGTTGCCCCGTAACAAACCGCCTGCATCATGGCCTGAACTTCTTTACCGGTAAGATAACGACGTTTACTCACAATAGTAGTACTCCTGACTGAGATATATTTGAATGAATACCTATAGGAAACCTCAATCGGTCAAAATTAGCCCAATAGATAAAAAGATAACCACACACGAAGTGATGTGGCTATCAGTCAATTACATTAAATATCATACAAAAATAAAATATCACTGATGTGACAACATCTATTTTCATTGATTTGATTCAATATAACAATAGATTGCAGTGGATTAACTTCCAGTTGCTTAAAAAATAAAGAAAAAATGTGAAAACAGATGAATTTAAGTGATGTGTAAATTTATGAATGATTTTGTTTATTTATTTTGAAGAACATAAACCATTGTATTTTGTATGGATATGGTTAACTTAATGTTTATTATGATAATTAAGAATTACACTTACAATAACATCAATTAATAAATGGTTAATCATTTTTGATATATCGTAAGAATAATGTAGTTTTTAACACCATCCCTGGTATCTCAACTATCTCTATAAAACAGCGTGACGCTCTCGTCCTCTGGCTCTATCCCAGATGCCGTAAAAACGCCCTGCATTGCTGGCGGTATACCAGACAGTATGACGAATATTGCGATGTCCAAGATAATCCTGGATAAGTCGCGTATCTATTCCCATATTCGCCAAAGCAAAACCACACGAATGGCGTAACATGTGCGGATGAATCTCCAGTGACAACCCGGCATTACCACCGGAAGTCGAGATAATATGGTAAAACTGTTGCCGAGAAAGCGGATTCCCCTTACGCGATAAAAATACCCACTCGCTCTCAGCATGCGGGTACGAAGTACGGATACTCAACCAGTTTTTTAAAGCCTGAACTTCTTTGTTCAATAGCGGGTGCGTTGTTGAAAAGCCTTTTTTTAATCGATGGATATATATACACTTTGCCTTAAGATCAATATCCGAAATCCTCAATCGGCAAATTTCACTCGCCCGGAAACCATGAATAAAACAAAGCAAAGTCAGACAATAATTACGTGCAGCATGAGGCCCGGTATTTGCTGCTTTAAGGAGTGATTCGATTTCACTATGGGTAAGGAAGTTCCTTTTTTTGTTATCAGCCTTATTCTTCATCGTTTTCCCTTATAATTACAGACGCGCACTAGCTGTGCTGAGTTAGCAATAATCCAACATTTTAATCCTGATTATGTTTATAAAAGCGAACGTTTGCTTAATAACTAACGTAAGTGGACCAGTTCTTCTGAGCGAACTTAAATGGAGTAGCGATAGTTACTTATAATAACTTTGCCATACAAACGCCATGCTCTTGCATGCTATGTACCTTTATATATTTATCAATCTGATACGAATCTAATAATAACCCTCATCATTAATGCAACTAATCTTATCTATATATCATGTGATATGTTCTGTAACAAGTAAAATCAACATAAAAAATTCAGCAAAATTTAATATTCGCTCAACTAGCCGTCTCACATATGACATTATTAGTCAACTCCATTTGCCACAAAATGGCTATTTCATGGAACGCAGTAATTTCTTAGTGGCTATTATCATGCTAATTCTTAGGTCCCTAGCTATTATTCCTGGCTGGTTCGTCAGTTTAGACCATGAGATTGTTACATTCCTTTTTATCATGGAGATATGGGGGAAAGCAGGAAACGATTTTTTCATCTGCATCCGTTGGTAAATATGGCTTTGGTCACTACGACTTAAACCTTCCTCAATCACAGCTGTTCGCCGGGCGATACGGCAAACAAACTAAGTGAGGCATCACCCTGAAAACACCAACATCAACAAGCCTCTCCAGATCGGCTTCAGGAGTGACCAGTTACAAGCCACAAACCAGGAAACATATTTCATGATGAGAATTATGCTAAGCCTGATGGCGGGTAAACACTTATTTTCACCAAGCTCACTGAGTTAGCTTACAAAGCTTCCCTTATTTAGACTCTAAATAAATTTTTTATAAAACAGATATTTAAAAGAATATCTTTAGTTTTTGAAGACCACCGCAAGTGTTCGTCTGGCTTCACATGGCATCTTCCTCTTAGAAAAAGATCGACATATTTTGTGACACGAATTGCAAATCTGGTTTTGTTGTATGGATTGCGTGATTTTTGATCTGGTATAACAGGTATAAAGGTGCACCGCGATAGACAATGAGACAGGGCATCTTGCAATCTATGGCAAACATCACTTCAGTTCTTTCTCATCGGGTGATGAAAACGCACTTCAGTCTGAAAGGAATATGAAAATGAGATCAACAAACACTCTATTTTATGACTCTGGGTAAAATGGATTGAGTAAGTGATATAGCTTACGAACATTCAAATCAATTAAACATCAGAAGAGATTTTATACTCAGGTATTTAATCTGGCTCTCTGTTTATTTAAATAATGTGAAAAGAGAATTTTCACAGGAGACCTTATACAAAAAATATAAAATAAGCTACCCATTGCCAAAGACACTATAAGCCTGGCAAAAAATATTACACAACATAAATGCTAATTGTTTATGCGGGCTTTGTATTGCTTTCTGTATCCTACAAATGAGTGAAATTTATGAAAAAGGCTAAAATACTTTCTGGCGTATTATTACTGTGCTTTTCGTCACCATTAATTTCTCAGGCTGCGACACTGGACGTACGTGGTGGATATCGTAGCGGAAGCCATGCCTATGAGACTCGACTCAAAGTCAGTGAGGGATGGCAAAATGGATGGTGGGCAAGCATGGAAAGTAATACCTGGAATACCATTCATGATAATAAAAAGGAAAATGCCGCACTCAATGATGTTCAGGTTGAAGTTAATTACGCGATTAAACTTGATGATCAATGGACGGTGCGCCCGGGAATGTTAACGCATTTTAGCAGCAACGGCACCCGCTACGGACCCTACGTAAAACTGTCCTGGGACGCGACAAAAGATCTTAATTTTGGCATTCGCTATCGTTACGACTGGAAAGCTTACCGACAACAAGACTTATCCGGTGATATGTCTCGTGATAACGTTCATCGTTGGGATGGATATGTCACTTACCATATTAATAGTGATTTCACCTTCGCATGGCAAACGACGCTATACAGCAAACAGAACGATTATCGCTATGCAAACCATAAGAAATGGGCGACGGAAAATGCATTTGTTCTACAATACCATATGACGCCCGATATTACGCCATACATAGAATATGACTACCTTGACCGTCAGGGTGTTTACAACGGCAGAGATAATTTATCGGAAAACAGTTATCGCATTGGTGTATCATTTAAACTGTAGTAGACAGGAGACAGTCACAATGAATAAAACAATAACGGCGCTTGCTATCATAATGGCTTCATTTGCCGCAAACGCGTCTGTATTACCGGAAACTCCTGTGCCATTTAAAAGTGGTACCGGAGCAATTGATAACGACACTGTCTACATTGGTTTAGGTAGCGCAGGTACAGCATGGTACAAGCTGGATACACAGGCCAAAGATAAAAAATGGACAGCGTTAGCTGCATTCCCTGGTGGACCGAGAGATCAAGCAACCTCTGCATTTATTGATGGTAATCTGTATGTGTTTGGCGGCATTGGCAAAAACAGCGAGGGCTTGACTCAGGTATTTAATGACGTACACAAATACAACCCCAAAACCAATAGCTGGGTTAAATTGATGTCGCACGCGCCGATGGGCATGGCGGGCCATGTGACTTTTGTACACAACGGCAAGGCTTATGTTACTGGCGGTGTTAACCAGAATATCTTCAATGGCTATTTTGAAGATCTCAACGAAGCTGGAAAAGATTCAACCACTATAGATAAAATCAACGCCCACTATTTTGACAAAAAAGCAGAAGATTATTTCTTCAATAAGTTTCTGTTGTCTTTTGATCCCTCTACACAGCAATGGAGTTACGCTGGCGAATCTCCCTGGTACGGAACGGCTGGTGCGGCGGTTGTGAATAAAGGTGATAAAACCTGGCTTATTAATGGCGAAGCCAAACCAGGATTGCGAACGGATGCCGTATTTGAACTTGATTTCACCGGTAATAATTTAAAATGGAATAAGCTTGCTCCCGTCGCATCACCAGATGGCGTCGCTGGCGGTTTTGCAGGCATGAGCAATGACTCACTTATATTTGCCGGAGGGGCCGGATTCAAAGGTTCACGAGAAAATTACCAGAACGGTAAGAACTATGCGCATGAAGGCCTGAAAAAATCATATAGCGCTGATATTCATCTTTGGCATAACGGGAAATGGGATAAATCGGGCGAATTATCGCAAGGTCGGGCCTACGGAGTATCATTGCCCTGGAATAATAGTTTATTAATTATTGGCGGTGAAACTGCAGGCGGCAAAGCGGTGACGGATTCAGTTTTAATTTCTGTGAAGGATAATAAAGTCACAGTACAAAACTAACGCTTCAGGGCCCCGGTAAAGGGGCCTTGCTATCAATTTGTCATTTGTATTACGCGAAAATTATATGAACGCAATAATATCGCCCGATTATTACTATGTTCTTACCGTTGCTGGTCAGTCTAATGCCATGGCGTATGGCGAAGGACTACCATTACCGGACAAGGAAGATGCGCCTCATCCCAGAATTAAACAATTAGCGAGATTTGCGCATACACATCCCGGAGGCCCGTCATGTCACTTTAACGACATTATTCCACTGACTCACTGCCCACACGATGTTCAGGATATGCAGGGTTATCACCATCCTCTGGCAACGAATCATCAAACACAGTACGGCACCGTTGGCCAGGCACTACATATAGCACGGAAATTACTGCCCTTTATTCCTGATAATGCAGGGGTTCTCATCGTTCCGTGTTGCCGTGGCGGATCGGCTTTTACCGCGGGCAGCGAAGGGACATATTCAGAACGGCACGGAGCCAGCCATGATGCTTGTCGTTGGGGAACGGATACTCCGCTATACCAGGATTTAGTCAGCAGAACGCGAGCCGCACTGGCAAAAAATCCGCAGAACAAATTCCTCGGCGTATGCTGGATGCAAGGCGAATTTGACTTAATGACCAGTGACTACGCGTCACACCCTCAACACTTTAATCATATGGTTGACGCCTTTCGTAGGGATCTAAAACAATACCATTCTCAGCTTAATAAAATTACTGACGCGCCGTGGTTTTGCGGCGATACCACCTGGTACTGGAAAGAAAATTTCCCTCATGCGTATGAAGCTATTTATGGCAATTATCAAAATAATGTTCTAGCCAATATTATTTTCGTCGACTTCCAGCAACAAGGTGCAAGAGGACTGACGAACGCGCCTGATGAAGATCCGGACGATTTAAGCACGGGATATTACGGTTCAGCGTACCGGTCACCGGAGAACTGGACGACGGCACTGCGAAGCAGTCATTTCAGCGCGGCAGCCCGTCGAGGGATTATTTCTGACAGGTTTGTAGAAGCAATTTTGCAGTTTTGGCGCGAAAGGTGAGCGTTCATTAATTTGATTTATTCGCATCCATCAGCGCTTTTAACTCCTCCGGCGTAAACGGTGGTTTGCGTCGGTGCAACATCGCATGGCAATTAGGGCACACAGGAAGTAAAAAAACATATGAGATCAAGGTAATATATCTTCGCTTGCAGGCTTGAACCGCAGAAAATTTGCGAGCATGATCGCAATTATTTCACTGCCAGGGATATCAATGGCTTCCAGTAAATCGCTGACGAGCCTTTTTTTGCTCTCCAGCAAATCCGTAAGCAGCGTGACCCATTATTTCGCAAACATGTATTACGCGCTTATAACTACCAGTGCGCAATATGTAGCTTTAATATTTGTTACGGCAACTCCACCGTCTCACTGGAAGCGACACATATAAAATGGAAACAACATGGTGGCCCTTGTGAAATTCCCAATGGCCTGGCGCTTTGCGCGATACATCATAAAGCCTTTGATAAAGGAACGATTGGCCTGGATGAAAATATGCGGGTACTGGTATTGGATGCGGTAAACGGCGGAGAGATCATTGAGAGGTCATTCTGGGATTTTGACGGAAAAATTATTGCGTTGCCACAGGTGCGTAAAAATTACCCTTTTGAGGGGGTTGTAGAGTGGCATCGGAAAGAGTTTTTTAGGGGGTGAGGTAACCATTATATATCTTTCACCTAGAATTTTAAATGTAATAGATAAAGTATTTTCTGACACCGAAAGTATTATTTATGAGTACATAGCCATAAATCAATTTTAAAATCTCAATATAAAACACGTTTACAAATATTCTAGTCAGAGTAAATATATATTCATTATAAGAGAATCCAATTATTAACCAATCGACATTACAAATTAAAAAATAATTAGCATGTTGAACTGTACATTAATTTATATACATAGTAAATTTACATCTATTCATGATATAATTATCGTGATATCAATTCATTAATCAGGAAAATCATAATGGAATTATTAAATACTTATGATGATAAAGAAACAGCTGAAATATTTTTTGAAAGAATAGAAGGAGAGAAAAGATTAGCAAGTGAACGAGATGCTACGGAAACAGTCTATAACCTCTTCGGGGTAAGCGTACAGCCTGAACCGTCTGGTCAGAATCTGACGAATTAGACAAAGTGGTGTCCACCAAATAAGTAGTGGGAACCAAAGTGTCAGATATGCAGAAAAATGTGAATCCCGGCAGGCGAAAAGGCTGCCCTAATTATCCTCCCGAATTTAAACAGCAGCTCGTTGCTGCCTCCTGTGAACCCGGGATATCCATCTCAAAACTTGCTCTTGAAAATGGCATTAACGCCAATCTGTTGTTCAAATGGCGACAACAATGGCGTGAGGGAAAGCTGCTATTACCTTCTTCAGAGAGCCCCCAGCTACTTCCTGTGACTCTCGATGCAGCTGCCGAACAGCCAGAATCGCTCGCAGAGGACCCGGAAACCCTCAGTATCAGCTGTGAGGTAACGTTCCGGCACGGGACGCTCCGCTTCAATGGCAATGTCAGCGAAAAGCTCCTGACTCTGCTGATACAGGAACTGAAGCGATGATCCCGTTACCTTCCGGGACCAAAATTTGGCTGGTTACCGGTATCACCGATATGAGAAATGGCTTCAACGGCCTGGCTGCGAAAGTACAGACGGCGCTGAAAGACGATCCCATGTCCGGCCATGTTTTCATTTTCCGGGGCCGCAGCGGCAGTCAGGTTAAACTGCTGTGGTCCACCGGTGACGGACTGTGCCTCCTGACCAAACGGCTGGAGCGTGGGCGCTTCGCCTGGCCGTCAGCCCGTGATGGCAAAGTGTTCCTTACGCAGGCGCAGCTGGCGATGCTGCTGGAAGGTATCGACTGGCGACAGCCCAAGCGGCTGCTGACCTCCCTGACCATGCTGTAAATCTCTTTATCCTGGTTGTCACAGAATAAGCCCGGTAAAATACGGGCTTATGAACGACATCTCTTCTGACGACATCTTCCTGCTGAAACAGCGCCTGGCCGAACAGGAAGCGCTGATCCACGCCCTGCAGGAAAAGCTGAGCAACCGGGAGCGCGAAATAGACCATCTGCAGGCGCAGCTGGATAAACTCCGCCGGATGAACTTCGGCAGTCGTTCCGAAAAAGTCTCCCGCCGTATCGCACAAATGGAAGCCGATCTGAACCGGCTTCAGAAAGAGAGCGATACGCTGACTGGTAGGGTGTATGACCCGGCAGTACAGCGTCCGTTGCGTCAGACCCGCACCCGTAAGCCGTTCCCTGAATCACTACCCCGTGACGAAAAGCGACTGTTGCCTGCGGCGCCGTGCTGCCCGAACTGCGGCGGTTCACTGAGCTATCTGGGCGAGGATACCGCCGAACAGCTGGAGTTGATGCGTAGCGCCTTCCGGGTTATCCGGACGGTACGGGAAAAACATGCCTGTACTCAGTGCGATGCCATCGTGCAGGCACCTGCACCTTCGCGGCCCATCGAGCGGGGTATCGCCGGACCGGGGCTGCTGGCCCGCGTGCTGACCTCGAAGTATGCAGAGCACACCCCGCTGTATTGCCAGTCAGAAATATACGGCCGGCAAGGTGTGGAGCTGAGCCGTTCACTGCTGTCGGGCTGGGTGGATGCATGCTGCCGGCTGCTGTCTCCGCTGGAAGAGGCGCTTCATGGCTATGTCATGACTGACGGCAAACTCCATGCCGATGATACCCCGGTCCAGGTACTGCTGCCGGGTAATAAGAAGACGAAGACCGGGCGGTTGTGGGCGTATGTTCGTGATGACCGCAATGCCGGGTCAGCGTTGGCACCTGCAGTGAGGTTCGCTTACAGCCCGGACAGAAAAGGCATCCATCCGCAGACTCATCTTGCTTGCTTCAGCGGTGTGCTGCAAGCGGATGCGTACGCCGGGTTCAACGAGCTGTATCGCAATGGTGGGATAACGGAAGCTGCCTGCTGGGCTCATGCCCGCCGAAAGATCCACGATGTGCACGTCCGCATCCCGTCAGCACTGACGGAAGAAGCCCTGGAGCAGATCGGTCAGTTGTACGCCATAGAGGCGGATATAAGGGGAATGCCGGCAGAGCAGCGGCTTGCTGAACGTCAGCGAAAAACGAAACCGCTGTTGAAATCCCTGGAAAGCTGGTTGCGTGAAAAGATGAAGACCCTGTTCTTCGGCTCTGGCCATGGTGGTGAGCGGGGAGCGCTACTGTACAGCCTGATCGGGACGTGCAAACTGAATGACGTGGATCCAGAAAGCTACCTTCGCCATGTGCCTGGCGTCATAGCAGACTGGCCGGTCAACCGGGTCAGCGAACTGCTTCCGTGGCGCATAGCACTGCCAGCTGAATAACACATCCCCGTCAATACGGCCCTCGCTGTACGCTTACTTTTGTTCGGACTGCTTATGGCCTTTTTCCACTGGTGGCGCAGGAAAGTTAACCGGCTGCCACCATGGGATGACGTGTAAACCGTGCAGGCATGTTTTCACGTGGTGACGCTTTCATTGGGGGTCTACGCCGGAACCCCAATATTGTTCACATACATGAATTTGAAAAACTAAGCGATACTGCTGTCCGTACCTTATAAACTTATTTCAACGCTTCCGGCAGCGTCACAATCCACAGTTCACTGTCAGACTCCGGTTTCTCCAGTGGCTTCACTCTGAGGGTCGTTTCAACCTGCTTGTCGTCAAGCGTCAGCTTTCCTTCCGCGTTCACCCGATAATCCTTGAATGTCTTGCCCTCGACCGGATGTTGCATCGCCACCTTCACGCCAAAGTCGTTATCGTTCGCCACCGCCAGCGTTTTGCTGTCGATCAGCGCCAATCCTTCAGCCTTCTCCTGCTGCCAGCCCAAGGAGCGCAGATCAACAACCTGCGTTTTCTGCGCAAGGGTAATGCCGCGCTGTGACAGGGTTTTCTCATCATCAAACTCCGGATACTCACCCGGCTTGTCGAAGCCTGACAGGTCGCTCGCCTTATTGAGATCGACCTCGTAAATCAGGTTACGCATTCTGTTGTTTTTATCTCTTCCCTGTTCGATCAGCAGGATGTGCTGGTTATCGAGCGCCACGATGTCTCCGATTTTAGCGTCGCTGTTTTTGCTGTAGGCCGCGCTGTCGATGGGATAACCGTACATCGCGGTTTTTCCGCTTGCCGGATCGAAGCTCACCAGACGCGTAAACAGCGCCTTTTTCTTGCTCTTAGCGTCGATATCCAGCGTACTTTGCACGGCGACAATAATACGCCCGTCCGGCATACGGGTGAGGCCTTCAAAGCCGCGGTTCGCCTGACGCCATTTGAGGATATTTGGCAAACCGCCCGCAATCGCTTTTTCCTCTTCCGCCGCCTGCGGACCGTGGATTGCCAGGATTTTCCCTTTACTGTCGATGTTAATCAGGAACGGGCCATACTCATCGCACAGCCAGTAACCTCCTTTACCATCCGGAGTGATCCCTTCCGTATCCAGCCCGCGATTATCCCCCTTCAGTCTATGTAACGTGTCGCTGAAGGCCACTTCATTGGTGGAGCCAATCACGTCGCTTGCCAGCGGCAGACCGTTGATCGCGCCTTTATCGTCATGCAGAGGACGGGGATCGATGGCCTCCGCTTTGCCGTTTTGTACACGAATCGTCATCAGCAGCGGCGCGAAATCTGGCGTAACGAAAATTTTAGTTTCGTTTTTCCCCTCTTTCGGTGAATCCGCGTTCGGACCGCGATCGGTAATGGTTGCGAATGTCAGGGCATCGCCCTGTTTACCGGTGAACAGCAGGCCAGAACCTATCCCAACCGGAAGGCCGTTCGGGAATGCACTGGCAAATGCGCCGGCGTAGTTCACGTGCGTGCCTTCTGGAAAACTGACGACATAGCGCTCAGCCGTAGGTTGTGCCGCCAGGGCAGAGAAAGAGAGCGTACAACCGATTAGCACGGGAATAATTTTTCTTTTCATATTGTTAGCATCCATAAAGTGAAGATCACACTACACCATAAAGAAGAAACGAGTCAGGAAAATGACATCGAATGGCAACATGCGCGGGCCTGAGGCCAAAGAAATGTAAAACACTGTTGTTATTTGTAACAACGGAAACATTTACGGAAATTATTTGTCTTTCTTCGTGATCAAAAATGCTGTGTCTTGTTGGATTGGAGTGATGAGGGCTGCGTTTAGGAAACGCCCTATATTGTACGGTTGCATTATCGCGGTAGGGGTAATGCACGTGTCAGTATGATGAGCTGACCACACTCACGTGGGTGGACTGGTATAACAATCGACGATTGCTGGAAAGGCAGGGCCATATCCCACCGGCAGAAGCAGAAAAAGCTTATTATGCTTCCATCGGAAACGATGATCTGGCAGCCTGAGTTCACAGATAAAACACTCTCCAGGAAACCCGGGGCGGTTCACTTAGCCGCGTGTCCATTATTGCTGGATAAGATCATAACGATACACCGGGTTAAACAGGTGGTCACTGCTTCACTGAAGCTGCGTGATTATGATGGTCAGGTAGCAGAAGCTATGCCCATGATACCAAAATGACGAAAGCCGAAATGTCTGAAAGCGTGTGTATTACCTGAAAATATGACCGGCTCCGGGGTACGTAACCGATTCAACAAAGCCAATCGATATTACAAAACGAGAGGGACTATATATTTCGTTTTCAGATAAGACTCCTTGAGAGATTATCTTTTATGTAAAATCTCAAATATCACCTGATGTAATGTCAATGATAATATTAAGTGCGCTCTGAACAACATCTTTCTTGGTGTGATTAACATCTGACAAAAAGAACATCAGCTTCTTTATTATGTTCTTGTTGTTTATTATTTCACGCTCACAGAATAAAGCGTTGACTGCCTCTTCTATGACATTTCTCTCGTAAAAAAATTGAGAGTTAGCTTCATATAAAATATTGGCCAATTTTTCACCAAAAACCATATTATAATAATCACTGTGCATCGTTCTCCCCCAGGGTTCAGTCAATAATTTTACCATGCCTAATTATGACAGGTGTAACAAGCATATTTTGCTATATAAATAAAATACATAATACTGATTATTGTAAGAACAGGAAGCAGACTAATGGTTTTTTTTTGTGAGCACATTCCTTCTTATGTAGGAAGAGGCTGTATTATATTAAGTCAACTCTTTTTTACTAAAAACATTATCTATGCCATCAAAGTTGCCTGCTAGCTAATTTTTAGGATATCGCCTTGTCGTGGATTATGCACTCTAAACATGTAGAAGGTATTCATTATAAATACACAGACGGCCATCTTTTGTAAAATGGATGCCGTTTTAAGTGAGATTCTGATTTTCAAATTGTTCCGGACTGAGACCGCCACACCAACTGTACCATCGCCAGCGATTGTAATCGCACTCGATATAATTAAGTAAGTTTGCTGATTTTGCTGTTTACTGCGACAGATGTAAAGCTGTGGTGATTCATGCAGACTAAGTTCACGGACTCCGGCAGTAACACCGATGCATTCTGCAAGCTTCAGATCTTAACTACGAAATTCATGCGAATGGTGTTTACGTTTTTTTACTGGTTGAAACTGTTTTGTCTTGTGAGTCACCTCTGACTGAGAGTTTACTCACTTAGCCGCGTGTCCACTATTGCTGGGTAAGATCACAACACTTTAAAATGCCCTATATAGGGTTAACCAGTAATTATCTGTATGATAGCTTTGAGTTCGGGAGGAGGTAATGACTCCAACTTACTGATAGTGTTTTATGTTCAGATAATGCCCGATGACCTTGTCATGCAGCTCCACCGATTTTGAGAACGACAGTGACTTCCGTCCCAGCCTTGCCAGATGTTGTCTCAGA
>SKEB01000581.1_pt1 | contig 27701 bp, 30 predicted proteins | sample 4826561 | NCBI WGS metagenome assembly SKEB01 (sample SAMN11008820, study PRJNA524170) | human gut metagenome | biome: Human fecal sample; material: Feces; isolation source: fecal sample from pouch patient p17 | host: Homo sapiens | place: Israel: Tel-Aviv | collected 2016-03-29
CGAAAATGACCGCTGGCACCATTATCTGAAAGGAAAAGCAAGAGAAAAGCGACAAAGTAAAAAAACAACCCCATTTTTATCAAATGATTTTGGAAAGATGGGTTTGTCAGCAGTCTGAAGCGACCGAATGGTCGCTTTTTTTATGATATATAGGACAAAATAGTTGGTCTTTTTGCACTTTATGCCAAGCTATGAATTATGCGTTTTGGATTAGCTGTTCAATCTTTTTTAGACCGTTTAACCGAGTTTCGCTTAAACGCTGATCAATTTTGAGTTGCTGCAATAACGGTGTGATTTGTAAACCGGAACGCTGTGTTATCGGTGTTTCCGAAAGAACAGTTTTAATGATGAATAAAATGCCGTTTAAAATACGGGCATCACTGTAGGCGATACAGCGATCGCCATCAAGTTTAAACCACAATCGGCTTTCACAGCCTTCAATCAGCGGTGTGTTTGCGAGAGTTTCATCATCAGGTTTTTCTAATTGTTTCGCCAGCAAAATTAATTGTCGATAACGTTGTTCCCAAGTTTGGGCTTGTGCAAAAAGTTGTTGAATGTCAGTAAATGTCATTACTCCTCCAAAATTGCAAGCGCATTATCCAAAGCGACAAAAAAACGCTCAATATCCTGTTGGTTATTATAAGGTGCAAAAGAGAGGCGCAAAGTGCCATACTGGTGTAGAAAATGCAAATAGGGCTGGGCACAATGTTGACCGGCACGCAGAGCGATCTGTTGTTCGCTTAACAGTGTGGATAAATCACTATTTTCAATGTTATCAAATACAAAACTGACAATATGCCCATCGTTGGCACTGAATACGCGACAATGCGGATATTGCACCAGACGCAGACGAGCCAGATTGGCTAAGGTTAATGTGTGATGAGCTAATGTGGCGTGATGGTATTGCTGTAGCCAAGCCAATACTGCACCAAAGCCAATAACGGCGGCAATATTAGGCGTTCCAGCTTCTAAACGATAAGGCAACGGCTGAAAAGTACTGCTTTGCGGTGTGACGCTCTCCACCATTTTTCCGCCATAAAAGAGAGGTCGTAACTGTTCGAGCGCTGTTTTTTTCCCACTTAATACGCCAAGCCCGGTAGGTCCGAACAGTTTATGTGCGGAAAAAGCAATAAAATCAATATCAAGTGTTTGCAAATTTATTTTATGTTGCAAAACCGCTTGTGCCGCATCAACAACAATAAATGCATTCACTGCCAGTTGACGAATGAGTGTGCAGAATTGTTCAATCGGTTGGCTGTAGCCGGTAACATTTGATACCCAATTCAGTGCAACAATTTTGGTATTGGCGGATAATGCTTGCACTAACGCCTTTTCATCAATTTTATAATCTGCCTGTAACGGCAATACCGTTAATTGCAACTGTTTCTGCAGTGCCAGCTGTTGCCAAATCACAAAATTAGCGTGGTGCTCCGCTTCACTAATGATGATTTGATCGCCTGCTTGTAGCAAATGAGCTAAACCATAAGCAACGGCATTAAGACTGTGTGTGGTACCGGAAGTCCAGACGATGCAATCTCGATCTTCTGCGCCGATAAAATCAGCTGCCAGCTGCCTTGCTTGTTCAAAATGTTGCGTTTGTTGCCAATCGTATTGACTGCGATGCACTGAGCCGGCGGAACGATAAAATTCGACTGTGGTATCAATCAATGCTTGCGGTCTTAATGTGGTTGCCGCTGAATCTAAGTAAACAGCGGCACTCTCTGTTTGAAAAAAAGGGAAGTCGTGGCGAAATTGTTCAATGGTGAAAGATTGCATAATTGCCCTTAACGACATAAGGAGTTACAAGGAATTCCGTCGTGGTTGCCATCAAGATAATCAGCATTGCACTGTTTAAAATACGCAGTCGCTTCCGCACAAGAACTGAAACTTTTACAGCTACGGCGTTGCTGACAATTTGAAGTGGCAGCAACTGTTTTTGCTTGATGTTTAGGCATAGCGATACTATCCAGTGTAGGTGCCGGCGGATTATCTAACTTTAAACTGGGGTTTTTACTATGTTTGCGCCAATTACTCGGGTAAATTGGGTTATCGTCTTGCCATAAGCCACGGCGTTGTTGTCTGGCTTGCGCTTCGGCAGCCAAATATTGTTTATCGTGCATATATTGGCGATACGCCCAAGCTAATCCTTGTTGCACCATAATAAGATTGATATTTCTTCCTTGTGAATCAAATACTTCTGCAAGCACCCGATGATACTGATCATATTCGGTTGAACTTAAACGCACCTGTTTTTTAAAAATTAATTGTGACAGTAATTGACGGGAGCGATCACCGTAAGGCTGTTTTTTCTCCGGTGCATCTACCTGCGCAAGACGAACCTTAATCGTTTTATTGTTGGCTAGTAAACAGGTAAAAGTATCACCATCACTAATTGCTACCACTTGGCAGTTGATTTCTCGAGCAGCAAAAGTGTTTAACGTAAATAGCGAAAAAAATAAGATAATTAATAGTTTTTTCATCATAATTTCATTGATTAAAGTGTGACATAGATCACAAAATAGGAGTAGAATAGAGCCATATTATGGCATATTTCGATTAAAAATGTTTTATAAAATTTTTCAATTATTTCGTTCTATTGCAATTCTGTATGCAATGCTGTACCTCGGGGAAGCGATCAATTATCTGTTTCCGATCGGTATCCCTTCCAGTATTTGGGGATTATTACTGTTATTTATCTGTTTAGTTCTGAAACTGATTAAAAAAGAGTGGCTATTGCCAAGCAGTGCATTATTAATTCGTTATATGGCACTGCTTTTCATTCCTCTCAGCGTCGGCATCATTGATTATTTTGATGTATTGACGGAACAGGCAGTATCATTATTGATCCCAACAGTGGTCAGTACCTGTTTGGTCATTGTGATGACCGGTTTGTTGGCTGAATATCTGTATTCATACCGCTCTTTTGCCAGATTGAGAAAAAAAGCGGAAAAACGGGCAATGAGAGGTGCAAAATGATTTATCTCTATTCCGTATTAACCATCGTTGTGTTTGTCATTGCGGTAACCATTAATAAGAAATTAAAATCTATCGTTTTTAACTCGTTCGTTTTAACAGTTTGTGCATTAGTTGCCATTTTATTGATTTTTCACATTCCTTATCATAGTTATATCGCCGGTAATAAACCGTTGAATATGCTGTTGGCGCCATCTATTGTTGCGTTGGCACTGCCTTTGTACGAACAGTTGCCGCAGATTAAAAAATCGTGGCGCAGTATTTTATTTATTACCACGTTTGCTTCCGTATTTGCGATGTTGAGTGGGGCATTTATTGCGTTTTTGCTCGGTGCGAACAATCAAGTAATGGCGACATTGTTTGCTAAATCAATTACCACACCGTTAGCAATGGCAGTATCCCATACTATCGGAGGCGTGCCGACGATTACGGTGGTGTTAGTCATTATTGCCGGCTTGGTCGGTTCCGTATTCGGTTACAGTATTGTTAAACTGTTAAAATTAAAGCGCAGCGAAGCAATCGGTCTATCTATCGGCGCAGCCTCGCACGCATTGGGAACAGCCGCCTGTATGGATGTCGATAAAAAAGCAGGAACATTCAGTTCTATTTCGTTAGTGTTGTGCGGTGTGATTACCTCATTGTGTGCACCGTTGTTATTTGATCTGTTTTTAATTGTTATGAAGATTTTTTCTTAACCTCTGTAAAAAATAAGCCCATCAGTTGCAATGATCTGACCCCGAAAAGTTAGACTGTTATTTTAAGGACTGAATTCTGTATTGAACAGGGCTCAGTCCATTTAATTTTAATTGTATTCTTTCCTCATTGTAATAACGAACATATTCTTTGATAACAGATTCAAGTTCTTCAATGCTTTCGAAAGTTTTGCCATAAAAACATTCCACTTTCATCCGACCAAAGAAACTCTCCATCGCGGCATTATCTAAACAATTGCCTTTCCTCGACATACTCTGCACAATATTGTGCTCAGCTAATAACTGTTGATAACTTGCCATTTGATACTGAATACCTTGGTCTGAATGTAATATCGGGGAGTCCCCCTCAGCTAACCGAGCAATCGCTTGTAACACCATCTGTTTTACTAATCTACCATCTGGATGACGACTACATTGATAAGCAATCAATTCATTGTTATAGCAATCCAATATCGGGGAAAAATAGAGTTTATCGCCCTTCACCTTAAACTCAGTAATATCGGTCAACCATTTCTGGTGCGGAACGGTGGCGTGGAAGTCTCGTTGTAAGTGATTTGGGGCGATGTTACCCACTTCCCCACGATAAGAATAATATTTACGTTGTCTTTTCCCTTTTACCTGCAATCCCATCACTTGGATTAATCGTTGCACCCGTTTATGGTTGATCCCCTCGCCTAATTGCTTGGTGACACGGCGATAGCCATAATGTGGATTCTGTTGTTTGATAGCAAGAATTTGGGCGCATAATGAAGCGTTGTCATCCCTAGTCTTATCTTTACCATGTAAATGATAAAAGAAAGTACTTCTGGCTAAATCGGCATACCGTAACAGTAAGTCTAACGGATAGTCTGGTCTTAATTCTTGGACGGCGTTGGCTTTTTCCTCATTTTTTCTCGGTCTAATTGCTGACACTTTTTTAGGTAAGCATTCTCCGTTTCTAATTCTAGAATTCTTAAGCGTAAGCGTTCTTCTTCTGTTTTCGGTGGCGGTGGCATTTTGGCATAGCGTATTTTTTTCATCGCAGGTCGTCCTTTAGGTTTTGGGTGTAATCCTTCTATACCGCATTGTTGAAAGCTTTTCAACCATTGGTGAATGGTACTTGGATTAGCAATACCAAAATATAAATAGGCTTGTTCAACTGTCATGTCTCTGTTTTGAATCGTTTGTATGACGTGATATTTAAACTCTGGGGTATAGGCTCGTTTGGTATGCAGCACGGCTAAGCCATTTATACCTGAATGTTGATATTGGGCAATCCAACGCCTTAATGTGCGTTTAGACACGGTAAATGTACGACAGGTTAAAGAAAGACTTTCCTCGTGTTGAAAGTAGAAATCTACCACTTGTTGTTTAAATGTTTGGTTATATTTAGTCATAAAAAATCTGCACCTTTGTCTGTTGGATAATAAGTCCAACTTTTGGGGTGCAGATCATTAACAATAAGAGCTGCTTCTATTTTAAATTACATATGCTCTATACAAAGTAAAAAACCTAATACAAAACTCTTGCCTTGATGGTGCCATCAATCTGTTTCAATTTTTGCTGTAGGCTTTCCGTGTTTTCAGATTCCACATCAATCACCACGTAACCGATTGCTTCATCAGTCTGCAAATATTGTGCGGCAATATTAACGCCATTATCCACAAAGATTTGGTTAATTTTATTCAAAATACCCGGGCGATTATGATGAATATGCAATAACCGTTTTGCTTTCGCCAAACTGTGGCTCGGCAAGGACACTTCAGGGAAATTGACGGCGGTAACAGTTGAACCGTTGTCAGAATATTTAACAAATTTGCTTGCCACTTCAGTGCCGATATTCTCTTGCGCTTCAGAGGTTGAGCCACCGATATGCGGAGTTAAAATCACATTTTCAAAACGGCGCAACGGTGATTCAAACACTTCATTAATCGAAGCCGGCTCTTTCGGGAACACATCAATCGCGGCGCCACGTAATTTTCCGGCTTCCAATGCTGCACTTAAAGCATCAATATCAACCACTGTTCCGCGTGCGGCATTAATCAAAATAGCGCCCTGTTTTAATTGTGCAATTCGCTCTGCACTCATCAAATTCTTGGTAGAACTGTTTTCCGGCACGTGTAACGAAACCACATCGCTCATTGTTAATAGCTCTTCCAAAGTGCGAACCTGTTGCGCATTACCCAATGGCAATTTGTTTTCAATATCGTAGAAATAGACACGCATTCCGAGTGATTCGGCAATCACACTTAATTGTGAACCGATATGACCATAACCGATAATACCGAGAATTTTTCCTCTGGCTTCGTTTGAACCAGCCGCTGATTTATTCCAAACACCACGATGCACCTCAAAATTGGCTTTCGGCACATTGCGCATTAATAACAACATTTCCCCTAACACCAATTCAGCCACGGAACGTGTGTTTGAGAACGGCGCATTAAACACCGGAATACCACGTTGTTTCGCCGCTTCCAAATCCACTTGGTTGGTGCCGATACAGAAACAGCCAATCGCAATTAATTTATGGGCGTGCTGCAACACTTTTTCGGTTAAGTGGGTGCGGGAGCGAATGCCGATAAAATGGGCATCTTTAATCGCTTCGATTAACTCTTCTTCATCAAGCGCTTTTTTGTGGTATTCGATATTGGAATAGCCGGCATTATGCAACACTTCCAACGCACTTTCGTGCACGCCTTCCAACAACAAGAACTTAATTTTTGCTTTATCTAACGATACTTTAGCTGTCATATTTGCATTTTCCTTTATTATATGTGTGAAATTTATTTGAGAATTTGTGCGCCGTCAGGGCTGCCGACAATCACGATATCCGCCGGACGTAACGCAAAAATACCGTTGGTAACCACGCCGGCAACATTGTTTAACTCTTTTTCCATTTCAACCGGATTAAGAATTTTAAAATTATGAACATCCAAAATAATATTGCCGTTATCAGTAACCACGCCTTCACGATATTCCGGTGAGCCGCCCAACGCCACCAATTTACGTGCCACTTGAGAACGCGCCATTGGGATCACTTCAACCGGCAATGGGAAAGTTGAACCTAACACATCCACCTGTTTAGAACGATCGACAATACAGATAAATGTTTTTGCTAACGCTGCCACAATTTTTTCTCGGGTTAATGCCGCACCGCCGCCTTTAATCATCATTTTATGCGGTGTAATTTCATCCGCACCGTCAACATAAATATCCAAACCGGAAACATCATTGGCACTGAACACTTCAATACCTTGCGCACGCAACAATGCTTCTGAGTTTTTTGAGGCTGCCACCGCACCTTTAATTTTATGTTTAATTGTTCCTAATGCTTCAATAAAACAATTTACTGTGGAGCCGCTGCCTACGCCGACAATTGTATCCGCCTGCACATATTGCAACGCCGCATTTGCCGCCATTTTCTTCATTGTTAATTGATCCATTTCATCATCCTTTCATTCAACTATTTGATAAAAAAAGCGTCAGCAAGTCATTAAGAAATAGTTTACCGTGTTCAGTAATTTGCCAACTCTCTGTCCGCTCTACAATATAATCCTGTTTTAATGCCTCGTCTATCTGCTTTTCAATCACATTCAAGCCTAATCCGGTAAATCGCTCAAAATCGGCTTTCGGCACCGCTTCCAACAGGCGAAAACGATTCATAAAAAACTCAAATGGACGATCTTGCCATTCTACATAATGTTGTTGATAACGATATTGCCCTTGCAAATAGCCTTTCGGGTGTTTGGTTTGCGAATAACGCAAAATTTGCCCATCGCTGAAGCTCACTTTGCCGTGCGCACCGCAACCAATCGCCAAATAATCACCGAATCGCCAATAATTTAAATTGTGTTCGCACTGGAAACCGGGCTTGGCATAGGCTGAGGTTTCATACTGCTGATAACCGGCGGCAAGCAGTTTTTGATGCCCCGCCTCAAAAATTTGCCAAAGATCATCGTCATCCGGCAGACGCGGCGGTTTACTGGCAAACAGCGTGTTCGGCTCGATGGTTAATTGATACCAAGAAAGATGTGGCGGTGCTAATGCGATTGCTTGTGCCAAATCCGACAATGCGCTCTCCACACTTTGGTTCGGCAAGCCGTGCATTAAATCTAAATTAAAACGCTCAAATCCGGCAGCTTTAGCAAAATCGACCGCTTTTTTGGCTTCATTGCTGTTATGAATGCGCCCCAACAGTTGCAACTGTTGATCGTGAAAACTCTGCACTCCCATAGAAAGCCGTGTTACCCCTGCCTGACGATAACCTAAAAAACGCTCCGCTTCCGCTGTGCCGGGGTTGGCTTCTAAAGTAATTTCAATATTTTGGCTAAACGGGATTCGCTGTGCAATTTGTGCCAATAAAAACGCAATACTTTCCGCAGAAAACAGGCTGGGCGTGCCGCCGCCGATAAAGATAGAATGTAATTGCCGTTGTTGAACAAAATCGAGCTGTTGATCTAAATCCGCCAGCAGATGTTGGATATACTGCTGTTGCGGAATGTCGCCTTTTTGTGCGTGCGAATTAAAATCGCAATAAGGGCATTTCTGAACACACCAAGGAATATGAATATATAAACTGAGAGGAGGTAAAACCATCATTTTAATTGCTGTTGTAATTTAATTAACGCTCTTGCCCGATGTGAAATTTGCTGTTTCTCTTCTTTGCTTAACTGTGCAAATGTTGCCTGTTTATCGGCGTAAAAGAATAACGCATCATAACCGAAACCGTTTTCACCAATCTCCTGTTCGGTAATGACACCCTCACACTCTCCTTGCGCAATAATTGGCACCGGATCATCAGCCGAACGCAATAACACAATGCAGCTGACAAATTTCGCTTTGCGTTGTGCTGCCGGAACGCCCTCAAGCAAATGCAACAATTTCGCACGATTATCCGCATCGCTTGCGTGTTCGCCGGCAAAACGTGCTGAATACAACCCCGGCTGCCCATTTAAATAATCCACCGCCAAGCCGGAATCATCCGCAATTGCCGGCAATCCACTGATTTTTGCCGCGTGCCGTGCCTTAATCAACGCATTTTCAACAAAGGTTAAACCGGTTTCCTCCGGGCTTTCAATTCCTAACGCTGTTTGTGCCACCACTTCAAACCCAAACTCCGCCAACACATTCGCCATTTCATTGACTTTCCCTTGGTTTCCGGTCGCTAATATAATTTTTTGTTTCTCTTTCATTCCTTCTTACTCCCTTGCAAATAAAGCATTTCTAAAGCGATGGTTGCGCCGGCAAGCGCGGTGATATCTGCTTTGTCATATGCAGGAGAAACTTCCACCACATCCATTCCAACAATATTCACATCAGACAGCTTTCTTAAAATTTTCAATACTTTATCTGTACTTAATCCACCGCAAACCGGTGTGCCGGTGCCGGGAGCAAATGCCGGATCGAGGCAATCAATGTCGAATGTCAAGTAAACCGGTAACTCCGTTCCAACTGTTTCTTTAATACGCTGAACCACTTCATCAACAGTTAAATCATTCACTAGCGGTGCATCCAAAACGGTGAAGTCTAACTGTCGATCAAACTCTGTTCTAATGCCGATCTGAACAGATCTTTTTGCATCGATTAATCCCTCTTTCGGCGCGTGATAAAACATTGTACCGTGATCATAACAACTGCCGTTTTCGTAGGTGTCGGTATGTGCATCAAAATGGATCATTGCCAATTTACCAAAATGTTTGGCGTGAGCACGCAAAAGCGGCAATGTGATAAAGTGATCACCACCTAAAGTTAGGCAACGTTTTCCGGCTTGTAGCAAGGAACTGGTATGCGCTTCCAGCTGTTTAACAAAATCCTGATTATCGCCATAGGAATAGACTAAATCGCCACAATCGACAATTTTCAACCGTTCCCGCACATCAAAATTCCACGGGAAACGGCAATGTTCCCACGCTAAATTGACAGAAGCACGGCGAATTGCTTCCGCACCAAACCTTGCCCCCGGGCGACCGGAAACAGATGCATCAAACGGCACGCCAGTGATTACCCAATCGGCATCGGATTGCTGTGGCACAAAATTTAACGGTAATCGTAAAAAACCAAAATTATTAGAAACCAAAGAAATATCTTCTTTATGCGCAAGCGTATTAAACATTTTTCTTTACTCACTCCTCTTCCAGATAAGTATAGCCGTTTAAACCCTCTTCCAATTCTTTTAAGAATTGTAATGCTTCCGATACCGGCAAATCTGAATGTTCAATTTGTTCTCGATAACGAGCAATTAAATTTTTCGGGTCAAGGTAAACATATTGCAACATATCTGCAACCGTATTGCCCTCATCATAATCTAAGATTTTTGCCTGCCCATTATCATCCAGCACGATATCCACGCTGGTAGTATCTCCGAACAAGTTGTGCATATTGCCAAGAATTTCCTGATAAGCCCCGACCATAAAAAAACCAACCAACGGTGGATTATCTGTCGCATAATTAGGCATCGGCATCGTGGTAGCGATACCGTCACCATCAATATAATGATCAATAATGCCATCGGAATCACAAGTAATATCAAGCAATACTGCTCGGCGACTAACCGGCTCATTAAGCTGCGTTAATGGGCAGACCGGAAACAGTTGATCGATACCCCACGCGTCAGGCAGTGACTGGAATAGCGAAAAATTCACATATAATTTATCCGCAAAACGTTCCTGTAATTCATCAATAATGGTACGGTGCGAACGATGACGCTCATTAAATAATTCCCCCACCTCGTGGCAAATATTGAGGTAAAGTTGCTCTGCCCAAGCTCGTTGTTCTAAATTAATCAAACCGACATTATATTGATTATGTACATCAGACAAATCAAATTGACTTTCGTGAATCCAACTGCGTAAAGAACGTTTTTCACGTGATGACAAAATGTCATTCCACGTTTCCCACATACTGTGCAACACCATTGGATCACTCTCTTTCGGTGCTTCAAGTTGCGCCGGCAAATAACGCTCAACACCGATAATATTTGATACCAGCACGGCGTGATGTGCTGTTACCGCTCGCCCCGACTCAGTAATGATTGTCGGATGCGGCAAATTATATTCTCGACAAGCTTGACCAATTCCCCACACCACAGTTTCCGCATATTCTCTTAGACCATAATTAACGGAACAATCTGATTCAGTGCGATTACCATCATAGTCGACACCTAAACCACCACCAACATCAAAACATTGAATATTTACACCTAATCGATGCAGTTCAATATAAAATCTTGCACTTTCACGCACACCGGTCGCCACATCGCGAATGTTACCTAATTGAGAGCCCAAGTGAAAATGCAATAACTGCAAACAGTCCAAACTTTGTTGATCTTTTAATAAATTCACTAAATCAAGCACTTGTGATGCCGATAAACCAAATTTTGATTTTTCACCGCCTGAGGATTGCCATTTCCCTGAACCTTGCGAAGCCAATCTGGCGCGCACCCCTAAGCGAGGGCGTACATTCAATTTTTTCGCCTCTTCCAACACTAAGAAGATTTCGGAAATTTTCTCTATAACTAAATAGACTTTATGACCTAATTTTTCGCCCATCAACGCAAAACGAATATATTCACGATCTTTATATCCATTACAAACTATCACTGTTTTAGTTTGTCCGGCGTGAGCCAACACCGCCATCAACTCAGCTTTCGATCCGGCTTCCAACCCCAACGGCTGCCCCGAAGTAATCAATGATTCAATAATACGGCGATATTGATTTACTTTAATCGGATAAACCAAGAAATAATTGCCTTCATACCCAAAATCAGCCCGAGCCTGTGCAAAAGCAGCATTAATTGAACGCAGACGGTGTTGAATAATTTGAGGAAAACAAAATAGCGTTGGTAGGTGTGCACTCTTTTGTTGTTGAACCTGCTCGACTAATTTAGTCAATGCAACTCGATTTTCAGGTTTTTCCGGATTTGGACAAACATAAATATCACCGTTTTCATCCACATTGTAATAATTCATTCCCCAGTAATTGATATTACAGGACTCACGGATAGTATCCATATTGGAAACAGTTTGAAATTTAGGATTAAAGGTAGCGTTTTCCACGACGTTAATGCTCCTTATCATTGAAAGAAAATTTTGAAGAGGCAATCCAAAAGTAGGTTGCAAGCATAAAACAAAAGCAAACTTAACGCTAGTTACGATTAAATTTTAGGATAAAAAACTTACTGGAATAATTAAATAATTATATAGATGAGGTAATGTGATTTGGTGAAATGGCGGGAGAATAATTGAGTAACCACATCTCTAAGCCTGTTGGCTTAACTCGCAAATAAAGTCCTTTTCCATCTGCTAAATTGTATTCTTTAGCTGTCGGTTTTGCCCTTTCAATTTTTGTATTTGTTAATGGAGTGGTAAGCCTTGCCATATCTCGCCTCAATGATTTTTAGTAACACAGTTTGTGTCTAGTATAACTGCGTGTTACTAAATGTGTTACTAAAATCTTGTGTTACTGTGGGTTATTCTGGGTTAATCAGATTTACTAAAAAGGCTTTAAAGCGTTGCTATTACTGGCTTTATGAGTTATTGAGGAGTAATGTGATTTAGTGAAATGGTGGAGATAATCGGGATCGAACCGACGACCTTTTGAATGCCATTCAAACGCTCTCCCAACTGAGCTATATCCCCACGATTGATATGAAACGCTGCTAATATTAATGGTGCGCTGAATTGATGTCAACGAGATTTAATCAGAAACGGCAGATTTTCGTTTTTTTGCTTAAATCTCATACTTATCGAATTCCTTGATCATTAACCGCAGTTATTCTGTTTATCGCAATAAAAAACTGCACCTTATTCGGTGCAGTTTCGCTATTCAGAGTTTGCAATCAGAAATTAAGCCTGACCTTTAACCGCTTTTAATCCTAAGAACGGTGCCTTATCGCCTAATGCTTCTTCAATACGGATTAATTGGTTATATTTTGCAATACGGTCTGAACGGCTCATTGAACCAGTTTTGATTTGACCTGCTGCTGTACCAACCGCTAAATCTGCGATAGTTGCATCTTCGGTTTCACCTGAACGGTGAGAGATTACCGCAGTGTAACCGGCTTCTTTCGCCATACGAATCGCATTTAAAGTTTCAGTTAATGAACCGATTTGGTTGAATTTGATTAAGATTGAGTTAGCGATACCTTTTTCGATACCTTCTTTAAGGATCTTGGTGTTAGTTACGAATAAGTCATCACCAACAAGTTGGATTTTACCGCCAAGAACTTCTGTTTGGTATTTGAAGCCTTCCCAGTCAGATTCATCCTGACCATCTTCGATAGATTTGATTGGGTATTCTTCACAAAGTTTTTCAAGGTAGTGAGTGAATTCTTGAGAAGTGAATGATTTGCCTTCACCTTTCATTTCGTACATACCGGTTTCTTTGTTGTAGAATTCAGATGATGCACAGTCCATTGCTAAAGTTACATCTTTACCTAATACATAACCTGCTTTTTCCACTGCTTCTTTAATGCAAGCTAAAGCTTCTGCGTTAGATGCCAAGTTAGGTGCGAAACCACCTTCATCACCAACTGCTGTATTTAAACCTTTCGCTTTTAATACTTTCGCTAAGTTGTGGAACACTTCAGAACCGATACGAACGGCTTCACGTAAAGTTTTTGCACCTACCGGTTGAATCATAAATTCTTGAATATCAACGTTATTATCTGCGTGTTCACCACCATTGATGATGTTCATCATTGGTAATGGCATTGAATATTGACCTGGAGTACCGTTTAATTCAGCAATCCACGCATAAAGTGGTAAACCTTTAGATGCTGCTGCCGCTTTTGCATTAGCAAGAGAAACCGCAAGAATCGCATTCGCACCTAATTTAGATTTGTTTTCTGTGCCGTCTAAATCGATCATAATTTGGTCGATTTCAGCTTGTTGAGTTGCATCTTTACCTAATAAAGCCGGTGCAATAACATCATTGATGTTTGAAACTGCTTTTAATACACCTTTACCTAAATAACGTGATTTATCGCCATCACGCAATTCCAATGCTTCACGTGAACCTGTGGATGCACCTGATGGAGCAGCTGCAAGACCAACGAAACCGCCTTCTAAATGCACTTCTGCTTCAACGGTTGGGTTACCACGAGAATCAATAATTTCACGGCCAAGAATTTTAACGATTTTTGCCATTTGTTTTTCCTCACATTTAAGTTAATTTTCAAAGATAGAAATCAAAAACCGTGCTAATATTAAAACGATTTTGAAAATTTGTCTTGTAAAAAATGATGTGAACTTGATCACAATTAAGATTTTCTCACTCAACAAAAACAGCATCTCTTTTTTTACCGTAGTCAGCGATTTTTAACATTTTTGACGCTTTTCTTGTATAATGGCGACAAAATCTCAAAATAGCCTCTTTTTAAGCGCAAATTTATGTATTTTACCCAAGCTTTTTTCACATTTAACGGCAGATTGAATCGACAGGGGTTCTGGATTGGCAGCGGTATTTGTGCCGCTTTCTTATTATTGGTTGCCAATTTATTGCCGGTTTCATTGCTGTTTCAGCAGCAAAGCGGTGCAATTTTCGCATTATTGCCATTATTATTGATCACATACTGTTGGCTGGCGATTATCGTGAAACGCTTGCACGACCGCGGTCGCTCCGCCAAAGCACTGGCAATTCTCCTAGCGCCGATAGGCTGTTTTTTGATTGCGCCTTATAGCCAAGGTTTTATGAAATTATTATTAGGGCAACTGTTTCCGATTTTTATATTCGCTATGCTACTGATGGAATGGGGCGTATTTGTCGGGCAAGCACAAGCCAACCGTTACGGTGAGCAAGGTGAAACAATTCGATTTAAAAAAGGATAATGACAATGACAACGTTCAAACTCAATTACCATAAAACGCACTTTGTAATGAGTGCCGCTAATATTCGACAACTTCCAGCCGATGCTGGCGTTGAAGTTGCCTTTGCCGGACGCTCCAATGCGGGGAAATCGACCGCATTAAACACATTGGCAAACCAAAAGAATTTAGCCAAAACCTCAAAAACCCCCGGACGTACGCAATTAATTAATCTTTTTGAAGTGAGCGAAAATTGCAAAATTATTGATTTGCCCGGTTATGGCTACGCCGCCGTGCCGGAAAAGGTGAAATTGCAATGGCAAAAATCGTTAGGTGAATATCTGCAACAACGCCAATGTTTAGGCGGCGTGGTGATTTTGATGGATATTCGTCATCCGTTGAAAGATCTCGATCAACAGATGATTGAATGGGCGGTCAGTGCCGATTTGCCAATTCTCCTGCTGTTAACCAAAGCGGATAAAGTCAGCCAAAGTGAACGCAGTAAACAGGTGAGAATGGTGCGTGAAGCGATTTTACCATTTCAAGGCGATATTCAAGTTGAGGTATTTTCGTCACAAAATCGATTAGGCGTGGATAAATTGGCACAGAAACTGGATGAATGGTATTCAGTGAATAATGTTTAGCCATAAAAAAATTGTGCAACGTAGCTCGTTGCACAATCAAAAAATTACAGTAAAAATTAAGCTTTCACCGGAAAATCCCACCAAATATCAAATAATTCACTTACTTCCACTTGTTGCAATCCGTTATTTTCCAACCAAGATTTAACAAGTTCACGTTGGCTCTCATCACATTTGCCGATTTTTTCCAAACAAACCAAGCCTTCCCAATGTAAGTAGCCGCTGCCTTCGTAAGCAAGTCCGTTAGGTTTAATCACTTCATTGATAAAGCGATCGACTGTTTGATCAATCTCCTCAACGGAAGTGTTTTCTGCAAATTGCCAATTTACTAAAAATCCCAATTCTTGGAATTCTGCAATGTGCATTTTTTTACGCTGTCTGCGATTACGTTGATACGCCATATTTTCTCCTCAGTTACTGGTTTTTAATCATTCAACTAAAACATTTATCTCTTAACAAAATAGAGATCCCAAACGCCGTGACCAAGCCGATGCCCGCGTTGTTCAAATTTGGTTAAAGGGCGAAAATCCGGACGCGGAATGAAATCATTTGTTGCTGAAGTATTGGTTAAGCCCTGTTCCTGACGCAAAACTTCCAACATCTGCTCCGCATAATTTTCCCAATCGGTCGCCATATGAATAAAACCGCCGCTTTTCAATTTTTGCATCACCAACTTAACAAATTGCGGTTGTACAATGCGGCGTTTATGATGTTTGGCTTTATGCCACGGATCAGGGAAAAATAGCTGTAATCCGGACAAACTTTGATCCGGAATATTATCTTGCAAAATTTCAATCGCATCGTGGCAAATCACGCGCAAATTATGCACCTGCTGTTCAAGCGCATAAGCGATACAAGCTCCTACTCCGGGCGTATGCACCTCAATGCCGATGTAATTATTATTCGGGTTCTGCTTCGCCATTTCTACCAGCGAACGCCCCATTCCAAAACCGATCTCCAAAATCACCGGCTGATCGTTGTTAAAAATCTTTTTAAAATCAAAGTGATCTGCTTGATGCTCTAAACCGAATTCCGCCCAATTATCATTCATTGCCCTTTTTTGAGCCTCACTTAAGCGACCGGTTCTTAACACAAAACTGCGCACTTTACGCTTATAACGCCCATCTTCGGTAAATTCTGCAGTATTGACGGCTTTGCGTTTTTGCTCCGCAAGATCATTTAAATTATTCTGTTGCATAAATCCTAGAATATAGAGTGATAGTTAAGAAAAACTGTCCTATTTTACCTGATAATCTGCCAATTTTGTGATGTTTTAATTATTTTGCTTGTGCTAAACTCGCCTCCTTAATTTTTGAAGAGGTATATCCAATGTGGCAAGCCCAATCAACGCCCGAAGCACCTTTTGCATCCACTGTACTGCACTGGTATCAAAAATATGGGCGAAAGACATTGCCGTGGCAACAAAATAAATCACTCTACGGTGTTTGGCTGTCTGAAATTATGTTGCAACAAACACAAGTCACCACCGTTATTCCCTATTTCCAGCAATTTATTCAGCGTTTTCCAACCATTACTGAATTGGCAAATGCGCCGATAGACGAAGTTCTACATCTTTGGACCGGGTTAGGCTATTACGCACGAGCCAGAAATTTACACAAAGCGGCACAACAAATTCGCGATCAACATCAAGGCGAATTTCCAACACAATTTGAACAGGTGTTGGCGCTGCCGGGCGTTGGTTTAAGCACCGCCGGTGCGATTCTCTCATCTTGTTTGGATGCTCCTTTCCCTATTTTAGACGGCAACGTTAAACGGGTTTTATCCCGTTGTTTTGCGATTGACGGCTGGCCGGGCGAAAAATCGGTAGAAACAAAATTATGGCAATTAAGTGCTGAAGTTACACCGAAAACGCAAGTTACTGAATTTAATCAAGCAATGATGGATATTGGCGCAATGGTCTGCACACGCAGCAAACCGAAATGCAGTTTATGTCCGCTACAACAGCAATGTACCGCCGGAAAAGCGCAAAGTTGGACAAATTATCCCGGCAAAAAACCGAAAAAAGCCTTGCCTGTGCGAGAACGTTATTTTTTATTATTTGTCCAACAGGGAAAAGTTTTACTGCAACAACGGCCGCATCACGGTCTATGGGGTGGGTTATACTGTTTTCCCGAAGTGGAAACTGAAGCGGAATATCAACACATTTTGCAACAATGTCATTGGCAATTATTGGAGCGGCTGCCTACATTTCGTCATACTTTCAGCCATTTCCATTTGGATATTCACCCGATAGTGGTAACAAATAACTCAACATCAGCATTAGCAGTAAAAAATGTTGCGGAAACGGTGGCAAAATATGGGCAAACAGTACAAAACAACAACGAATATTGGTATGATTTAGCCGATTTTTCGCCAGCTAAAATTGGTTTGGCAACACCTGTAAAGAACTTATTAATGCAGTTAAAAGCAATTTTTAATGTAAGAAGTAATGAGGAATAATAGTTATGACAAGAACTGTTTTCTGCGAATATTTACAAAAAGAAGCCGAAGGATTGGACTTTCAACTCTATCCCGGTGAATTAGGAAAACGTATTTTCAACTCAATCAGCAAACAAGCTTGGTCAGAATGGCTCAAAAAACAGACAATGCTGGTAAATGAAAAAAAACTCAATATGATGAATCCGGAACATCGCAAATTGCTGGAACAGGAAATGGTGAATTTTTTATTTGAAGGCAAAGATGTTCATATCGAAGGCTATGTTCCCCCTTCAAAGTAAGCAAAAATGAAGATTAAACACTATTTTATTATGACCACAGTGGCTCTGTTTTTAGCCGGCTGTGGTTCTTCTTATGATAGCGACAGCATTGATTACGATGATGCCTTTGCTAAAGATACTCGAGCATTGGATATTCTAACCGGTCAGTTCTCCCACAATATCGACCGGATTTGGGGAGTAAATGAATTGCTGGTCGCCAGCCGTAAAGATTACGTTAAATATACCGACAAATACTACACCCGTAGCCACGTCAGTTTTGATGAAGGTGTGATTACCATTGAATCACAAACCAGCTTGGCTCGCTTAAAAAATGCCATCGTGCATACGTTATTGATGGGCTCAGATGCAAACGGTATCGACCTTTTTGCCGATGGAGATGTGCCGATCAGTTCCCGACCGTTCCTTCTCGGGCAGGTTATTGACCACAGAGGTGCCAACATTCCGAATGTTGCCGTTGCCTCTGATTTCGCCGATTATTTAATTAATAACAAGCTACAAAGTCGCCGTTTAAGCAACGGGCATATCGTGCAATTTGTCGTGATTCCAATGATTGCCAACCACGTTGCGATTCGTGCGCAAAAATATTTGCCGTTTATCCGCAAAGCTGCTCGTCATTACAACATTGATGAAAGCCTTATTCTCGGTATTATGCAAACAGAATCCAGTTTCAACCCTTATGCGATCAGTTATGCCAACGCAATGGGCTTGATGCAGGTGGTGCCGCACACTGCCGGACGTGATGTATTCCGAATGAAAGGGAAAAGCGGACTACCTTCTAAGAAATACCTATTCGATCCGTTTAAAAATATTGATGCCGGTGTTTCTTATTTGTGGCTGCTACAAAATAAATATTTGGTGGGCATTACCGATCCGACCTCACGCCGTTTTGCCGTAATTTCGGCTTATAACGGTGGTGCCGGAGCTGTGTTACGTATTTTTGATGATGATAAAGATGTTGCAGTTAATAAGATTAATCGCTTATTACCTGAACAAGTTTATCGAATTTTGACAACAAAACACCCTTCAGCACAAGCAAGAAACTACTTGATCAAGGTGGATAAAGCGCAAAAAAGTTATCGAGTTATTCGTTAAAACCGGCTAATTTTTGCGTGATTGCGTATTAATTTTGTGCGTTTTGCATAGAAAAACGGCTAACGTGAGAAAAAAAGAAAATTTTTTCAAAATAGTGGTTGACTTGAAACACAAAAAAACGTTTAATACGCACCACCAAGACGTTGCCCAGATAGCTCAGTCGGTAGAGCAGGGGATTGAAAATCCCCGTGTCGGTGGTTCGATTCCGCCTCTGGGCACCACTACTCCTCCTTAGTTCAGTCGGTAGAACGGTGGACTGTTAATCCATATGTCGCTGGTTCAAGTCCAGCAGGAGGAGCCAACTTTCCCTTAAAGGTGTATCACATAACCCATCTTATTTAAAATACTCTGACGATGCTTTATTAACTAACTTTTTTGTTAAGAGAGTATCCGATGAAAAATAGTAATCTATCTAAGAAACCGTTCATTATTACCATAGCATCAACTAAAGGTGGTTCTGCAAAGAGCACCAATGCAGCAAACATTGGTGCATTTTGTGCAGATCATGGTTTAAAAACCTTATTAATTGATACCGACACACAACCTACACTAAGTGCCTATTTCACTTTAGATTATATTGCTCCGGGCGGTATCCACGAATTTCTAACCTATCAAGATGCTGAAGCAGCTCACATTATTTCAAAAACAACCTTTCCAAATTTAGATTTAATTCAGTCCAATGACCCGACAAATAATGTTAGCCAAATGCTACGTAATGCACCTGACGGGACAATTCGCTTTAGCTTTTTACTGAAAAAATTACAAGGTTATGATGTAATTATTGTAGATACCCGCGGAACACGAGATATTACGGTAGATATGTCCGTTCTTGCTGCGGATTTGTTATTTTGCCCAATCCTACCCCATATTTTATCTGCAAAAGAATTTATTCGTGGTACGATCGGTATGTATCAGGAACTACGAACTTTTGAGGCGTTCGGATTTAAACTCCCTCCACTTAAAGCCGTACCAAATTGTGTTGATCATACCAATGATGTCAAAGTTGTTTTAGCTCATCTTAAACAGTTGTTTGAACAAAATCTTGATCAAAATAAAACCCTACTTGACTTTCAAATTCCGAATAAAGTGGCTTATCGAGAGGCAGCAACTTACTCTTTACCTGTTTATCGACACAAAAAAACAGAATATCAAGTCATTAAATCACTTTGCTCACTATTATTACCGCAATTTATTGATCAATTTGAAAATGGTTTAGGAGGACAATAATGAATAAAAAATCACCTCCAGAATTATATTCCATTGAAGCAGAAAATGCTGTCATTGGCGGTTTATTGATAAAGTCTGATTGTTTTGATGATATTACGATGCTTTTGAAAGCAGACGATTTTTATCTAATTCAACATCGATATATTTTTAACGCTATAAGCTCTCTTACTCAGCAAAATACCCCTGTCGATATGTTGACTGTTTCTGAATCTCTTAAAGGGAAAGGGGTACTAGAAGAGGTAGGTGGTTTTGCCTATCTCGCAGATATGGTTAGCAATACGCCATCTGTTGCCAATATTATGGCTTATGCTGAGGTCATTCAACAATATAGTAAGCAACGTCAATTTCTTGCTCTGGGACAGTTTATTCTAAATGAAATGAATGAACCTAAAAATGCAGAAAAATTAGACGCACTTTCGGAACAAATTGAACAACGATATACACAGATTTCATTAAATCAAACAGATAAAAGTGCCATCAGATTAGCAGATATTTTTAAGAGTATGTTCAATAAAATGGAGCAATCCACATTAAATGCTGATCCTGTAACAGGTACACCATTAGGTATTCAGCAAATAGACGAGTTGACTACCGGCGGACAATCCGGCGAACTCATTATTATTGCAGCTCGTCCAGCGATGGGTAAAACCGCATTATCTCTTACAGCAACAGCAAATATTCTAGACAAGTTTACAGATCAACCTATCTTCTATTTTAGTCAAGAAATGCCTGCAGATCAGCTCTTACAACGCTTGATGGCAATGAAGTCTAAAGTAAGCCTACAAAAAATCAGAAGATCGACTGAATTAGAAGATGAAGATTGGAACAGACTTATAGATTCCGTGCAATATATTCAACAACACTGGACCAATCGTTTAATTATTGATGATGAAGGTGCGCTAACAATCCCTCGATTACGTAGTAAAGTACGCCGATATAGTCGGCAATATGGATTACCATCAGCAATCTTCATCGACTATTTGCAATTAATGCGAGGCTCAGGAAAAGTTGAAAACCGACACCTTGAAATTACTCAAATTTCTGGGGCTCTCAAAGCACTGGCTAAAGAATTAGGACTTCCAATCTATGCCCTATCACAACTCAATCGAAGTTTAGAACAACGCCTCAACAAACGACCTGTCAATGCCGATTTACGCGAATCAGGATCGTTAGAGCAGGATGCCGACGTCATTTTGTTTATCTATCGAGATGAAGTCTATCATCCCGAAAGTGAAGACAAAGGGCTCGCTGAAATCATTATAGGCAAACAACGAAACGGTCCTTTAGGTAATGTTAAATGCCGTTTTTTCGGCGAGTTTAGCTTGTTTGAAAATGAAATGAATTTAAATGGATATTGCTATGAACACTAAGAACAATAAATTATTAGAAGCGGCAGCACGCAATTTAAATGTTGCACCAGTTGCCAATGCCTCTCCCTCTTATGTGGCTGCTACCGCAACACATTACCCAACGAAATCACAGTACATTACAGTAACTTTGGATAAATTACGCCCTTATGAGCATAATCCACGTAAAACGCGTAATCCTAACTTTGAGATGATCAAAGAATCCATTCGCCGACGTGGGCTTGATCATAAACCGAATATTACTCAACGCCCAGGAGAGCCTTTTTATATTATTGCAGACGGAGGGAATACTCGTATTCAAGCCTTAAAAGAGTTATTCAGTGAAACCCAAGATCAGCGTTTTTGGTCAATTGAGTGTCTCTATAAACCTTGGAAAGGGGAAACTGCAGACAGTGTAGAAGCGGAATTGGATCTACTGATCGGTCACTTAATTGAAAATGATACACGTGCAGATCTCACTTTTATTGAGAAAGCGTTGGGGATTCAACAGGCTAAGGAATACTACGAGAAAAAACTTGGGAAAGAAGTATCTTCAAGAGAGCTATCTGATGTCCTAGAAAATGATGGTTATATTATATCTCACGTTTTAGTGACAAAAATGGAGAGATGTATAAATTATTTATACCCCTTTATTCCTGATGTACTACTAAATGGTCTAGGTCATAGCCCTATTGACAAGTTATTAGCTATTCGCAATAACGCCCTTGAAGTCTGGCAGCAATATCAATTTGAAACAGAGATTACATTTGAGGCTATTTGGCAAAACAGTCTTTCTCGTTGTAATGACGATCACCCATTCAATGTAAAAACCTTTCAAGATGCGTTAATTAATGAGATGACTGATGCTTTAGAAGGGAAAGTTAGTTACGAAATGCTCTATATGGAAGTGGATCTGGATGAGCGTAAATTTCAGAAATTAGCACAAAAGCAACGTGAAATTGATGCCCAAATTCAGCATAGTGAGGAAGATGTCGCGAGATTTCAGCAACAGCAATTGGAAAAATCGCACCCAGAGCCTATTCAATCCGATGATAGTCCAGAGCTAGAGAACACAAATGTGATTTCTCCAGTATTTGATGAAAATACCGAAAATTCAGCAAAAAATGACCGCACTGTAGCGGAAGAGGTTAGCGCGGATAATTCAGAAACTGAGGCAATCAATGAGGTTATTAGTATTGAAACATCCAATGACGTTACTACTAATGAACCAACCCAAGATCTCGCACAGCAAGTTGCACAAAATTATGGTATTACGCCAGGAATGAGTATTCAGGCACAGCGTGAACAGCAGGCACAAGCCAATGGTTTGGAGTTTGCTTGTGTTGGGCGTCAGCCTGTTGCAGATATTTGGCAGGTATATCCAAGTCGCCAACATAGAGTGGAAGCCTATTCCCTTGCCTTGGATATTGCCGAGCAGTTTGGGCTTGATGAACTCGTTGAGCACGTTGTGAAAGAACCTGTCGATTATAGTTTTCAAATGAAAGTTTTGGATACGCCATTAAAAGACGATACACAGCGTACGATTTATGAGTTGCTGAATATGTTGCAAACCCAGGATTTATCCTATTCAGAAGCCTGCTTTATTGATAGTGACTTACTTTTAGGTTCAGCTGAGCGTGAGCCAAAAATCGACGATATAACCTTGGTGAAATTATTTCGATTAATTCGTCTTGTCCGTTACTTACGTATGGCAGAAAACGCATAGGGAGGCATTATGCTTGATAATCTGAATAAAGTGATTTTAGATCATATTGTCAACAATATCCGTGAAGGCAACGTGAATACTTGCCATCACCTTGGCTTTTCAACGGCAGAACTTAGTGAAATCCAGCAGCTGAGTATTGATGAGCTGTACGATATTGCACAATCCAAAGTTCCAATTGCTGTTATTAATATCGATCACAACGCATTCTGGAAAATGGTCAAAATGGCACAAGTCAACTCACAAGAACGTATGGTTATTGATCGTGCTCTCCTTCTTGGTGCATCAATTCAAATGCTAAACGCCTATTTTGGATTGAGCACTACAAAAGTATCCGCTAGACGTGGTTTACTCGGCATTCGAGAAGAGCCAGGACGCAAAGCAACAGCAACGGATGAACAAAAAAATATACTTTGGGAATTATGGAATCAGCATAAAGATAGTATACAGAGCCTGGAATCAATGGAAGGTTTGGAGTTATTAATGTTGTTTGCTGAGGAAACACAAATTAACTTAACTGCAATTTGGCGCGTTGTCGAGCCTTGGTATCGTAATAAGAAATAAAAAAATCCCCCAAGACGAGTATCCAATTCTTCTTGGGGGAGAGTTTGATAACCACCACAGTTATCAAACTCACTTTGTTAAGAAAGCAAAGGCATTATAACGAAATGCCAAACCAAAACAATAGGAATAATTAAACAGAAGTTTTGGAGAATTTTATATGATAAATTTTGAGCAAATCACCACCTCACAAACAGAACAGGGTCTACTTTTTTTTGGAAATCAACACGAAACCGTACCAACACGTTTACTTTATGATCCATATTTAACCCCTCGTGCAAAATTTGCTTGGCAGTTGATTAAACATAAGGCGAGAGAATTTCAAGGTGGATTATTCCCTTCTTATGAAGTGCTAGGAAAACTACTCTCCGATAAACCTTATTTGAATGCAAGTCTTTCTCGTAAAACGGTAAGTCAGACATTATTACTGTTACGTTTAACACGCTGGTTGACGCTTTGTGAAACGGTGCGGAATAAATTTGGTCAAGTAAAAGGTAATGTATATTTATTACACGATGAGCCCATCCCAATTTTGGATGCCATTCAACTCAATGAAGATTATCTACATTTACTCCATTCAGCAACAAAACATAAAGATTTAGTCGTAAGAGGGGTTGCCACCCATATCGTTGATAACATTCTTTCGGATAAAACTCAATGGCACTATGTTTCTCATATTGATTGGATGAAAGTACGTTATCAAGATTATTGTTCTCGAATTAAAAATGAAAAAGAAGCTGATTTTAATTACTTAAATTTAGATACTATCCAAGAAAACTTGCTGAGTTCCAATAAGGAACACAGTCAAGCAAGTGAGGAACTCAGTGAAAAAATGACCAATTTACCGAGTTCCATTAAGGAACTTAGCCATTTACTCAGTTCCAATAAGGAACTCCGTCAAGAAAAACAAGCTAACCCATTGATTTTAGGCTCAGTTCCATTAGGAAACTCAGTGAATATTCCGTACAAGTACAGTACTGTATTTATAAATAAGTACTGTACAGGTAATCCGGAGGAGATTGATTGGTCATTGAAATTAAATGCCTTTGAGAAACAATCTATTGCCAAGGCAATGGAGGGGCTCGATTTAGGCTTATGCCAAGCCATTTTGTTTGAGGCTGAGCAGCGATTGGCAAAAGGAACCATTAAGAAGCCACAGGGCTATTTACTCAGCCTAGTGAGAAAAGCGCATTTGGGGCAATTTAACCCCTATTTACTTGAACAACATTTAAGCCAACGTGATCCATCAATGATGAATAGATCACAGACACACGTTACTGTGCCAGAACGAGATAAAATATCATCATCTGTACCAACACTGGAACAGCGACAAGCGCGTGCTGAAATAATACGGAATTTAAAAACGCAGTTATTAAATTAAGTACGAAAAATAATCACTGCAGGGTCCTACAAAGTACAAGAAATAAGCAGTGAAGAGGGGTTCTTTAAAGTATAAAAAATAACACTGAAAAGGAGCTTTTCAAAGTACAAAAATTAATCACTGGAAAGGGACTTTCCAAAGTACAAAAATTAATCACTGGAAAGGGACTTTCCAAAGTACAAAAATTAACCGCTGTAGAAGGGTTCTACAAAGTACAAAAAATAATCTAGTAATAAGAGGTATCAATATGACAACTACCGATCTCCAAAATCAACGACCGGGTCCATTAAGAAGTTCACCTGAAATCACTATTAACTCGCATCACGCCTCTAAATTATGGGTGGGACGTACAGCAATTCGAAATGATCAGGGGAAAATTACTCGTGCTGCTATTATCAGTATGCCGACCTGCTTAAGATTATTAAGTCAAATTCAACGAGCAGCAATGAATGATGATCCTTATGCTGATGACTATTTATTACGTTTTGAAACAAAGGTTTTAGATTATCGTCGTGAAATGCAGCAACTGATCGATAAAGTAAACTTCCTGTATAGCGAACAAATTCCTGCAGCGTTCCATATGGAAAATAGTGTGAGTATTGCGCCGGCGCGGTATGCATTGACCTTTAATTCTCAGCTTGGATATCAACTCATTTTCCTTTTCCTAAAATTTGATGAGTTAGCCTGCGCAGTAATGGCCGCTTCACATATCGCATTAATGACTCGCAATGAAGCATCGGACTGGATAGATACCGGAGCTAAATTAATTCGTCAATGTTTTGGATTAGTTGAAAACTATCGCCATTCAGGGATTACTCGCCGCGATGCGGAAGAAAATAATGCACGCTATAAAGCAGCAGTGAAACGGATGAAGTATGAATTGTCACCTGAAATTTTATCAGGTGAAAAGCGTGCAAGCTTTGCTCCAGTTATAAAAAATACGGCTCAGTCCGAAACTGAAACAGTACAAGATGATGGATTGATTGAGAATGGTTCAGAATAAAAGAAAATTATAAGAATGGCACAGGGTTAGAAGGAGACAAATGATGCAAAATGAATTAATTCCAAAGAATATGTACCGAGATTTAGCTATACAAACACCGCTTAATTCAGTATTTAAACTATTTTTTAGTGAGATAAACAGTATTGAGGATTGTGAGCAATTACAAGTTTTACTCTATCAAGTGCGAGAACATTTACTTAAACAACACCAAAATATCGTTAGAAAATTGAGAGAAAATGATGTTATTAAAGCATTAGGTTTTCGCTTGATACAAGACAAAGCCTCTTCCTCCGGAGGACATTTTCTACGTTGGCGCCTAACATTAGGAAAACAGGAGAACAAGGGAGGACTCCTATGGAAAGGTCTAATTCAAGATAATCAACTGCAAGTAGAAGTAAAAAAACGAATTCTTCAAATGGAAAAAGAGAGAATTACATTAAATATGCAAATGTCAATTCTCAATTCAATGATGAGGCAATTATCCGACTCAATAAAAAAGTTAACAGATATTAAGCAGGAATATATCCATTTACAGGATAATAAATGATGTTTGTACTAGCTGGTTTTTATAGTTTGTACTGATTGGATTTTCGTGGTTTGTAATCGTTGGATACAAAAGGCCTTTTAAAGGTAAGGGGACAAGCCCCTTACCTTAACGAAAAATGGCGTTACCTTTGAGTGTGTTTTAGATAATCATCTATGTTAAGTAGAGAGCATTAATAATGATGAACAATATGAAATTGAGCTGATGAGGAAAAATAAGTAGTTCAATAATTATCTAGAATTGAAATTGAGTTATCCCCTCTATTCCTCATGAAAATCACGTTTAATACTGACTAAATTAATTAGTCATTATTTGTGAGGACAATATTATGGCAGGTATCAATAAAGTTATTATCGTGGGAAACCTTGGGACAGAACCTGAAGTAAGAACAATGCCAAATGGTGAGGCAGTAGCCAATATTAGTGTTGCAACCAGTGAAAGTTGGATAGATAAGAATACAGGTGAAAAACGTGAATTAACAGAATGGCATCGTATTGTTTTTTATCGTCGTCAAGCTGAGATTGTGGGAGAGTATTTACGCAAAGGGTCGAAAGTCTATGTGGAAGGGCGTTTAAGAACCCGTAAATGGCAAGACCAAAATGGTCAAGATCGTTATACCACTGAAATTCAAGGTGATATACTTCAAATGCTAAATAGCCGTACTGAACGTTATCAAGGTGAAGTGGCACAGCAAGCTAGTAATAAATATGTTCAACAAAGTCAGCCAGCTTATCAAACACCACAAACCAAAACTGTAAGTACCCAATCCTCACCTTTACCTGATGATAGTTTTGGTGATGATGAAATCCCATTTTGAATTTCATATACATAAATTCTGTAAAAATTGAATATCTAATAATAAGTTTTTGCTCAAAACCTTAATGTTGCCCAGTCTTAATGATTGGGCTTTTTTATCCAAAACCATTTGTTTTTAGTTTTATTTTAATGCCTTTTATTTCAGAAAAACATTCATTAAGT
>SKEB01000583.1_pt1 | contig 27603 bp, 19 predicted proteins | sample 4826561 | NCBI WGS metagenome assembly SKEB01 (sample SAMN11008820, study PRJNA524170) | human gut metagenome | biome: Human fecal sample; material: Feces; isolation source: fecal sample from pouch patient p17 | host: Homo sapiens | place: Israel: Tel-Aviv | collected 2016-03-29
ACAAGTTAAAGCCCGGAGGCCATAGCAGGGTGGAACCACTCCTTCCCATCCCGAACAGGACAGTGAAACGCCTCCACGCCGATGATAGTGAGTTGTATTTCTTGCGAAAGTAGGTAGCCTCCGGGCTCAATCTAAAATAAAGACCCTCGAAGTCATAAAGGCTCCGAGGGTTTTTGCTATTGGAAAAACGATATTTTGGTGAGAACGCAAAATAATATTCCGTTTCTGAAGAAACATATATTTTCAGTGATATAAAAGAATCGTTCTAAAACCAATAACAATATCGGAGTACCCATGTTTAAAGTAAAGTTAGCATCCGTCTGTTTTCTGGCTGCAGCAGCCGTGTCTTTTTCCGGAACAGTAATGGCTGAAACTTTCAAGTGGGCAAGCCAGGGCGACATTCTTACTTTTGATCCTCATGCTCAAAATGAATCATTGAACAATACAGCCAATTCGTATGTTTATGAAAGTTTGGTGAATTTGGGAAAAAATTCCGAGATTCTTCCTGCATTGGCAGAAAGTTGGGAAAAAGTACCCGGAGGATTTTTATTTAAGATTAGACCAAACGTTAAATTCCATGAAGGTCAAACTTTAACTCCCGAAGACGTTGTATTTTCCATTGAACGCGCTCTTCATCCTCTCTCTCAGTTCCGCACCTACACCGCGGGTATTCTTGATGCAGAGGTTCGTCCTGACGGGAAAGTGTTCCTTAAGACCACAACTCAAAGCCCAGTCATTCTGAATTCTTTGGCTAGTTTGCGTATCCTCAATAAGAAGTGGGCAGAAGAGCATAATGCTCTCGTTCCTCAGAATTACGTTGAGAAAGAAGAGTCATATGCGGCTCGCCATGTTAATGGGACAGGTCCTTATAAATTGAAGAGCCGTGAAGTTGATGTAAAGACGGTATTTGTTGAGAATCCTGACTGGTGGAACAAAGACAAAAAAGTAGGGAATGTAACTGAAGCAATTTATACCCCGATTAAATCTGCTTCTACACGTACTGCTGCTCTTTTGTCAGGACAAGTTGACTTTGTACTGGATCTTGCGCCTCAGGATGCACAGAGACTGAAACGCAACGATAAGATTAAACTTCTTGAAGGTCCTGAACTAAGAGTCCTTATGATCTCCTTAGATCAACACCGCGATAACTCTCCTTACGTAAGAGTCAACGGAAAACCTTCTGATAAGAACCCGTTCAAAGACGAACGGGTAAGAAAGGCTCTCTATCAAGCTATCGACGTTCAAACATTAAAGAGAACCGTTATGCGCGGCTCTGCTATTCCTACCGGCTCAATTATTCCTCCGAATGTTTCGGGCTGGATGCCTGAGCAGGATGTGCGTCATCCTTATGATGTTGAAGCGGCTAAAAAGCTGCTGGCAGAAGCAGGATATCCAAATGGTTTTGAATTTACGCTTGATACCCCTAATAACCGTTGGGTAAATGATGAAGCTATTGCAAAGGCGTTAGCAGGTATGTGGGCAAAGATTGGCGTTAAGGTTAACGTCAACGCGATGCCTAGAGCCAATTATTTCCCGAAGGTACTCAGCTTTGACTCATCCGCTGGTATGGTCGGTTGGGGCTGCAGCACACAAGATGCTCTGTTTAGTATTCAGTCTTTAGTCTCCACCTTCGACAAAAACAAAGGTAACGGCCTATCCAACATTGGAAGAGTCTCGGATCCGGAAATCGATGTTCTTGTCGAAAGAATGAAGGTTGAATCTGATCCGAAGATTAGAAACGCTGACATCAATAAAGCTTTAAAGATTATTAGCGATAAGGTCTATGAGCTTCCCTTACACACTCAAATTATTACTTGGGGTATGGGAAAGAATATAGATGCAGAGATTCGCTCTGACAACAAACTCGAACTCGACAAAGTTAAAGTAAATAAATAATCTGAAAGCCCTCTATTAATGTTTGTATTCGTTGTTAAACGAATGTTTCAGGCAATTTTTGTGATGCTAATCGTTACTCTGATTGCCTTCCTTCTTTTTCAGTTTGTAGGGGATCCTGTCACTCAAATGCTGGGACAGGAAGCTACAGAGGCTGATAGAGAAGCTTTGAGACATTCTTTAGGTTTAGATAAATCTATCTGGGAACAGTACGGAACATTCGTAGGAAAAGCTGTTCAAGGAGATTTTGGCGTCTCCTTACGACAAGGGATGCCGGTTTCTGATCTGTTAAAAGCAAAAATGCCGGCTACGATTGAACTTGCATTCTTTTCTGCGATTGTTTCGACTTTAATTGGAATCCCTTTAGGTGTTTTTGTGGCCTTGAAGAAGAACTCTCTTCTGGCCAAGTGGTTAATGGGTCTGTCATTGCTTGGCATCTCCCTTCCCACATTCTTAATTGGTATTCTGCTTATCTTGGTTTTCTCAGTCTGGCTGGGTTGGCTCCCTTCATACGGCAGAGGAGAAACTGTTGCTTTTGGTTGGTGGACTTCCGGCCTGTTCACTAAGGACGGCCTTCTCCACATTATTTTGCCTGCCATAACGTTAGCTGTATTCCAAATAGCATTGCTAATGAGGCTGGTGAGGGGAGAAATGCTTGAAGTACTCAGAACCGAGTATATTAAGTTTGCTCGGGCAAGAGGAATCTCACAGCGCTCCATCTATTTCCGCCACGCCTTGAAAAATACACTTTTACCTGTCATCACAATTACAGGATTGCAGTTGGGAGGAATTATTGCCTTCTCAATTGTGACAGAGACAGTGTTCCAATGGCCCGGCATGGGTCTCTTATTCATTCAAGCCGTTCAGTTTGCGGACATTCCGGTAATGGCTGCCTATTTATGTTTAATTTCTTTTATTTTTGTCGTTGTTAATCTAATTGTGGATCTTCTATACGTTGCTGTAGATCCTCGTTTAAAGATTGACGGAAAATCACAAGCGTAAGGATTCGAATGTTTGTATCACAAGAACCAGTAGTTGATCTGGATAAAGCCGCTATTCCTCTCATCGTTTCATGGAAGGATGAATTTAAACAGATAAGGCAAGATTTTCATAGAAATCCTGAAATCGGTTTGGAAACTCCCATTACTTCAAAAAAAATAGCCGATTTGCTTAGAAAGTATGGTGTTGACGAAGTTCATGAAAAGATTGGCGGCTATGGCGTAGTGGGAGTTGTCTACGGGACTCAGAAAGAGGGGCCGTCTATAGGCTTGCGTGCCGATATAGATGCTCTTCCGATGAAAGAACTAAGCGAACATGATCATGTTTCTTGTTTGGGAAATAGAATGCATGGCTGCGGTCATGATGGGCACGGAGCCACTCTTCTTGCAGCGGCTAAATATTTGGTCCAAACCAGAAACTTCTCCGGTAAGGCAGTTTTGATTTTCCAACCGGGCGAAGAGGGATGGTCGGGAGCTAAAGTTATGATGGATGACGGTCTCTTTGAACGTTTTCCAGTTCAAGAAATCTATGCTTATCATACTTCCTCGCAGCTCCGTCCCGGAGAGCTGGCTTTAAACTACGGGGCTATGCAGGCTGCCGCTGATGCATTTACTTTGACAGTTACCGGTAAAGGCGGCCATGGCTCTCGCCCGGACAATACAAATGATCCGATAGTGGCAGCCGCTTATGTCATTACTGCTCTTCAAACCTTAGTCGCACGAAATGTCAGTCCCCTAGATTCTGCAGTGGTATCTTGCGGATCCATCCATGCCGGCGACCCTTTGGCACAGAGTGTTATTCCAAATTCTTGCCAAATTGTCGGTACTACCAGAACTTTTAATCCTGAAACAAGGGACTTAATTGAGCGCCGATTAAGAGAGGTGGCAGAAAATACAGCAGCGGCCTTTGGATGCACCGCCGAGCTCGATTACGACCGTAAGTATCCGCCCCTTATCAATAGTGAAATTCAGGCTAAAGCAATTGCTGATGTGGGGGCCGAACTAGTTGGCGAAGAAAATGTGATTAGAAATCATCCTAGGGCTACGGGAGGCGAAGATTTTGCCTTTATGGCTGGAGCAGTCCCGGGTGCGTACATTCGGGTAGGTCAAGGGGGTGCTCCGGCCCATAACGGATATTTTGATTTCAACGATGAAATCATTCCATTGGCGGCCAGCTTAATGGTAAAAACATTAGAAAAGAGATTTAAAGACTTAGCGGGATAAGAATGCCTAATACTCAGACAGACAGTATTTTATTGAGACTTAAATTGAAATTCCTTAGGTTTTGGGATTCCGATTTATTTTGGCGTTTTCGACACGCTCCTGTCATTATTCTGAGTTTTGTTATCGCGGCAGGGATGATCATGTCTGCTGTCTTTGCAAGCTGGATAGCTCCTTATAATCCGTTCGACTTGACATCTTTTGACTTAGCGAATGCTTTTCTTCCGCCCGCTTGGGAAGAAGGAGGATCTAAAGAGTTTTTGCTTGGAACCGACGATCAAGGAAGAGATATGCTTTCAGCCATTCTCTATGGCCTAAGAGTATCCCTGGAAATCGGTTTGTCTTCAGTTTTTATTTCGGTTGTTCTGGGAATTTCTTTAGGATTGGTTTCCGGATATATGGGCGGTATCACCGATGCAGTCATTATGCGCTTCTGCGATGTAATGCTTAGTTTTCCTGCCATCCTTTTGGCACTGCTTATTGATGGAGTCATCAGAGTCCTGCTGCCGGAGGGAACGCATGACGAAGCATCTTACGGAGTATTAATCTTTGCCATCTCTTTGTCCGGCTGGGTTAAATATGCCCGAACAGTTCGCGGCTCTACTATGCGGGAAAAAAAGAGAGAATACGTTCAGGCCGCTCAGGTTTTCGGTGTAGGGTCCTTAAGGATTATGTTTACACATATCCTTCCTAATGTTTTGGGACCAATTCTGGTTCTCGTTACTGTTCAGATTGCGACAGCGATTATTACCGAAGCAACTTTGTCATTTTTAGGAGTCGGGGTTCCTCCAACCACACCTTCTTTAGGAACTTTGATTCGCATTGGCAATGAGTTCTTATTCTCCGGTGAATGGTGGATTACGATCTTCCCAGGTTTGACTTTAATCGTATTCGTTTTAACGATTAATCTTCTCGGCGATTGGCTGAGAGATGCTTTAAATCCAAAGCTTCAGGGACAGTCATGACAGAAAAGATTCCATTGGTTGAGGTTAAGAACCTTAGAGTTGAAATACCGACAAGAAAAGAGCTTCTTATTGCGCTCGATGATGTTAATCTGGAAATATATCCGGGAGAAATTCTGGGAGTAGTCGGTGAATCCGGCGCGGGGAAGTCAATGACAGGAAATGCCATTATTGGACTGCTGGATCATCCTGCTCATGTAAGCGCCGGAGAAATTTGGTTGGACGGAAAAAGAGTAGATAATCTCCCCGATGCTGAACGCTCCGCACTTAGAGGAAAAATTGTCGGCGCTATTTTTCAAGATCCTTTAACCAGCTTGAATCCTTTATTTACCGTAGGGGAGCAGCTTGTTGAAACTATAGTCACTCATCGAAGTCTTTCGGAGAAAGAAGCCCGTCACGAAGCTATAGAACTGTTGAAAAAGACAGGCATTCCTGCAGCGGAAAAAAGAATTGATGATTATCCTCATCAATTCTCAGGAGGTATGCGACAGCGTGTAGTTATTGCTTTAGCCTTGGCCGGTGAACCAAAATTAGTGATTGCTGATGAACCCACGACCGCTTTAGACGTATCTATTCAAGCTCAAATTATTGATTTGCTTAAGACATTGTGTAAAGAAAAAGGCACTGCTGTAATGCTTGTTTCTCATGATCTCGGTGTAATTGCCGAAGCCTCTGACAGAGTGGCGATTATGTACGCGGGAAGGCTAGTCGAGATTGGCGAGACACATTCCATTATTCATTCTCCTCTGCACCCGTACACTTCCGGTCTTATGGGAGCTATTCCAAAAATCGGAGAGGACGCTGAGTTTTTAACTCAGATCCCAGGGCATATGCCTCGTTTAAATGAAGTACCAAAAGGATGTGCTTTTCATCCCCGCTGCCCGCTTGCCGATGAGAAGTGCATTGCTGAGAGACCCCAGATGCAAGCTTTTAAGTGTGTCAGGGTCGCCTGCTGGAAATCCAACCGCGAAGAAGACGCTCAGTACAGAACTCAGCCTTACTACGTCAGAAAGGAACTAGCCGATGCCCGTAGAAGCTAAAACCCAGCAAAGTGTTCTAGTTAAAGTTGAGAACATCGGAAAATATTTTGACGTTTCTGCACCTTTGTTGAATAGGCTGATAGAAAGAAAGCCTAAAACAATACTAAAAGCTGTTGACGGTGTTTCCTTTGAAATTCGCAGAGGCGAGACCCTTTCTTTAGTCGGCGAAAGCGGCTGCGGAAAGTCGACAACTGCCAGAATGCTGGTCGGCCTCCATAAGCCGACCTTCGGGAGAGTTGAAATCAACGGTCTGGATATGGCAACTGTGAGAGGTAAGGACGCCAGGGAATTACACAACAAGATCCAAATGATCTTCCAAGACCCATACGCTAGTTTGAATCCTCGCTGGAGTGTAGGAAGAATCATTGCAGAGCCTATCATTGCTCAGAAGGTTCTAAAGGATAAGGAAGAAATCCGCAAGCGTATTGATTCCGTTTTGTGGTTGGTTAACATGTCTCCGGAGGATAAGTATCGTTATCCGCATCAATTCTCCGGAGGGCAAAGACAAAGAATTTCGATTGCCCGTTCAATAGCCATTCATCCTGAATTTATTGTTTGTGATGAGCCTACGTCAGCTCTTGACGTATCTGTACAAGCCCAAGTTTTGAATCTCATGCAGAACCTTCAAAAAGAAATTGGGCTGACTTATCTTTTTATTTCTCACAATCTCTCAGTGGTTCATCACATCAGTGATCGAGTCGGCGTGATGTACTTGGGTCGTTTGGTTGAACTTTCCGATAAAAAAACACTGTTCAACTATCCTTTGCATCCCTATACACAGCTTTTAATGGATGCCATTCCGGACATAAGAACTGTCGGCAAGCCAAGAAAGAAAATTCAAGGGGAAGTGCCTAATCCTCTTGAGCCTCCTTCAGGCTGTACTTTCCACCCAAGATGTCCGTATGCCAAGGATATTTGCAGGCAAGTAAAGCCGGAGATGAGAAAAGTAGAAAATAGAGGTTCAATTACCGAAGTTGCTTGTCACGCCGTAGGTTCATGGCGTAAATGAGTAATGGTTTGTGAATTTAATCTGATTCACTTCGAAGGTTAACTACTCAAGAGGTAGTCCACGAGGTAAACTTACTATTTATTTGTGTCCGGGCTTACTGCTCTTTGTTGGGTCGAACCATAAACGATGATTTACCGCCGTGCTTTAATTTCAGAATTACAAAATACTGCTGGAGGGGCTTTTACTGTTCTCTTTTCTATTGTGGTAACAATCGGGCTCGTCCAAATTTTGAATCAGACTGCCGGAGGAAGATATGACAGCAACTCTATTTTGGAAATCGTTGCTTATTCCTCTTTGGTGAATTTGCCTCCTCTCATTACCTTAGCTTTGTTTTTGGCGGTATTCATGACCCTCAACCGCTCGTGGAGGGACAGTGAAATGTTCGTCTGGTTTTCTGCCGGCGGATGCAGTTTGGCTACTTGGATAAGGCCGGTTTTAAGGTTCTCCATCCCTATCGTGATTCTAGTTGGGCTTTGTTCCATGGTGATTTCACCGTGGTCGCGCGCAGAGTTGGCTGCTTACAAAGAAAGATTTGCTCAAAGAGACGATGTCACGAGACTTTCCTCGGGACAATTCATTGAAGCAAAGAGCGGAAAGCAGATTTTTTTTCTTGAAGCTGTAGACCAAGACAACAAAACAGTAGAAAGGGTGTTTATGGCAGAGCCTAGTCCCAGCGGGGCTCAGACCGTTGTCTCCTCAAAGAAGGGACGCATCGAGGAACACCCAAACGGCGATCGCTATGTGGTTTTGAATGACGGGAAGCGCTATGAAGTCCCGGCCGATGGGAAAGGAGCGCAGATTACGGATTTTGGCACTTATGAACTGAGACTGGATACCTCGCCAAGCAATGTAAAAGCAAATCTCAAGGTTGACTCCATGCAGCTGCCGGCTTTGTTGGCTTTAGTTCCGAGCAATAAAGCAGCCGCCGCAGAATTATTCTGGAGGATTAATTGGCCGATCGTTGCGGTTATTCTGGCTCTTCTAGGCATTCCTCTTTCGTATACCAATCCGCGCGCATTGAAGTATTACGGTCAGACAGCTGCCGTCTTGTTCTTTATTTTGTATTTGAATTGTTTGTCCATCTTCAAGACTTGGATTATTAAAGGGACTTTTGATATTTGGTCAGCGACGATTGTTATGAATCTTCCTTTCATCATCTTAGCTGTTTTCTTGTTTTACCGATTGATGACCATGAATACGAGACATATTGACACGATTGTCTTCAACTGGTTCTTGGCTCCCCTTAGAAAACTAAAAAGCAAGAAGGCAGAGTGATGAAAGTTTTAGGAAAATTAATTTTTACTCAGGTCATTAAGAGCAGTTTGTTTGTGCTTTTGGCGTTAGTTGCTCTTTTTGCCTTCTTTGATTTGATTGGTCAGTCAAGCAAAATCGGCACTACCTACAGTATTGCTCAGGCTTTCATGCTCACGGCATTGGTTCTTCCTATGCGCTGCTATCAGGTACTTCCGATTGCTGTGATGCTTGGAGCTATTTTTACGCTGTCAAGACTTGCAGCGACAAGTCAATTTACGGTAATGAGAGTATCCGGCGTCAGTCCTTGGAAATTTGCTTCTATGCTGATGGTGCCGGGCTTAGTGATGGTGCTATTTGCGTATGTGATCGGAGAATACGTTGCTCCACCGGCCCATCGATACTCAAAAGTGGCCAAACTTGATATTACGGGCGACTCCTTTAGCGGAAAAGATTTAGATTCCGGCATTTGGGTTCGTGATGTGGTTAGAGGAAATGACGGCAAACCAACAAGCATTCGGTTTGTAAATGTCTCGAGCTTACGCCCGAACGAAGCCGCCTACGATTGGAAAATTTATATCTTCAATCCGGAAGGAGACATGACTTCGATTGTGACTGCAAAAGAAGGAAGCTATTCCGAAAGCGAAGGGTGGGTTCTAACCGATGCTAGAGAAGAAAAATTACCGATCATTCCAAAAGAATTCCGCGGCACAACGGATGAAAAAGTCGAGGTTATAAACACTCCCAGATTGGTATGGGGAAAACATCTTGACGGCAACATATTTGGTTTGCTGATGGTGAAGCCGGAGTACATGTCTCTGCAAGAACTCTATCACTATGTCGAATACTTAAAAAGCAACGGTCAAACTTACAAAATTTTTGATACCGCCTTCTGGTCGAAGATGTTCTATCCTTTAGCGATTTTAGTGATGCTTGTGTTAGCAATGCCTTTTGCCTATCAAAGTGCACGTGCCGGCGGTATGGCTATCAAGATATTCTGCGGCATCATGATTGGTATTTTGTACTATGCTTTAAATAATATTTTTGCGTTCATGAGCGTTCTGCAAAGTGTTCCCTCGTTTATTTCTGCTCTCATGCCGTCCTTAATGATGTTGGCATTGGCGTCAGCGGCAATGTGGTGGGTTGAAAGACGCTCTTAGAATCCTACTTCTCAAAGGCCAAATCAATGAATACAAAAACTCGGAAAATTTCCGAGTTTTTCAATGGGCCTCTGCAATGTGAATTAAGACTTACTTTGTCGTCGCCTGAAGCAAGCCTGTACTCTATTGTGCTGACAATCAGCATTAAGAAATAAAAAAGCGCAGGGAAGCTGCGCTCTTTGATGGAGACAAAGTGGAACTAGCGTTCGGATGCCATCATTTCATGGACGGCTTTTTTAGCAATGTCCTCCATGAACTGCTGGTTATCGTCACGAAGGTTGTCAGCTATGGTACGAAGACAGTGATCTAAAATCACAAGCTCGTTGTTAGTTAAGCCCTTAAGGGCTTTGTGCTCCATACTTTTTGCATTGGACTTAAGAGATTTTTCAATCTCAAGTCCTTTTTCAGTAAGGGCAACAAACTTGCAGCGGTTATCGTCTTTGCTGGCAACTCTAGTAATAAATCCTTTGAACTCTAGACGCTGCATCAATCCGGTAATGGTTGGGTGGGACAGCATCAAAGCCGATTGGACACTTTGTTGTGTCACTGGGCGACTACGGTTTTTTAAGAGGAAGAGCATCACGCTAGCTTGAGAGGAAGTGATGTCAAGCTGGCTAAAATCAATATTTCTGCACCTCTCCATCTGGTTATAGATGTACCTTAGCAGTCTTAAGGTTCCCTTTTCATAATGTTCATTCACAGCTTTCTCCACGCAGGTACCTTGTTGTAAGACCCCGCTAGTCCCTTCATTCACATCCGATTATAGGGAGCGATGGAAACGGGGGCCATCAGTTTTTACCTAAGACGGGGAGAGGCCGAGATAAATAATCCCATAACGAACAAATTATTAATTATGGAGAGATGGGCAGAAAACACCGCAGGATGCTGACGACAAAAAAGCTTAATACGTTAAGAAATCCCGGGAGCTGCAGCTCCCGGTCAGTAATTAACGCTGTAGAAATTCTCTCAGAGCTTTTGCAGTGTGAGTTTCCTTCTTTATGAGCTTTTCCGGGGGACCGGCAAAAACCACTTGACCTCCCTCGGCGCCTCCTTCAGGTCCCATATCCACAATCCAATCGGCTTCAGCCATAACGTCTAGATTGTGTTCAATGACAACGACAGTGTTCCCTGCTTTGACCAAACGCTGTAACACTTTGATTAGTTTGTCAACATCGGCCATATGAAGACCTACTGTCGGTTCATCGAGAACGTAAAAGGTATGAGGCGCTTTCTTCCCTCTTAAAGTCACGTCGTCTTTAACTTTTGTGAGTTCCGAGACAAGTTTAATTCTCTGGGCTTCTCCCCCGGACAAGGTTGGAGAAGGCTGACCGAGAGTTAAATAACCGAGTCCAACGTCCTTCATCAGTTTGAGTGGATGAGCTATTGAAGTTTGACTGGCAAAAAATTCGACAGCTTCGTCTACATCCATCTTCAGAACTTCACCGATGTTTTTGCCTTTCCAAGTCACCGCAAGCGTTTCACTGTTGAATCTCATGGATCCGCAAGTTTCGCAAGGAACCTGAACATCAGGCAGGAAGTTCATTTCAACGGTTTTGGAGCCTTGGCCGGCACAATCCGGACATCTGCCTACTGCGACATTAAAGGAAAAACGGTTAGGTCCATAGCCGCGCATCTTGGCCTCAGAGGAAGCGGCAAAAAGCTTTCTTATCTGATCCCAGAAGCCAACGTAAGTTGCCGGGCAGGATCGGGGAGTTTTGCCGATCGGTGTTTGATCAACCTCTAAAACTCTGTCGACCCCTTCAAAACCAAGAAGATCTTTGCAGCCGACGAATTTAACCTTTTCTCCTTTCGCCTGAACTGCCGCTTTTAGGTTGTGCAGAAGAACCTCACGGGACAAAGTAGATTTGCCAGATCCTGAAACACCGGTAACAACCGTCAATCTGTTAAGAGGGAACTTAACAGAATCAACTTTTAAATTGTTTCGGGAGGCTTGGACTACTTCTACCACAGGGTCCGAAGCTTTTGTTTTGAGTTTTGCCTTACCAGTGTGCTTAAGAGGATGCTTTAAGTACTGGCCGGTTAAAGACTTATCCGCATTGGCGATAAGGTCCTCAATAGTACCGTTAACAATAAGCTGACCGCCTCTGGCACCTGCACCGGGGCCAATGTCAATAACATGGTCGGCTTTGCGGATGGTATCTTCGTCATGTTCTACTACCAACAGAGAATTGCCTTTATCAGCAAGCTTTTCGAGAGCGGATAAAAGAATTTTGTTGTCTCTCGGATGAAGTCCAATTGTTGGTTCATCCAAGACGTAACAAACACCTTGCAAGTTGGTTCCAAGCTGAGAAGCCAACCGAATGCGCTGAGCTTCTCCGCCGGATAGAGTTGGTGCAGAACGGTTCAGCGATAAGTAAGATAGGCCGACTTCTTTCAGGAAGGCTAAGCGAGAAAGGATTTCAGCAATGGCATCTTTTGCCAAAGCGCTTTCTCTTTCATCGTGCTTGACGGCTTCTGCTAAGGTCTTGAAGTAACTTTCCGCTTCTTCGACGGTCATATTTGAGATATCAGCGATGCTCTTTTCATAGAAAAGAACGTTACGCGCGACTTCATTTAAACGAGTTCCGCCGCATTCGGTGCAATAACCGGAGAGTTTCAGCGCTTGAGTATCTTCTTCATCGACGCTGTCTTTGGCTATGGCGTCTTGGAAAATTCCCAAACCATACCCTTGACAAGACTGACACCAGCCTATTGACGAGTTATAAGAGAATAGGCGAGGGTCAAGCTGCGGGAAACTTGTTTCACACTCGGGGCACGCACGGATGGCAGAGAATGTCTCGACTTTTCCGCTGTCTCGGACATACAGCACTCCTTTTCCGTAGTCAAGAGCTGTTTGAATAAGGTGTTCGAGCTCGGTTTCTCTGTCTTTGCCAATAATAGTTTTAGAGATTACGAGTTCGATGTTGTGTTCTTTAAAACGATCCAATGTGCGGAACGGATAAGTTCCCAATATTTCACCGTCAACAATCAGCTGCTCAAAACCCTTGGAATGGGCTCTTTCAAACACTTCCCGGTATGAGCCTTTGCGGTTTTTAACGATGGGAGAGGTAATCATGACTTGTCGGCCGAAATAAGAGGAGACAATCTTATCTAAGATGGCTTCTTTAGTCTGCGGACGGACGGGGACATGACAGTTCGGACAGTACTGAGTTCCAAGCTTGAGATAAATTAAGCGCAGGAAGTGGTAAATCTCGGTCAAGGTGGCAACTGTAGATTTCTGTCCTCCTCGAGAGGTTCGCTGCTCAATGGCTACTGTGGGCGGAATCCCGTAAATTGCATCCACGTCAGGACGGCTTGCCGGGGCCACCAAAGAACGAGCAAAAGCATTCAAAGAATCTAAATATCTTCTTTGTCCTTCATTGAAAACCAAATCAAACGCTAAGGTCGATTTTCCTGAACCGGATACTCCTGTCACCACCGTGAATTTGTTTCTCGGAATTGATAAAGAAAGGTTCTTTAAATTGTGTTCACGGGCATTAACGATGGAAATGGCATCGCTGGGATACTGCTCTGCGGCTGAAGTATCTTCCTGAGGAGCGTCGACGAAGTAAGCCGTCGGGTCATTTCCAACAAGAGCACGACGGTAAGAGGCCAAGGCTTTTCCTGTCGGAGTCTCTTTGATTACAAAGTGATCAGGGGTGCCTGCGAAAAGTTCTTCGCCGCCGTTTTCTCCGCCTTCCGGACCAAGTTCAATAATCCAGTCCGAGCCGTCAATAACATCAAGGTTATGTTCAACAACTAAGACGGAATGACCATTGTCGACAAGTTCACGAAGAGAATTCATGAGCTTGGCCGTGTCATCGAAATGAAGGCCGGTTGTCGGTTCATCAAAAACGAACATTTTGTGTTTTTTAGAACCAGTTTCATTGGCAGCTTCACTTAAATATTTAGCCAGCTTCAAGCGCTGAGCTTCTCCGCCGGAGAGAGTTGGGACAGGCTGCCCGAGCTTAAGGTAGTCAAGGCCTACCTTAACTAGAGGAGTCAATGCGTTTACTATGTTCTTATTTTCTGAGAAAAAGTCCAGAGCCTCTTGTACTGTAAGATCGAGCACTTCAGCGATATTAAGGGTCTTTCCGTTTCTTGTGATTTTTACTTCAAGAGTAGACGGCCGGTATCTTTTCCCGTCACAGTCCGGACACTTGATGTATACGTCAGACAAGAACTGCATTTCTTCGTGTTGAAATCCGCTTCCTTCGCAGGTCGGACAACGGCCCAAACCAGAGTTAAAGCTGAAGGTTCCCGGCGTGTATTTTCTCTTTTGCGCCAAAGGAGCAGCCGCAAAAAGGGCACGGATGTAGTCGAATGCTCCGACGAACAAAGCCGGGTTACTGCGAGTGGTTTTGCCGATAGGAGTTTGATCAACGAAGATAATGTCGTCAAGTTTGTCTGCACCGATAAGAGATTCAAACTTCCCCGGTGCCTCCGTAGCTTGACCTTTTTCCTGACGGAGAGCGGGAACTAAGATATCCTGAACCAGTGTAGATTTACCCGAACCTGAAACTCCGGCGACACAAACAAGATGGCCTAAAGGAATTCGGATATCAATGTTCTTTAAGTTGTGTTCACGGGCGCCAAGCAAGACCAAAGCATCGTTGACAACGTTTACCTTTTTGCGTTTTTTCTTGTTTATACGCAAAGAGCCGCTCAGATATTTTCCGGTTAATGTTTTAGCCTTTTTTATTTCTTGAGGAGTGCCGTCAAAAACGATTCTTCCTCCGTTTGCTCCAGGCCCAGGGCCCATATCAATAATTCTGTCGGCAGCAAGCATGACCTGAGGATCGTGTTCGACCACCACTAGTGTGTTTCCGGCTTTCCTAAGCTTGCGCATGACCGAGTTGACTCTGTCCATGTCTTGCGGATGAAGTCCTATTGAGGGTTCATCGAGTACGAACAGAGTATTGACTAAAGAGGTTCCAAGAGCCGTCGTCAAATTGATACGCTGAACTTCGCCTCCGGACAAGGTTCGGCTTTGTCTGTCAAGAGTTAAGTACCCGAGTCCAACTTCTACCAGATAGGAGAAGCGTGTACGAATTTCTTTGAGAAGCTGTTCACAAGTTTTCTCAAGTTCGGGAGACAAGCGAAGTTCTTCGAAAAATACTTTAAGCCGCTCGATCGGCAAAAGCATTATGTCCTGCAGGTTAAGACCGGGGAGGTTTTGAAGAATCTTGTCACTGAAAGCAGAGCCGACAGGACGAAATCTTTGGTAAGTCTGTCCGTTGCCTTTTAAGACTTTGTCGGCCAACTCTTTTGAACCGATTCTCCATAGCTGAGAATTGGGTTTAAGACGAGAGCCTTGGCAATCCGGGCATTCAGAATATCCTCTGTAGCGCGACAAAAGTACACGAACGTGCATTTTGTAGGCCTTGGTTTCAAGCCAATCAAAGAAGTTTTTGACGCCGTACCATTTTTTGCATCGGAAACTGGTCCATTTCGGATCACCTTCAAGTACAAATTTTTGTTCTTTTGGAGAAAGCTCTTTAAAAGGCTTGTTGATATCGATGCCTTCTAACTTGGCATATTCGAGAAGTTCTCTTTGACAGTCTTCAAAAGAGGCGGTCGTCCAAGGTTTGACAGCGCCGTCCTTTAAACTTTTGGAAGTGTCGGGAACCACTAGATTGAAATCCACGCCAATAACGCGGCCAAAGCCCTTACAGGTTTCACAAGCGCCCAAAGGAGAATTAAAACTGAAGGTAGAGGCGTGAGGTTTGGAATAAGTAATTCCGCAGTCTGCGCAAGAGAACTGAGTGGAGAATTTCCAGCGCCTAAGCTCTTTTCCGTCAGGGGTCTCTGCACGAACGTACATATGGCCTTTGCCGGTATGAAGAGCATTCTCAACAGATTCTATAATGCGCGATTTGTCAGAACTTCTCTTGAAACGCCCGGCAATGACCTCTACAACTGCCGGCCCCTTTTCAACATCTTTCAAAGCGGCAGCGCGGGTGTAGCCCTGTGCGCTGAGGCCAGCGAGGACATCAGTCACAGGATAATCTTTAGGAACATCAACGGTAAAACATACATACAGACGAGTGTCTTCAGGAAGAGAGGCACAATTTTCCATTAAAGAAGCATAGATATGGTCGGGAGAGTCTTCCTTAACTTCTTTACCGCATTTTTCGCAGTAGAGTACAGCAGCCTGAGCAAAGAGCATCTTCAGATGATCGTTGATCTCAGTCATTGTCCCTACTGTTGAGCGGGATGTCCTAACAGGATTAGTCTGGTCGATAGCAATAGCAGGAGGAACGCCTTCAATCTTTCCGACATGGGGACGGTCCATCCTGTCCATGAATTGTCGGACGTAAGGACTAAAAGTTTCGACGTATCGTCTTTGGCCTTCTGCGTAGAGCGTGTCGAACACTAAAGAAGATTTACCTGAGCCGGAAACTCCTGTTACAACGGTAAATTTGTTGTATTCGAAATTAACATCAATGTTTTTTAAATTATTTTGTTGTGCACCAATGATGCTTATTCCGTGTGTTTTGGGTTGTGTTTGCATATCCAAAGTAATTTTATGTTCCCTATAGTTATTTCCAAGCCTAAAAAAATAGGACGGAAAATTTGGCTACGGTAATATATAACAAAATGGAATTAGCGAGGCTCAGGACTGTTAAGAGCTGTTTGATTTTGAAAGGAAATGAAAAAAGTCTGAGGCGGGACTCAGTTATAAGACGTAAAAAAAACCGCCTTGCGGCGGTCTTTGAGAATGGCTAATTAGTTGCCTCTTCTCTTAGCGGCGTTGTCTTTAACTTGGCGCGTCAAAGAGTCGAATGCTTGACGAACAGCGGTGTGTGCATCTTCATTCTTAGTGTTCATGACGAACTCATGACCTGGAGCGTTTAAGCAAACGCGAACGCTGCATTCACGGCCTTGGTTTTGATGTCTGCCTTCGCTTTCAACAGCAACACGGCAGCTGATAAGGTCTGCGTCAAATTTATGAAGTCCCTCAACTTCTTTATTAATCAATGCTTCGAGAGCTTCCGAGCGGTCGATACCATGAAAACTGATTTGAACCGGAAGTTTCATACATGCTCCTTTTTTTGTTGTTGTATGTGACTCTATTGTTTCACAAAATTGGAAAAATTGTTAGGCCTTGTGCTTTTGGGATATAAGCGAGACAATATATCTTTGTGTGGGTTGGCGGCAAATAGGTTTGAACAAATCAAAGATTAAAGAAAATGCTTACAGCCAACTCAATTATTTTTCTTTTGTCTAATCAGAATATTGAAATACCAAGATTACCTTATACGCGAAGGCAAGATACTTCTATTTTGCCCCTACAATAGAGAGACCTTTTACTGAATATTTGCCAAATTAATCCGGAGTCAGGATGGAACGAGTATTTAAATCCGGTTCGATTAGAAACCGCAATCTTGAGCAGCTAACACAGGACATTTCTTGGGATGTTGTTATTATCGGCGGTGGAGCTACCGGAGCTGCACTTGCTTTAGATTCTGTCTCCAGAGGGTTTAAGACGCTATTGGTAAATGCCGATGATTTTGCCTCCGGCAGTTCGGGGTCTTCTCCCAAGATCATCATGACCGGTCCAGCCTGTTTAAAAGGAATCAAAGACTGGAAGCGTCTTAGAAAAGAGCTTGAAGAAAGAAAATATCTTCTAGCTAATGCTCCCCATTTAGTCAAAGAAAGGAATTTCATTATTCCCTGCTACAAAGCCTCGACCATAGCTTTTTATTACACTTCTTTATTAGCCGGAGCTGCTGCCGGATACGGAGGGTTTTGCATGGGACGCCCGCGCCTACTCAGACCTGAAGAAGTGATACGAAAACTTCCCGACGTTAAGGCTAAAGGGTTGGCCGGAGGCGTGCAATTTACGGCTCTTCAATTTGATGATGCCCGTCTGAATGTGGCTTTAATCAAGACAGCAGAAAAGCAAGGGGCTGTATGCCTCAACTATATCGACGTCAAGAAGTTGGAAAGAAATGCGGAAGGCAGAATTCAATCTCTGCTCTTAGAGGATCAGGTTTGCGGCCAATTATTTACGGTCAAATGCAAAATGGTTTTCAATGCATCTGGAACCAGCATAGATGCAATCCGAAAGATGGCATACGCCGATGCTGAGCCCTTGACTGAACTTAAAAATAAAACTTGTGTGGTTATTGAAGGCAGGCATTTTGAAGGTGAGTATGGAATGCTGACTCCCAAAGCAAAAGGGGAGGAGAGACTTTTTTGTGTTCCATGGAACCATATGGTTGAAATCGGCATTGCAGCAGAGAAGAATGCAGATGAGATATCCGCTGGGGAGCTGCTGATTGAAAGGATCAAAGCTTTTCTGGAATTCTCTATTGATATGACTCATGTCACGGCTTCCTTTACCAGCACAGAAGTTTGTCCGAAAAAGAATTTCGGCCGAGGCGAGGGCAGCGGAAGCGAAATTATCCTGACAGAATTTGAGAATATGGTTACTGTGGCCGGAGATGATTGGAGCACCTATCGTCTTAGAGCAGAGAATGCGATGAACGCGGCTGTTGAAGCAGGCCTTGTCTACAAAAAGCCTTGCTCTACCATGTTCATGTCAATCTTGAGAGAGCAGCATTTTGATCCTGAGGCACTAGATAAAGCTTTGGCTGACGGCAAAGAAGTTCTAAATCAGGTCAAGGAATACGCAGAATATTGTTTGGGCCATGAGTTCGCTGTCTGTGCAGAAGACGTACTTTACCGCAGACTGAGAATTGGTCAAATGAATGCCTCTATTACTGAGAAGCTTAGACCGGAAGTAGAGAAGATCTTTAGCTAGCGGCTGAGTAAGATTTTGGTTTTACGGCCAAAGAGATTAATTCTCTCACTTTCTTCTAACGAGAACTTTTCATAGTATCTGGCAGGCAGATCACCTTTTTAAAAAGGCGCCTTCCTGAACAGAGAGGCGCCGTCGTTTCAGATTCCAGTTTAGTCTTTCCACCCGTAGAATTGTTTAAGCACATTCCAAGCAACTGTCTGAAGGTATTTTGCATCTGCCGGTTTAAGAGGTTTTTCGCACTCTCCTAAGAATTTAAAGCCTTCCGGAGACTTCTTAAACAGCAAACCATAAATCATGGCGCCATAGAGATAAGAGCCAGCTGCAGTGGGATGACTTTTATCTTTTTGATGAAGAACCAAGTCCGGTCTTTTCTTTAGACTTTCTGAGAAAGCAAGTCCCACAGGCAATACAATGGCATTATTAGCATTGGCCCCTTCAATAGTTGCGTTTGCTAATTGACGGGTATCTTCCGGCTTATCCTGTCGAGCCCAAGTCATGACAACGATTGGAGTTGATCCAGCGTTACGGACAGTTTCTATATGCTGCTTGAGATATTTTTTAAATCCCGGAGCTAGTTTTGGATTAATTGGTTCTGTGGAGAGTGCTTGGAGAAGGACAACGTCGAACATAGGAGATTTCAGCTTGCCGTCATCGCCAAATTTTGCATAAGGATCTCCTTCTTTCGGCGTTAGGTAACCTTCAACATCATGGAAAGAAAGTTTTCCGGAAGAAATGGTTTGGAGGCGTGCCTTCCAAGGCGTTTTACTCTCTTTGGCAAATCCTCGGACATAGCCGTGAACGCCACAGTTATAGAAACTGTAGGAGTTGCCAACATAAAGAGCTGTTGATGGAGAATGGTTTTCTATGTCGGTAATCTTGGGAGAGACGTCAGTTTCCAAGGCATTTGCCGCTCCTGTCAAAGCAAAAGCAGAAAGTGCGGTTAAGAATATTTTTTTCATCGAATTCACCTACCTAGAATCATGCTTGATTCTTGAATTGTGGCGTATTTTTTCGAGATTCACTAGGCTTTTTGGGAAACGCACGATTGCAAAAACAACAAAATTCATAGAGGCAAATATTTTTTGCATTTCGAGAAGTGGAAACCTCTTGATTTTTAAGATATAATCCTCGGTCTCTCTGTTGGAGCGTTGTCCTTTCGTCATCGCTCATTCCGTAGTACTTAAAGTGATCAACGAGTTTATCTCATTGATTTTAATGATTTAATTTGGATGAAATTCATCCTGCTTATAGGTGAAACGTAATGAAAACCTTCTCGGCTAAGCCGCTTGAAGTGAAGCGTGAATGGTATGTTGTGGATGCAACTAATAAGGTTGTAGGCCGCCTTGCCGCCGAAATCGCTCTCAGACTCCGTGGCAAAAACAAGCCCATTTATACCCCGCACGTTGATACAGGCGACTATATCGTCGTGGTCAATGCTGACAAGTTGGTAATGACAGGCAACAAACCTGAAGACAAGAAATATTTCCGTCACTCTGGCTACCCAGGCGGCATCTACGAAACAAATTTCCGCAAGATGCAGGAAAAGCACCCTGGCCGTGCTTTGGAAATCGCTGTTAAAGGCATGCTTCCAAAAGGTCCACTCGGATATGCAATGTTCAAGAAACTCTTCATTTATGAAGGCAACGAACATCCACATTCTGCCCAGCAACCTAAACAGCTCGAGATCTAAAGATGATTGGTATTTACAATTATGGTACAGGACGCCGTAAGAGCTCCGTAGCCCGTGTTTTCATGAAGCGCGGTACCGGTATTATCGTTATCAACGGCCGTCCGCTTGATGAATATATTCCTCGTGAAACAGGCCGTATGGTCATTCGCCAGCCATTGGTTTTGACAAACAATGTAGAAACATTCGACATTAAAGTCAACGTACACGGCGGCGGTGAGTCCGGTCAGGCCGGCGCTATCCGTCATGGCATTACACGTGCTCTCATCGACTATGATGAAGCATTAAAGTCTGTATTGTCTCAGGCTGGTCTTGTTACACGTGACGCTCGCGAAGTCGAACGTAAGAAAGTCGGTTTGCGCAAGGCACGCCGTCGCAAACAGTTCTCTAAGCGTTAATTTTTACGCTTCGAAATTTACTGTTTCGGTGTACAAATTTCGGTCCGTACCGTCAGCGGACCAACTCAAAAGGGAGCGAAAGCTCCCTTTTGTGTATCAAGTTTCCTCGGCTCTCTCCAATTTACAGTTCATCTGTGTCTTTCGCTCGATTGGATTTTCCTTTTACTCCACTGCCGCCGCACCCGAGGATTTTGATTCCTTATTTGAGTCGAGACTTCATTTTTGCTGTGAGGTTCTTCTTCAAACGGCTGATGCAAAGCCCTGTGAAATGATTTGCTTGAGCATTGGTCAAATCCTGCTCCCGGTCCCAGAATCTTCTTACTCTTGAGAACAATTATTCTTTACCGCGTTATCGATCTTGTGGGCTGTTAAAAATGAAGGTGTAACAACTGTTTCAAAAAATTGCCCAAAATGCGTAAAGGAGTTTCGTTATTTCTAAGCTCCAAAATGAGAGATTTTTATCCATATATTCAAGGACTTTTGTTTGGTAATCGAGGCTCATGAATAAGTGGTACTTTTCAATTCTTATGTGTAACTCACTAGGTGAAAATACTTAAAGGATAGAATGCGCGTCTGAATGAATGTTCATTCAGAAATTGTAAACTCACCATTATTTTTAAAAGATACCTTATAGAGGGAAAAATGCTTTTTCTTAAGCAGTTAACAAAAACAAAGACTATTATTGCTGTATTAGCACTTCTTTCTTTAAGTGCATGTTCCGATAGGGAACAAGGACCTGCTCCCGCGGCTCAATCTAGAAAGCCTCAAGTTTCCGTGGTTGATATTGTTCCTAGTTCCCAAGTGATGATTACTACACTGCAGGGAAGAACTGCTCCCTATATGGTTGCAGAAGTACGGCCGCAGGTTGGCGGAATACTTCAAAAACGCTTATTTGATGAAGGCGCAGACGTTAAAGAAGGCCAGCCTCTCTATCAGATTGATCCGAGCGTCTATCAAGCTCAAGTAGCCAGCGCAAAAGCTGAGCTGGCGCGAGCTGAGTCCGTTCTCTATCAAAGTCAATTAACGGCCAAACGCTATGCACAGCTTGTGAAAACAGATGCTGTCAGCAAACAACAAAATGATGATGCTCAGGCAGCTGTAAAACAAGCTCAAGCAGCCGTTCAGGCAGCAAAAGCTCAGCTGCAATCTGCACAAATCAATCTAGATTACACAACTATCCGTTCTCCAATTGATGGAAAAGCGGGCAGATCTTTGGTTACGCCGGGCGCACTGCTTTCCGGTTATCAAGCCAACAACATGGTTGTTGTTCAAACCCTCGATCCAATTTATGTTGACGTCAATCAAGCCAGCGGAGACTTATTAAAGCTCAAAAAAGAACTGGCTGATGGAACACTCAAAGCCAATAATGGTGAGATTCCTATCCAGCTAATATTAGAAGACGGCACAAAATATAATCTTCCGGGGTCTTTGACATTGTCTGAAGTTTCTGTTGATGAAGGTACCGGCACTTTAACTTTAAGAGCTGAGTTCCCGAATCCTGACGGTTTGCTTCTTCCCGGTATGTTCGTTCGTGCAGAGCTCCCCCAAGGCGTACGTGAAAATGCCATTCTCGTGCCGCAGAGGGCTGTCCTTCGCCGCACAGACGGTTCTCCCTATGTTTTAGTGGTTGAAAACGGAGTTGTTGCTCAAAAGGCAATTAAGACAGAGGAGACAGCCGGATCGAATTGGGTAGTTGAAGAAGGCTTGAAACCTGGTGATAAGGTAATTATCGAAGGGTTCCAAAGAATTCGCCCGGGAGTTCCCGTCGACATCGTCGACCCACTGTCTAAGACAGCTGAAGCTGCAAAATAAATAATAGAGGGTCCAGATGGCAAAGTTTTTTATCAATAGACCTATCTTTGCTTGGGTGATCGCAATTGTGATCATGCTTGCAGGGGCCTTGTCCATTCTTAATCTTCCGATTTCTCAATATCCGCAGATTGCTCCTCCGCAGGTAAATATTTCTGCAACCTATCCGGGCGCATCTGCAAAAACCATTGAAGACACCGTTGTTCAAATCATTGAACAGAAGATGACGGGCTTAGATGGTTACTTGTACATGAACTCAACCAGTGAGTCCAGCGGCCATATTTCTATTACGCTGACGTTTGAGGCCGGTACGGATCCGGATATGGCTCAAGTTCAGGTTCAAAACCGTTTATCCCAAGCTCAGTCATCTCTTCCGGAGGTGGTTCAAAGGCTTGGTGTGACCGTTATGAAGACAACGGCCAGCTTCTTGAAAGTGGTGGCTCTAACTTCTAAATCCGGCAATATCGATGAAGCAGAACTTGGAGACTACCTTGTTTCTAACGTTCAAGAACCGTTGAGCCGCGTTGAAGGTGTTGGCGAAGTGCAAATCTTCGGCTCAGCCTTTGCAATGCGTATTTGGCTCAACCCCGAGAAACTTCATCAGTACTCTTTGACTCCTGCTGAGGTTAAATCTGCTATCCAAACTCAAAACGTACAGGTTTCGTCTGGCCAGGTCGGCGGTCTTCCTGCGGTTAAAGGTACGGAGCTGAACGCAACAATTACATCCAGCTCTTTATTGGAAACCGTACAAGACTTCGAAGACATCTTTTTAAAGACAACTGACTCCGGTGCGCAGGTCTACCTTAAAGACGTTGCCAGAATTGAGAAAGGTCCTGAAAGCTTTATGGCAACTGGTTTTTACAACGGTAAACCAGCTGCAGCGATGGCGATTAAGCTTGCTTCCGGCTCTAATGCCTTGCTGACTTCCGAGCTTGTCAACAAAAAAATGGATGAGCTTTCGAAGTATTTCCCGGAAGACTACGAATACGTTATCCCATTTGATACCACGCCATTCATTAAGATTTCCATTCAAGGCGTCGTACAGACTTTGATGGAAGCCATAGTCTTGGTGGTTCTGGTGATGTACTTGTTCCTCCAGAATTTCCGTGCGACATTGATTCCAACGATTGCGGTGCCGGTCGTCGTGCTGGGTACCTTTGGTATTTTGGCTGTCCTCGGCTACTCGATCAACATGCTGACCATGTTCGCTATGGTATTAGCGATCGGATTGCTGGTTGACGATGCTATTGTGGTTGTGGAAAACGTTGAACGTGTGATGCACGAAGAAAAACTGTCGCCGCATGATGCTACCGAGAAATCTATGGGTCAGATTACCGGCGCTTTAGTCGGTATTGCCATGGTTCTTTCGGCTGTTTTCATTCCAATGGCATTTTTCGGCGGTTCTACCGGTGTTATCTATCGTCAGTTCTCCGTCACTATTGTGGCTGCTATGGCCTTGTCTGTATTGGTAGCTTTGACGTTAACTCCGGCATTGTGCGCGACTATGCTTAAGCCGGTCCACAAAGAAAAAGCAGAAAAAGGCTTTTTCGGCTGGTTCAACAGAACATTCAACAAAGGTGCTGATTCTGCTACTAAAGCTGTCGACTATATGACCCCTCGGTGGGGAAGATTTATGGTCATTTACGGTCTCTTGATTGCAGTGATGGTATTTGGCTTTACAAAGGTCCCGACCGCATTTATGCCAGACGAAGATCAGGGCTCTTTGATGGTTCAGGTGACTTTGCCTGCTGGTGCAACGCAAGAAACGACGCTGCCTATTATCAAAAGAATGCAGGATTACTTCCTGGTAACAGAAAAGCAGAACGTTGAAAGTGTGATGAGCGTAGCCGGCTTCAGCTTGTCCGGTATGGGTCAAAACACTGCCATGGCGTTTATTAAACTGAAAGATTGGAAAGAAAGACCAAACATCGATCAGAAGGCTCAGAATATTGCTATGAGAGCCAATAGAATGCTGATGAGTTGGAAGGATTCCATGGTTTTCGGTTTCGCTCTTCCTCCGGTCCCAGAACTCGGTATGGCTGATGGTTTTGACGTCTTCCTTCAAGACTTGTCCGGTGCAGGCCATGAAAAGCTTACCGAAGCTAGAAATCAACTTTTGGCAGAAGCCCGCAAGAGTCCTGTTCTTTACAACGTTCGACCAAACGGCCAAGAAGATATGCCGCAGCTGAAGGTCAATATTGATTTCAAGAAGGCTGCAGCATTGGGTGTCTCTGTTCAAGCTATTAACGATGCTTTATCTACTGCGTGGGGTTCCTCTTACGTAAATGACTTTTATGATCGCGGCAGAATTAAGAAAGTGTATGTACAGGGTGATGCTCCATACCGTCAGCTTCCGGAAGACGTCAAGCGCTGGTACGTGAAGAACGATAAAGGGGAAATGGTTCCATTTGCCTCATTCGTTTCTACAAGTTGGAATTACGGCTCTCCCCGTTTGGAACGTTTCAACGGATTAGGTGCGGTTAATATTCAAGGATCTCCGGCCCCTGGATACACCACCGGTCAGGCAATGGACGAAATCGAAAGAATTGTGAAGACTCTACCTTACGGTTACGGTATTGCCTGGAACGGTATTTCTTACCAGGAAAAGGCCGCTGATACTCAGACAGGTGCGCTCTATGCTCTTTCTATCCTTATCGTGTTCCTCTGCTTGGCCGCTCTTTACGAAAGCTGGTCGATTCCGGTTGCCGTAATTATGGTGGTGCCTCTTGGCGTGATCGGTGCATTGGGTCTGACAGGGGCCTTCGGCATGCATAACGACATTTACTTTAAGGTCGGCTTGCTGACGACAATCGGTTTGGTAAGTAAGAACGCCATTCTTATTGTGGAATTCGCAAAAGCTCTTCATGAACAAGGTGAAGACATTCTTCACGCTGCTAGTGAAGCCGTGCGCTTAAGAATTCGGCCGATCTTGATGACCTCTCTTGCATTCGGCCTCGGCGTATTGCCTCTGGCAAAAGCTACGGGAGCTGGATCCGGTGCACAGAATGCAATTGGTGTCGGTGTGCTTGGCGGTATGATTACCGGTACCTTCCTTTGCATTTTCTTTGTGCCGATGTTCTATGTATTGATCGTTAAAATTTTCGGCGATAAAACCAAGAAACGTGCTCCTAAAGCAGCGCAGATCTCAACTCAAGACTCCAACCCCGAGGGAAAGTAGATGATTAAGTTTTTCAAGCTAACTCCATTAGTTATCTCTGCAATGATTGCAGCGGGATGTACTATGGCACCGGTTTACGAAAGACCGGAATCTCCCGTGGCTCCTACTTTCCCACAGGGAGCCGCCTATGAAGATTTGATGGTGACCACAGCTCCGCTGCCTACTTGGGATAACTTCTTTACCAATGTCAAACTCAGAGAAGTTATCAGCACAGCGCTGGCTAATAACAGAGACATGCGCATTGCGATTCTCAATGTCGAAAAAGCCAGAGCAGCTTACGGCATTCAAAGAGCAAATTTGATGCCGAACGTAGGTGCTGACTTCAGCCCAACGGGTTCACATACGCCAGAGACGATGTCTCCTCTCGGTGTGGGAAGTACTTCTCACACCTATAAGGCAACACTTGCTTCGACAGCCTGGGAAATTGATTTGTTCGGACGCGTCAGAAGTTTGACAGAAGCTGCTTTGCAGAACTATTTAGCAACCGAAGAAGCACAGTATGGCACCCAGAACGCCCTGATTGCGGAAGTTGCTAATGTTTGGGTTAATGTCGGGGCACAAAAAGAGCTCCTTCGGCTTCAAGAAATCACTCTGAAGAGCCAACAAAACAGCTTTAAACTGATTTTCGACAGCTATCGTCTCGGTGCACGTTCATTGCTGGATGTTGAGCAGGCCAGAACTACTGTTGAGACCGCCCGTGCAGCCGTCGCTCAATATCAAAGATCATTAGCGCAAGCCCGTAACAATCTTGAGCTGTTGGTCGGCAGTGCAGTTCCCGAGTCTTTAGAACCTACTAAGTTAGAGGATCCCAGTACCTATGGAGCAATCGCACCGAAGGGCTTGTCCAGCGAGGTCTTGTTGAACAGGCCGGATATCCGCGCCGCGGAAAATGAGCTGAAAGCTGCTAATGCAAATATTGGGGCAGCAAGAGCTAACTTCTTTCCGCGTATTACTCTTACCGCGGGCATCGGTACAGGGTCACAGCATTTGAGCGATCTGTTTAGCGGCGGTTCTGGCTTATGGAGTTTTGCACCTGGAGTTACTCTCCCAATTTTTACGGGGGGCGCAAATATTTCTCAATTGCGACAAGCTGAAGCTGAGCAGAAGGCAAAAGTAGCTTCTTATGAAAAGGCTATCCAGAATGCTTTTGCCGAAGTTGCAAACAGTCTGGCGGCCGAGGGGACGATGACTCGTCAGTGTGCCGCTCTTCGTTCTTTGGTGGATGCTACCCAGAAGGCATATAACATTTCTTACAGCCGCTATAAGAATGGCCTGGATGGATTCCTGACTGTACTGGAAAGCCAACGGCAAATGGTATCAGCTCAAACTAACTATATTGTGGCTGAGCAGAATAGACTTTCTTCAAACGTCACTTTGTACAAAGTGTTGGGCGGAGGAAGTATAAAATCGCCGGCTCCGCAGACTTCAGCTGCTGAAGCTTCTTCAACGGAAGTTTCGGCTGTACAGGCGGAGAGTGTGCAATGACTGTTCATAGATATCCGCGCCGCGTAGAAGTGAAAAGGCACAAACTGCTTGAAGCCGCACAGGAGATTTTTCTTGAGAAAGGTTTCCATGCGGCCAGCATGAGCGATATTGCTAAGAAAGCCGAGGTCAGTCCTCCCCACATTTACAATTTCTATAAGAATAAAGCTGATCTTGCCATGGCGGTTCAGGAGGGGATGAACCAAGAGATTTTCGATACGCTGAAAAGCAGTATGTGCGGAGAGCGCTCGATAGATAAAGAGAAGTGCTTGGATAATTTACTGAAGCCGGAAAGGGCTGCTTTGATTCTGACGCTAATTACTGAAGCGACAAGAGATCCTAAGCTTATGGAACATTTTCAGAGGCATCAGGAAAAATTCAACGAACTCTTGTACCAGTATTATCAGGTTGATCCGGACGATGAAGAGCACAAGGTTCGTCTAGAACTCTTGGATGCTTTGTATTCGGGGCTGGCAGTTCGTTCTCTATTTTCTCCGTGCGAGAATAAAGTTCTTCTTAAAAAGCTGTTGGCAAAGGTGGACAGATTTATTGCCCGCACGCATCCTACCGACTATATGGAAGGTGTTGAGATTCCACCAGACCTATAGTGTTTTCTGAAGGAAGGGCGGCAATTGCCGCCCTTTGATATGTGCGCACGGCATGTGCGATATCTAGCGGGTGTAAGTCCCGTGGTCGAGCTGGTAGGGCTAAGACCTAGCTTAAGGCAAGCCGGATGGGGCGACCT
>SKEB01000585.1_pt1 | contig 27539 bp, 26 predicted proteins | sample 4826561 | NCBI WGS metagenome assembly SKEB01 (sample SAMN11008820, study PRJNA524170) | human gut metagenome | biome: Human fecal sample; material: Feces; isolation source: fecal sample from pouch patient p17 | host: Homo sapiens | place: Israel: Tel-Aviv | collected 2016-03-29
CCAGGGTGTCAAACAGGGATGCAAATTCAGCATCCAGCGCCGCTTTTTTGTAGGCTTCGAAAGTAGCCTTGCTGACAATTACTGCTGGCTCACGGCCTCTGCGGGTGATTTCAACCTCTTCCCCGGCTTCAACATTGTTGAGCACTTCAGAAAGGTTGCCGCGCGCGGTACGGAAGTTAATGGATTGCATAAACACCTCGTGTACTCGTTATGTGTACACAATTATAAACCTCACAGGCATAAAGCACCAGCCCTTTGCAGCTTAAATAACCGGACAATCATCAAATTCCCCACTTCGGGCATCATTGATGACATGAGTGATCACACCAAAAACAGCATTGCTGCCCACCATCGCCCTTCTTGCTAGTGCTTAACCTCTTTAGAGGTTTAATCCACAAACACGTGATAAGTATGGGTCTTATACACAAATAGAAAATCCATATACAAAAAAGGAACGCGCCGGCCTGACCCGGCGTGTATATAATAACCAGTAGATTAATTACCCCGTCTTTAAACTGATACCGCAGTAATTATTAATACTCACTTTTTGTCCAGTAATGTGTTCAGTGACTTATTCAAAAGCTTAAATGAATCACCGGACATTTCGAAAATTTCATTTTCTATGTTAATAACCTCGCCTTTTCGGTAAAAAACTGTTCTTATCGCTGGTGACAAAAAAATATCAATCCAGAATGTAACATCATTTCGGACACCAAGTTTTTTGTATATATGTCTCTTTTGTAACGATACAGTTTTATTACTACGAGACCGGAGGTGTGATATTTTTGTAGAACTATACCCTTTCATTATTAACTCAAGAACATCACACTCAGTTTTTGTCAGCGATGCAAATACCCATAAGTGAACAGTAATATCATGTTCTTTTATTTCACTCTTTATATAGCAAATGTTTTTTTCATTTCCATATATCAATCCCCACATCAAAAATAAATTTTCATCTAGCTATAGATGGTATACGTTAAGTAATGCATGCCGCACATTCCTGTCATTTATCAGAATTTGAGACTGAAGATGATAAAGTTACCTAACCAGCATTCCTCCTCCTGATATTTGACGCTGTTGCCGGATTATACCCGGCCCCAACAATAAGCCGGTATCTGAGTGATAACAGATACCGGCTTGTGAATCGCCTCAACAAACGTTATCGGGAACTAATGGTTATTTATCTTCTTCTGTTCCCTCTTTACTTGTCACCTCCTCCTGAACTTTCACTTCCACTTTAGGTAACTGATTAAAAACCAGATGTTCTTTTTCAACCAGAGCCATAATTTCTTTTGTGATATCAGCTGAATCGTTATATGCAAGCACAACACCTGAAGACAACACAGCAATATTTCCTGTGTTATCTTTTCTCCAGTTATTTATGGCATTATCTATTACACGGGATAACACCATTTTTGCATTGTGCTCCTCGATAACATATTGCCTCTCCAGTTTTTGTCTGGCATCAAGAAGCAGTGCATCTTTATTTTCGTTATCTGCGAATGCTTTTAGCGCATCCTTGTATCCCTTTTCAAGAATAATCTTAACTTCACTCAGATGCGTTCTGGCCAGTTCTCCGGCAGAAGACTGATTATAAACAGCATCAATATTAACAACTGCAATTTCTTTTGATTTATTCATATAAATAACACCAGTAAATCCAATCAGCAACAGCAACAATACTGCATTAGCAACAGAAAATTTCATTACAGAACTCATTATGACTACCCGGATGTGGCAGGAGGGATCCTCCTGCCACTATGTGATTAAAATGTATATTTAATACCCAGCATTGCCTGGGCATCACTGTACCCTTTATCGCCGACCTGAACGCCAACATTGCCCCAGATATTCAGGTTGTCTGACAATTTACCCTGAACACCCGTTTTGACTTCAGCAATATTTGTGGCTCCGTCCTGACTGAGTACCGTATTATCCATTTTGACACTCCAGTCCTGTGTATTATGGATCCAGTTAACCTCCACAAAAGGCTCGAACTGATGCGCCTTATTGTCATCAGACGCACTCTTACCTTTCAGGTAAGTTCTGACGCCCAGACGACTCTGGATATTGCCGTCTCCGTTAAGCTGAACTTTCGTGCCGTTTTTCTCCTTATGTTCGCCGGCTCTTACATTCATCCACGTAAGCTGGGACTGTGGCTGAATATACCAGTCATAGTGGCTTCCCTGGCTGCCGGTAAATTCGCCGGCTTTGAAGGTATAACCTGCTTCCACTGAACCGGTAAATCCACGGGATTTCCAGGACTCCGCCGCCAGTTTTTCACCATTAACGGTATTATTAAACCAGCCGTACTGGATCCAGGTGTCAACATAAGCCCCGGTGTCATTGCCGTCATTCTGCTGCCACGTTCCGTATAAACCGGTACTGTAACCGCTGATCGAGCCTTTAGATTTATATCCCGAAACCGAGGATGTCGTGGAGCTCTTCTCATTCCCGTAACCGGCCATAATACCCAGCTGCAGACGCTCCTGACCGTCAGTCCACTGTGCAATGCTGCCACCCAGTTGCACAACATAGCGGTTGCTTTGCGTATTCAGTTGTGAACTACTGTCCTTCCAGCGATTATGACCGCCAACATGACGCATCCACATACTGGTTGCTTTTTTCTCACCAGTAAACACGTCGGTATAGTAAGTTTCCCCCTCACGATCGTGCATTCTGGTGTTGAACAGCGTGTTAGCCGCCGCAATGTTCGAAATATATGAGCCAGCCTCCGGGCGATAGACCGTCTGCACAGGTTTATCCGGTGTTGGTTTTGTCTCCGGTTTTGTCTCCGGTTTTGTCCCCGGCTCCGGCGGCAATTCAGAGCGCAGATACCAGTTACCGTCGGTACCACCCGCATTACCTTTATGCAGGAAATATTCCCATGCCCCGGCCACAGCACGATTCTCCAGTCTGAAGTTACCGTCAGACTGACCACCGACATGCACAATCTCAATGCCGTCAGCGGTCTGAGCCCCCTGGCCCCGGACGTTATTCACCACCACGCCGGTATCGCCGGAAGTGTTACCCGTGACAATCAGTTTGTCAGTGGCAGAGGTATCATCCCCCAGCACGGTATTGATAATTAACGTACCGCCACCGGTGTAATCGCCATTTACGGTCAGGGTATTTCCTGTCTTACCACCGGCCAGACGAATGACGCCGGTATTGGTCAGTGAGCCAACCGTAAAATTGCTTACTTCTGCGTTCTCATAGCCTGAAAGTGCATTCAGTGATGCCAGCGTTCCCTGGTTATTAACATGACCTGCAACGGTACCCTGCCCACTGAGTGTGCCGCTATTGAGAACATGAATATTTCCGGAGCCTGATAGCGTCGCATCAGCGGCGCGGGTGACTGAATCATCACCGACAATCAGAACGCCATTTTCAACCGTGGTATCACCGGTATAAGTCAGCTCATGATTAATGATCAGATTACCCGCCCCCTGTTTCACCAGAGCGCCGGAGCCAGTAATATCATTCTTCAGTAACCAGTTTCCACTGGCGGTAAGCCAGGTGACACCATCACTGTCAATCAGCCCGGTGCCCAGGTGTTTTTCATCTGAAGCCCGCAGAGCAGCATCTTTCTGCACACGGAATTCACCGCTGAAATTACTGTTATCCCCGGAAAGCGTCAGATCAGTGGTGTTCAGTATACCCACTGAACCTTCTCCGGAAAGCGATTTACTCAGGTTACTGCTGACTCCGCTACCGTCGGCGATATCAATCGCCAGGCGATCATTAAGGCTTTCAAAGCTGATGGAGCCCTGGCTTCCCAGCCCCTGTGCGCCGTTCATTTCAACCAGCGCCCCCTGGGTAAGGCTGGCATTACCGGTAAACCCGATATTGGTGCCATGTACCGTCAGATTGCTGCCCGTGACAGCCAGCGTTCCCTCACCGGACAGCACGTTGTTTTCAATGATGCCACCATTATCATCCCCCGGCTGACGCTGCGTGCCGCTGACCGTTAGTACACTACCGCTATCAAGCTGAATGTGCGCTCCCGTTTCTGTCTGCAGTGCACCGACAGTCTGGCTGTATCCGTTTGTTCTGAAGACGGCATTGCTGGCGACGTTCAGATTACCTGTTGCGCCAAGTACATTATCATTTGCCATCTGTAATGTGCCGCTGCGCACCAGCGTATCCCCGGTGTAGTTATTACCGCCGTTAGACAGTGTGACAACTTGCCCCGCAGCTTCGATGGCCAGATCCCCTGCCCCCGTTAACTGTGCGCCAAGATCTGTCTGCAGTCCCTGGGCATTCGCTCTCGGTGTCAGCACCAGCGCTTTATCACCGGTTCCCTGTAAATCCAGCGACTTCAGCCCATAGCCTATGTACAGTCCGTCACCTTTAATACCGTCGGAGCTTCCCAGCAGCTTATAGTCATAATTTCCCTGAGCTACAACTTCACCGCCCTGAGTGACATCAAACGTCTGACTGTGAGAAATAGCCTGCCCGTTTTCATCCACCAGTTGCAGTTGCCCGCCAGTACCGGTGACGGTACCCGCTGCATTCACCAGCGTGACCAGGGTCTGCGCATCATCCTGCTCCAGCAAATTCTTACGGGTATCAACAGCCGGAATATCATTAATCACTTCATCTGGCATGGTGACCTGAATTGTGCCTTTCCCCCGGATATCCAGCGTACCTGCAGCAGAGGTTTCAATACTGTTGCTGGCAATGGTATCGCCCGGCATAACGGAACCAAAAATCAGCGTTCCGCCATTGAACCCAAGACCGCCAATCTGCTGAACACCGGAGCCAACCGTTGTGATATTCCCGGTTTCAGACATCAGCATTGCATGGGTTAACCCGCTCGTATTCAGCCCTTCCAGAGCAAAGCTACTGGTACCCAGCTTCAGAGTTCCGGCAAATTGATCCCCGACGTTATGGCTGAATTCAAAAGCAGATGTGTCGGCATCAAGACGGGCAGACAGTGTTCCTGTGCCTGTTAACAGTGGATCAAAGGTAAAGTTGCCTGCAACTGCAGGAATAATGGCCAGTTCGCTGCCCGATTCAATATCGACGGACCCCGGGCCGGTCCCCCCATCGGTCAGCACAAGAGCTTCCTTCAGAGTGACAAGTGAACTGTTCTTCAGCCCGACATGTTCAAAATTCTGTAGTTTTACAACAGAATCCAGCGTATGAATGGCGTTATCAAAAATCAGGGAATCAGAATCTCCCTGCCCGCCATCCAGCAGGTTCCAGGTTGCCCCTTCGCCTTTAATGGTGAAGGTGTTCTTCCCGGTACCGGCAGTAACCTGATCAACATGAGCCTTACCATTGAGTGTTACATTATTATTGCCATTTCCTGCAGTCACTTCTCCTGTCAGTGTGCTGCCGTCATCAAATAACAATGTGTTGTTGCCATCTTTTGCACTGACGGTTCCGGTAATACTGCCTTTATTGGTAAATGAATTATCCCCCCCATTCAGGGCCACAATGCCCTGAATTTCAGCGCCGCTGTCATTCAGTACGGTAGTATTCACGGCGTCATCAAACGACATCGCATCCCCTGTGGCGGACGCAGCTTTAATCTGACCTTTATTGGTAAAGGACTGTGCTTTTGAAGCATCCACCACGGCATGATTCAGAGAAGCAGAAATGAGATTACCGCTCTGAACCACTTCACTGGCCGCATTGTTAACCACCAAAGCGGAACCGCCATCGGCCTGTGTAACATTGACACTTGCACCACTCTTCACGACAGCACCATCTTTAGTGTTGGCGAAAATACCCGTGCCGCCCGTGCCTTTCAGATTAATGACTAATCCGCCGGAGTCAGACATATCCAGGTTATTATCGGTTTCACTTCCGTCAGCTTTCTGGAACGCCAGTGCAATTCCACTGCCGTCTACATTAATAGTGCCGCTGTTGGTCTTCGCCAGAGAAGCAGAAGTTCGCACACCAATGCCATCAGCCACATTAATTTCAGTCGTATTGGTTAACTGAATGCCTTCAATTTCTGCGCGGTTCTCAATCCCGTGACCGACCGCACCTGCAGCATTAACATTGATTTTCGCACCATCAATAACCAGCCCCACAGCCCCTGTATCCAGCAGGATGCCATGCGCATTTTTCTGACCTTCGATCGTACCCAGGCCACTCCCTGCCAGGTTCAGTGACGCGCCCGCCCCCAGCTTAATGGCAGCCTCACCATCCACAGCGACGATATCCCCTCCTGTGCTGGTAATCTGAGACTGTGCGCCTTCAACAAATAATGCAACGCCATTGACCGCAATACGGCTTCCTGTATTTTCAAAGCGGCCGTTATCAACCCAGACGCCGATATTATCGGTACCGGCAGTGAAATCAATGTTGCCGCTGTTAATCAACAGTCCCTGATTACGCGTAATAAAGCCCTTGGCATTATTCAGCGGCGAAGAGATATCTGCCTCATTGGTAATAACCGAGCCAGTATTCGTTTGTGTAATACTGCCATCCAGAGCGTATTCATTTCCGTCAACTTCCGCGACAACAGCGCCATCCCCTACAAGGTTAACTGATGCCCCCTGTTTCAGCGTCGCTGTCGCACCACCAGTTACATATAATCCCTGAGCCTGAGCCCCCAGGATCTGGAAATCACTGCCAGCCTCAGCCAGGACATTGCTCCCTTTCCCTGTGGCCCAGATACCACGGCTGCCTGTCCCGGAGGTTTTCATCAGCAGAGAGCCGGCCTGTTTTGCCCCATCTTCAATACGGAAAAGTACAGAACGTTCCCCACTGGCATCCAGCAGAGTTCCCGGTGCAATATTCGTCTTAATGGTTGCACCATCTCCGATAATACGAAAAGCAATCTGATCGGTAATACCGGAACCGTCAGCAGCAAACTTAGGAATGGCAGTCCCCTCAAGATTCACCGTTCCCTGTTCATTGACCTCAACGCCAATCGCCCCCTGCCCCTGCAGTTCGAGTGTGCCGGCGATCATATTAACCGTTGTTGCTGCACCGGAAGCTTTAACCCCAGTGGTACGATTGGCATTATCCCCCCCACTGAGGACCAGATTGCCGCTGTTATTAATGGTCGTGGAGTCCTGTGAGCCGCGGGCAAGTAATCCCACACCGCCATCCTGAACGATGATATTTCCACTGTTGGTGCCAGTAGCGCCTTCCTCAACCCGGATACCGGTCGTGTTCTTTCCGGTAAAGGTGATATTACCGGTGTTCTCCAGGGTTGCCCCATTGCGGGCGATATACCCGGTTACTTTATCCTGAGAAGAGCTCAGCTGAGCACCTGCTGTTAATAATGTGGTCTTGTCATTTGGATTAATAAGATTGCCGGAAATATCATACCCGTTGCCATCCGCAATACCGGCAATCGCGCTGGCATTATCCATATTGATAGTGGTACTACTGTCAATTGAGCCCTGTGCCCCGCCCTCTACCAGGACAGCTGTCGCCCCCTCTCCCGTCAGGTTGATGGTCATCCCTCCGGATGTGACGGTTGAGGCAGTCCCTGTGTCAGACCTGCCAGTGGCAACAAGCGCATACGAGTTCTTACCGGATGCCGTCAGATCAGAGGATGCCCCTGTGCCCCCCCGGTATACCGCCCCGCTGGCAATACGGAATAACGTTGAATTTTCGGTGGAAACATCCATAACACTGTTCCCGGTATTATGAATGGCGGAACCATCACCATAGACATAAAACCCCACCTGGTCACTGCCACCGAATACCACCGCACCATTCCCTGACAGGGTCAGGTTTCCGCCATCTTTGGCAAAAACCCCCACTGCGCCGTCACCGGTAAGGCTAATTTCGCCGGATATATCAACACGACTTCCGGTGCCTTCCACCCATGCGCCATAGTTACGGAAACCACTACTGATACCCTTGCCGCCAACATTTACAGTACCGTCAGACGCTATCTGGCCTCCGTTTATGACCTGTAATCCGGCACTGTTCAGGCCATTCACATTAATAACCCCGGTGTTTTTCAGCCCGGTGCTGTTATTTGCAAACATACCGATATTCAGTGCAGGTGCATCACTGTCATGACCGTCAATAGTGATAGTCCCTGTATTTACCACATCAACAGTCCCGGCATCCTTTGCCAGGATTCCGTAGTTCCCCTGAGCCCCCGTGCCCAAAAGAATAGTACCTTCATTAACGACTTTGTTTGCACCATTTTGTACTTCAATCGCAACAGAACCCACAGCCGAATGAGTCGCAGTTTTATCCTCCGCAATACCTATATTGATGTTCCCTAAGGCCGAGTTAATAAAAGAGCCTCCTGCTCCAACATTTACACCTCGTGTTTTTCCATTATTATCATTAGTTGATGCATCAGCAGTAATATTTATCGTGCCATTATTTGTTGCCATGCCTCCATTGCTAACAACAATTGCGGTGTTAATCCCCTCTGGTGCGAAAGCATTTTTAAATGGGCGAATATTAATGACACTATTATTAATGGCTGATGAGTTATTACTCCCAGCAACCATCCCCTCCGCCTGGAGAGCATATTTATCATTATTATCCCAAACATAAAGTGTACCATCGTTAACAATGGTACTGTCTTGATAGGCAATCATTTCAGTACCAATGGCATCAATGATCCCTTCATTAACACCGGTCCCACCATTAGTTGCAACGATCCCTCCTCCATTCCCATAGGCAGGAAGAACTCCAGTTAATTTACCCGTTTTACCTAATATTGCTCGTGCTTTATTGGTTGCATGGAGAACAGCAAGCAGCCCTACATTTTCTTTGTAAGGAGTTGAGTCTATACGTCCCCCAGCGGTCATATCCACATTGTAATTATGCTTGGTGACAATAAGGGCCTTATTAAATTCAGCATCATACTGCTTATAAGAAAGCGTTTTGTCCTCTAGTGACTTTATCAAATATTGATTATATTGCTTTAAATCATCAAGAGAGTTAATATGGTGTACTTTACCCGTCCAATCAGTAATTGTTCCAGCGTATTTCATTGAGTCAATGATCTTTTGAGTAACGCCGCCCCCCTGCATGGTTGCTGCAGGCTGAAAATAAAAATCATTGACCGAGTTCCATACAACAGAGGAACCGTCTCCATCAGCTACAGCAAGCTGTGTATTTTTAAAAAAATTACCGATTGCAGGCGAACCCACATTTAAAATAGCTGTACCGCCATTTTCTGCTGTTACAAAACGTGTCGCATTAAAAAAATCCGCAGTCCCACTAAAACCAGGAATATTTTCATTTCCCCCAGTCCCCGCATCGCGTTGTGAGAAAGAGTCAGTATCAAACACTTGAAGTGTTTGAGAAGCGCCAGTAACCTCATCCTTCACTGTAATGGTTTTTGTTTTTTCTCCGGTATTGACGTAAATCAATCCGGATAAATTATCTCCAGTGGTGTAGCCATTTAAAATTGCCTGTTCTACAGTCATCCAGATAAGACCTGACCCACCAGACTGGACGACATTTGGACCAGTGATGTATTCGGTTTTACCACTTACTGTTGCAGCCCCAACACCCGAGTTATTCGTACCCGGACGCCAGTCTGGTGACAATATGACATCTGCCATTGCGTTATTGCAATTAATTGCAATAGCGCCCCCCAGAACCATTGCTGATAAAGCAATTCCTAAGCGAGTTGATTTACATTTTTTTCTACAACTTGTCAATTCTGAAACCACATCCCACTGCTGAGTACTGTGGTTCCATATCACTTTATATATTTTATTCATAAATACCTTCAGTAAATTACTGCACCAGCTACAGTTGAAGCCTCAATGAGATAATATTTTGAGAATTTGTTATCTGTATAATTATTTAATGGCAGCTTTATCCATAACTTTTCACTATCATCAAGACCACATAACCGATACATAGTGAAAAAAATTAACACCTAGTTGCGACTTTTTTATTAACGCCTCCTTATAAACGAAAAAGATAGTTTACCAACACAATTGCTATAGGTGCAATTTTTATAACATGCAGAAATGCCTATATAGATATTATTTTATCTATGAATAGACAGTCCTTCTCTGATTCATATAGCACGCGCACAGCATTCACAGTAATTATTGGTGCCCAAATACCATTTTACATGGTGGGGTATAATTTCTTTTATCATTTCATTCATACGTTCCAGACGAGATAAACTGGTACTTATATATCCATTATTTACATTGTATCGCTCGCAGATAACTTTTCTCGAATCACCAAGAACAAGATAGTCATACAATGCCTTTATGATGCTTTGACTGCGTATGGCTGACATCTCCACTAGCAACCAGAATATATCTTCAGGAACCTTTCCTATCGCTAGATACTGATTCTTCTTGCTAAGAAATAACTGCCTTTGTTCCCCATGAAGGTAAGTATCTCTTTGCTGCATCAGATTACTCCCGTCGCAGTTGCATTTAAATAAATATCTTAAGTAATAAGCATTCGCCGAAAACATAGCCTTTCCGGTGCGTGATAGTAATAGAGGTTTTTTAATCTGAAAACAAATAATTACACGTTCTTTAACTCTAAAAAAATCAAATATCATGAATATTGTGCTACCTTGAAAATAAAATCTAGAATTTTATGCTGGTATCACACTTTGTTGGCAATATAAAATAAATTAAAAATAAAAAAAACAAAAAGTTTATAAATGCACCTTTTATTAACCTAGATCAAAAGCAAGCAAAAAAGACTAAATATACTAAAGGCCATAAACAGAATAACTAATAATACTTATCGATAAAAGCTATATGAAAGGTAATGAATTCATGATGGATTCAATATATCTGTACATTAAATTAAAAAACTTTACAAACACACCTACTATATCTAAAGAATTTAATATAAGCAGCTATCAGGCCAGGCATTATCTTTTACAACTGGTAAACAGCGGAAAAATTAGAAGAAGCCCGCCACAACGGGGAGCGAAGACACTATGGGTAGATGCTGAACTCAGTCCGCAAACTGAATACGAAAAATGATGTCCGACATACTGGCAAATGCCAGGCATGAACGGAAAGCTAATAGGAAGATTAAATGCCTGCTGACTAGCAGGCATTTAATGGAGATAATAGATTCGCACCTGACACCGAGATCCCCATTCAGAAATATCAGCGTCATCAATATCCGTATCAAAACAGCTTTCGCCACTGCAGATAATGTCTATTGAGCCGATTTATTTTGTAACCCTCCTTTTGTCATCTCCGTCGCACAGTTCGGCTACGTTTGTTATTTTTTCCGCAACCAGGCTCGTGTTTTATCCCTGGCGTTCTCACTGCACCCGGTTACAAACCAGACTGTGTAAACGTGCCCCATATCAATATTAATGCTCCTTTCCCCGGCAGCGGAAGCAAATGCAGCCTGTCTTCAATTGCTTCTGATATTGCTCCATCAATATCGACTATGACGATGTACGGACGCTCCTGGTGTGCGTGTTTGTTGAAAATACTCAAATGCCCTCCCCATTGGACGAAAAAAATGCTGGTGGGACGCACACCACCAGCATTAAAAGTGACACTGTAACTATCAGCGAACGTAAATAGTACCGCCGTTCTCTTTTTCCCATGCATCGCTACGTGCATAGCAAACATCGAGAAGTCTTCTTGCCGCAGTTTCTTCTAAACCCAATTCAACAACCAACTGCTCATGACGGCGGGTAACTACATCAAATAGGCTATGCTGCCCTTTATTGGCCAGTTCATCAATGAATTCCGGTTCAAACGGCAGCTCTGCATCTGCCAACATAACCTCTTGCGCCCACTCAACTCGACGGACCAGCTCCGGGCGGCGGCTTTCCATCTCTTTACAGATCAATTCATGGAAGAACTCTACCCAACCTTCCGGCTGGAACTCACGGAAAATTGCCAACGGCTGGAAGTTTGGCATCAACCATTCGTTGATTCGGATATCAATGGCATAGCCCATGTCGCAGCAGAACTGATAAGCAAAGTCCAGCTTAGAAACGATATAAGGACGCTCGTTATTGAACTCTTTAGGCGATGAGATCCCATAAGCCAGGAGGCGCCGGAAGAAGGAGATTTGCCCTAACGTCGGATGAAGTTTGCTTGCAGGGAAACGTCGCTCAGTAATGCCATACATTTCCTTCTTGAGCGTCGCAAATTTGGCATTCTCATTAGCCAGCGCGGTAACCTCTGCTTTTTTATTAGCAAATGCCACGCGCGCTTCGCTTGCATCTTTAATAGTTTTTTTGAGCTGTTGGTTAAGGTCGGCGACCTGCTTACGCAGTTCCTGTCGCTCGCTTTTAGCTTTGTTATAGCGTTTCTCAAGGTTAAAAGGATCAAGTTTCATGATCTCTTTATATTGAGATTTTAGCGTTGAAATCTGTGAGTTCCGCAGTTCAACCATCGCGGTCATTTCATTGAGTTTTGTTTCCAGCTCAATGCTTATACGTTCGGCATTATCAGCACGCTGGTTGGCGTCATGCGTCGCATCGTCGATCGCGTCCTGTTGCTGGCGTTTCAAATGTTCAATTTGCAGCTGAAGCTCTTCAATTTCTTTACCCTTCAGACCGAGATCCAACTGCATATTTTCAGCTGCATCTACCAGGGAGTTATGGCTATCAGCTTCTGCGTTATAAACATCAATAAGCTGTGCGTGAAGCATCTCCGCTGACTGAACCGCATTATCAAAAAAACGTGCTGTGAGGTCATCACAACTAACGCGGCGTTGCGCGGCCCGGATGTTCTGGATAATGGCCGGGATACCGGCATTCAGGACATCAGGGATAGATACATTTTCGATTGATTGGTTTTGTGCTGAAGTGCTCATTTCAAAGTTCCGTATTAGCTTGTGCTTCGGTCATTTTTCCTAAGTATGAAGGAGGAAGGACTACGCAATTTGTATCCAGTCCCTCACCTATGGCAGCCTGTAAAATTCTGGCTAAGGTGAGTCTCTTGTTGCGATACCTGGTGATGACATGCCTGATACCGCCGGTCGGCGTAACAAAGGCGATCAGCCAGTAGTGATATTTCCGTCGGAATGGCCACATAGTGCACCTTTTGGATTGCTCTAATAAAAAACGTGATGAGTGTACATCACGTTTTAAAAATACGGAATTATTAGAGCAATATTATTCTGATTCTCGCTCAAAAAACGAGCTAATAAGGGGAAGCCAATCCTCTGACACTTCGCGAGGTCGCGGTTTGCCGTGGAAAAAGATTATTCGGCAGTCCTTTGGTAATGCCCCATTCCCCCTGGAGTAACGCGCGCTCGCATATTTTGAACCAGGTTCCACAACATCGGCCTTGTAACTTACAAACCATCCTGGATACAGATCCTGAAATGCTGGTGTATCATCGCCCATAACCTTTCGTAAGAACCCCTGGTCACCCCAGCACTCAGTAGTGACACAACGAGAAATCCAACCTTCCGGATCTTGCCAGAATGAACTCCAGATATGCGCTTTAACACTATTTGGTATCCACAGGGCACCGCTGCCACGATATTGTGGATGGTAAAAATCCCTAAGCATGGTGAAGCTGGTTGGTGGATGCTCTAGGATTGGGCGTATATCACCGGCAATAACCGTGTCCAAATCCAGATAGAACAGATCATCGGTTATATCCGGTCGGAACAACTCGATTTTCGCCCACCAGCCACGGCACTTTTGCCACTGGTTGATCAATGGGATAACTTTGACGCCAGGTACATGTAAACACTTCAGGTCTGTCAGGCAAATAATTTCATAGTCTTTTGGCAGTTGATTAACCAGCCACTGCACATCGGAAGCGTTATAGTCACCACCAGAGCGAAGAACTAAAGCAATCTTCATGCTGCACCATCACCTTTCACTTTCATCAATGTCAGGTTTCCGCAAAATACGGCACCAGTGTCGATATACTGCTGATTCCAGAATGTCTTCGGGCTTTTCACCGGAGTGTGACCAAAGATAAAACGATCTGCGCCCGAAATTTCGCCACCAATATCATCCATCGAATCACTGATACGCTCGCGCGCCCAGACAACGTTGAAAAGCGGTACCTCCTTACCGAATTGGTATTCATTATCCGGATAGTCGGCATGGGCTATAACGATAGTTTCTTGCCCGGTGTTCAACTCAATGATATAGGGCAGACGCTTTACCAGCTCCACCAGCGCCCAGGCTAATATTTCCTGATCAGTGTCCAGCATGAAGAACCATTGTCCGCCATTCATTAGCCAGTTATTCACGTTGCCATCTGGACTTAACGCATCAATCATCAGCCGCTCATGGTTCCCCATCACTGCCCTGAACCAGGGCATCTGCAATAGTTCCAGACATTCGACATTTTCAGTACCGCGATCGATAAGGTCGCCGACCGATATCAGTAAATCCTGCGCCGGGTCAAAATCCACACGATGGAGTTCGGACATCAGTCTGGTGTAGCAACCATGCAGATCACCAACAACCCAGACATTCCTGTATTTGGTACCGTCGATACGGTGATAAATTGTGGGTGCCATCATGTATTCTTCAGCCATTCTTTAAGAGTCATCTGCGGAATACCTCCCATTTTCCCGCATGAAACAACGTCAATCCGTTCACGCGCAGACTGGAATAACAAAGGCAGGTGACTTAGATTTTTTGGCGTGCCGCCGGAGTGAACGCGTGGTTCTTGTGTAGCGTCAACGCCCACCAGGGCGACATGTTTGAATCCGATATGGAAAGCCAGGTTCAGAGCACCATATGCACTATTGCCGCTGGCAATTTCATTCTCATCTTCGCAAAGTCCGAAATGTGCGGACCAGCGCCACGCCCACCACTCGGGAGAATTCGTATTTTTTGGCTCCATGCCACGTTCAGCCACACGACGGAAGCACAGAACGCCGTCTCTGACTTCACGTTCTTTAACATCGGGTAGTGCCATGCAATAACAAACACCACGGCGACGGCGGCCACGACCAACGCGCCGCATATTGTCTGGCGATGGATCAAGTGTGAAAAAATAAGAAGCGCGGTTCAGCCAGTCGATGGCCCCATTGACCGCTATAATCGGCACTCCGCGCGGCGCAACAAAGTTTGCGGCGCTTGGGCCACTGCCGACGATAATAACGCGATCACTGCCTCTAAATTTATTCTTGGGAAACATTGAATTGCACTGCTCCTACTTGCATTCAAAATATGTAAATCTGCGTGTTTTTTGCGGGTATCCAGGAACTGCTGTTGCCATTTTGAAATAGACACCTGCGTTGGATTCCGTAGGGCTTGAGGGTGCGCGCCATGCCAATGAAGGCCGTTTTGCAGAGAACAGTCATAGCCGACTAATACAACTACTTCAGCCCCTGATTCAGCAGCCAGACTGATAGCCTGCGCGCCGCTATTTACCCCTTCCGCCGGTCCACAATATCGCCTGTACTCCAACGAAAATGATTTCGCCGCCGCCAGGTTGGCTGTCACTTTGCGGAATTTCCCTCCCGGTATGGTGGATCCGTATTGCTTCCACCATGACAAATCACCGGCGTATAAGGCATAAATGTCATCGAACATCTGCCAGGAATTGTTAACCGCGATGATTGAACAGCCAGTTTTTTCTATAGCAGCACAGTCCTCACGAGTGAGTGACGGACCGCTACCGACACAAAAAACAGTCCTAGTCGCCCTGGGTGGTATGTTCATTCTCAGCTGCAAATTCAGCCTCCAGGCGAGCATTCATTTCAGCGATTACCGGGTCCACTACAGCATCTGCTTCCTGTTCATTACGCGGCATGATCGATGCCAGCGATTCATAATTAGCCTTGGATGACACGATTATTCTCCCGATGTTAATGTGCGCTGTATCAAAGATACACATATGCACTAATTAATTTATTATTTCACGTAGCGTACAACCACTTGTCACCGTTCAATACATGCTCAATAGCCTCACCCTTTTTAAGGCTCATGTATTCCAGGATGGCGGTTATCGCTTGTTCTGCACCATACGCAAGAACGACGTAGTAACCTTCCTCTCTAAGCCTGCGCATCCAGGCGATCTGCTCTTTCGTCGGGGCTTTACCATTTGGTTCTTTAAGCTCAATTCGCATGCCGTGATAAATACCGCATGCTTTATCGAGACTCATGTCCGGATAACCTTTTTTCTGCCCTTCAGCCTTCATTTTCCCGGCGGTTGCTTTTGAACGTTTCCCTCCGTTAGGCGTTGCATGCAACAGCTCATAGATGTCAGGGTGCTTGCGTTCGAAGTAATCAAAAATGAAAACCTGCTCGAAGTGCTCGCAATTTCCGTCGCGCAGGTCTGGGTTCTTTGCCAGTGCTGCAAGTGCCTTCGCATGTGGAGAAACTTCTTTTACCGGCGCAAGCGATAAGAATGGATCCTTTTTGGTTTTTGGCCTGGACCGCCCCTTATTTCGACGCTCACTAAAAGCCTGAAACTCTTCCTCAGTAAAGCGCAACATAATCAGTCAAATCCTGCCGGTCGCATGCCATATTTACGCTGTTTTGCGGCCTGCTCTTCCCTGTGCCATTGCGCACACTCAGCGTCACAATAGATGCCTGATTCGATCGGTTCATTGCAGTAACGACACTTCCCTGTAAATACCTGGCTCACGACCTGTGCCTGCTTTCTGATGTTATCGATGGCCATGTCTTTGAGAGCTTCTAATTGATTCATGCTCAGCTCTGCATCATCAACACGTTCTGCCAATTTTGTTTCCTCGTGAAGAACCTACTTAAGGGCAGAATGATACATTTCACAATCTAAATTGCACTAATAATTTTCTTTTATTGAGTTAAATATTCAACAAATGACTAGCGATAGAATCACCATCATCTATTTCTGGCAGGCTGACTATGGCTACATCAATCACTACAACCCAAAGCACCCGGCAATATCCTCTGTCGCGGTATGACGACCGCAACATAGCCGATCCAATACTCAGGGCAGAGCTGCGCAAAGAGGTGATGCTTATGTGTGAATCGAACGACAAGAATCTGACGATTTATTACGTTCTTCCCGATGAGCAATATCGCCCGGATTTGCTGGCTTACCGTATGTGGGGCATAGCAGAGCTACGCTGGGTTGTGACGCTCGCCGCCGGGCTTGAGGATGAGTCTCAGGGTATGACTGTTGGCAAAAAATTAAAACTCCCACCTGCCACATGGATCCGCGAAATGATTCGCCATTTCCAATATGACGGCCAGGTGATAGGGACATTATCCATTGCGTAAGGGAAATGAATGCCAACTGAATATGCTCGCGACAACCTTGGTCGCTATCAGACTGATGGATTAAGTGCAAAAGACTTTAACAAGGTCTTCGATCTTATCCGTAAACAGCAGCGTCAGAATCGGCGAAACGCGCGGCGTACACTCACCCCAAGGATTATGGGGATGCGTAACCGCGAACTTGAGGCATTCCTCAGCCTTGGGAAAAAGAAAGATGGCACCTACTTTACGCCCGAAGATATACGCAGTTTCAACACCTCAAGGCAGGCTCATAAAACCAAATTCAAGAGCACGGTACCAGGCATTACCTATGCTCAGCTGGTGGCGCAGTCCACCAGCATTGATATAAAACGCGCTAACAACAAAGTTTCTGATGGCACAGGGATCAAAGCCGCGACATTCCTCGGGCTAAAACACAACCTTGCATTGATATCTGTTAATGCCTCGGATGAGTCGGTCCACCAGCATCACCGTGTCAGAATTCGATTTGAGGAATGGGATAAAGCCGTTGAGGAAATTGCTGAAGACGGTGCGAAAAAAGCCCGAATCGCTGCCGTTCTCTGCAAGGGCCGGGTATCTTTCGACTGTGATTGTGGACGCCATCAATACTGGTATCGTTATATGGCCACGGCTGGTAACTATGCTGTCGCGCCGCCAAAAGAGTATGCATTCCCCAAAATCCGCAACCCTGATCTGACTGGTGTGGCTTGCAAACATGTTTTGCACGCTATGACACGTTTTCAGTCTCCCACATGGCACAAGGCCATCATTATTGCCCTGGAAAAAGCAGCTGAACAGGTAGCCTTCGGCGATGACAAGCGGAAGACAACAACCTATTTCAAAGGTGAACTGGCTAAATCGCTCGCGCGCAACCGGACAACAACGACGGATCAGGCTAAAGCTGCGCGTGAGTATGAGCTGTATCTGAAATCTCAGGATGCATTAGGCAAAAAACTACGCGCAAAAGATAGCGCCACGGACAACGTTCGCCGGTTGTTAAAAAAAGCTCGCACCACGGCAAACAGGAAGAATGCCGAACTAAAAGCATCGCGGGTGAGGGAAGCCCAGGCTCGCGCTGAAGCCGACGCTCTCAAAAAAGCCCTGCAAACGCAGGCGAACAACCTCATAAAGTTTTTCATGAGTCAGGGAATGGACAAGGCCGCTGCCACTGCGCAGGCGCGAAGCATTCTTGAGACACAAATTAACGAAGCCCGTAAACGGAAAGGATAATCGATGGCTGGTTTCTTTGATGACATGTTTGAGGACACAGAACCATCACAACAAGTGACTGGTGATAACCTCCCGGACACCGAATCGGATCCGGATATTCCAGGCGAAGGTTCTGAACTGATTGAAGAGGAAGATATTGATGCTGAAATCGAAACCGATGGTGTTAACGTTGGTAATATTGTTGATCCTGTGGAGGACAATCACCTTCCCAATCTGGATCACGGCCTGCTTAGTGATTCTGGTGTGCGCCACCGTTATCAAGGTCATGCAGTTTTTAATAACCTTGTGCGGATGGACTGGCTCAAAGCAATCAAGCTAGACCCTGACTCATTCGATGCGGTTCTGTATCGCGCAATACCTTACAGAGACAAAAATGCACCTGAAACGGCATCTGAAATAATAGAACCGAACCAACGCATATATGACTATCAGGATCCAGAACTGATAACGGCCCTCGACTGCCCGGATGAGATGGACGCCTTCTACGCGCTATACGACGGCAGTGATAATACGGGAATTAGCGACAGTGCTTTAATCCTTCGGTTGGCCGCCGTTAATGTGCCAGTGGGTTCTATGCTCGAATGGCTGGAACAGCTGTCAGACGGCACAACCATTCGCCGCTTCTGGTACATCCATAAAATATTCAATTACGGCACTGCCAGGGTAGGCAGTTTGTTTTATTGCGTGCCTTCACGCGCCTTTGAAGGGAATTTCATCGGTGATTCTGAATAATCAGGAATGGCTACTGGCCATCTTTAAGAAAAAAGGTCTTACTCCAACCGGTAAGCTGGAATTTGCCACTATTGATGGCATTGATTCGGCGCTCGCACAGGCTTTAAACGAAGCATTCGACTCACAAGTTGTCAGCTTTAATGATCGCACTAACCAGTCATTCAGGGAGTTCCTGAAACGCACACCAAGAGATCGCATAACGCTCGGCACTTTTAGTGATGTGAAGGAGTGGTTGTCGTCATTTGAAGCCGATCGCGCCGGGCGCAAAGATACAGCCTCTGCTGGCCCAGTAAATAAGCTGGCAATGCCGCTTGTGAATCTGTCTCGTTCTCCCGCGTTTTCAATTTATGAAGGTGAACTGTGCCGGGATAATTACGATGAAGGGCATGTCACCAATGAAAATGATGAGATTGAAGCCCTGGTATCGACTATCCCTTTCTCACTGGAATATTCGCTATGGATCGCCAGTGACGAGAAGGAATCTCTTGGGATGGTTACAACTGCATTAGCATTCTGGCTACGAATGTATGCCAGCCTCGGGCAGGCATCTTTCACTCACATTGCCAATGTCGGCGGTTATGAGATACCGGTTACCTGTTACATAGAAGGGCAAAAATCAATCGCATTTCAGGATCTGACCACCGGCACCGCCGACAACAGGCTGTTCGCGGTTGGATTGAACCTCACCGTTGTGGCGGAACTTCCTATCCTGGCTTATATGCAGCAAACCATCGGCACCATAACGGTAAAAGCGAAAATTCTGGAGGAATGAGATGGCCACAAAGACCACCACAGCCCCGGAAACTGATTCAAAACGCACTCAGCTATTCCTGCAATCTGTTTCAATTGGGCAGAACGAAATCCCTCGCGAAATGATCGTAGGATGTACCTATGTCGAACCTGGGGAGCTATCTGGTCCCCAGCTTATGCTCATGATCAGGGATTCAACGGCTTACGTGGTCAATAAGCTGGGGGTGAAATTTGGTACAATACTGACAGTTTCACTTGGTGATCCGGAAGGTCATGGCGGCATCCTCTTCTCGGAAGAGTTCTTTGTTCTTAAAGCGCCGCGCAAGGACGATACTGTACTGATTTACGCGTTTAGTAACCCGGTGCGGTTATTAAAAGTTCCGTCCACCAGCGCACAGTATTTTGTTGATAAGCCACCATCAGCCGTAGTTTCCTCTCTTGCCCCTGGTCTGAAGGTAAATGCTGACTCATTCAGAAAAACATCCACATACCACCTAAATGTTGGAGAAAAACCGACCAAGGTATTGCAGGAGATAGCCCGGGATACCGGTTCTATGTGCTGGGCATCCAGGGGGACGATCAATTTTAAAAGTATGGAAAAAATGGCAAACGCCGCTCCATCGCTTACTTATGAGTCCGCCAATCCCAACACATCCGGATTTACAATTAGTCAGTTCAACATCCTGAATGCCGATTATGAATACCAGCGCCGCCACAATTACAGAATGGCCAGTTATGACATGACCAAAGGTGTGGTTTACTCAGGTAACCAGGAAGACCCCATTAAATTTACGAGCAATCCCGATCCTACCGCGCTGGCGAACTACAACAAATTCATTCTCCCCCGCCTCGATATGCTGGTGGAAGGAAATGCCGCGCTAACTCCGGGTACGACGCTGAAAATTGTCGTGCATAACACGGCAGGTGACGGAGAACTCGATGAATCTATCCCTGACAAAATGATAGTGATGTCCGTGACTCATTTCGAAGACCGCTTTCGTTTTGTCAGCCGTGCACAGTTAGGAGTGGTGAATGGGTAGTTTGACAGGGAAGTATCGGGCTGTAGTGATAAGCGTCGATGACCCTAAAGGTCTGATGCGTACACAAATACGTGTTGTCGGCATGATGGATGGGTTACCAGATGCTTCATTGCCGTGGGCAGAAGCTATATTGTCCAATGCAAACACGTTTTCACCATTTCTGCCCGGCGATAAAGTATGGATAGAATTTCCCTACAATGGGGATTCTCGATGGCCATTGATAATCGGTTATGCACAGGATGCATCCGGTGGCGCTCCCAATGTGCCGCCTGAAGCGTCAGGACAAGGTGAAGGCTATGTACCGCCTGAAGTCGAAGGTGCACCAGCACAACCATCAACCAGCGCCAAAAAAGACTTTATTTCGTCGCGGAACGGACTAATGGAGGTCCGGACGGCGGGCGGAGCCTGGGCCGTTACGCACTTGAAAAGTGGAACAACAATCGGGTTCAACGAGGCCGGGGAGTTATATGCCATTTCTCAAGGTCCGGCATTCATCTCTTCCGCAGGAAATCTCGATATAAAGTCAGGCGCGGATGTCGCCCTGAAGGCGGGGGGAAGTATGGCGATAGAGGCCAGCGGGAATCTATCCATAAAAGCCGCTCAAGTCTCTGTTGACAAGGCTTAAGAAAAGCCCGGCGTTCGGGCTTTTCTGTTATGACGGGTTCAATTTTTTATCCGTTACCGCACGACGGTTTCTGCGTGATAAACGTCTCAAGCATCTTTTCCGCAATTGCCGACCAGGTGTGACACTGGACCTTTTCAGCATTTTTCACGCGATCAACGCGAGCAATAACCTCATCCCAATCAATCCGCGACTTGATAACCATATGGTTCACCAAAGCCAGGCGATCTGGCGGAAGGCAATCGGGAGGCGTTAATACCAACGCCCCGCACATTGCCGCCTCAAGTACAGTTAATCCAAGGCTTTCGGGATGCGTAACGATAAAAACGTCACTCTTACGCAATTCAGCTGCAAATTCGGTTGCTGGCACCGGCGTCCGCCTGTATGGAGTTACCGAAATATTCCCCGGATCAATGGTAACCAATCCGTCATCAGTCAACGTTCTGGCCTCATACGGAACGGTCAGACGCTGAAGGTTCATAAGGATACTTAAGGAGTGATCAAAACCACTAACATCAAATGCAGCGTGGTCTACAAAAATACGCAGAACATCGTCCGTTTTGGTTTCCAGATGGAACAGCTCCTGATTCGCTGCCCATCCAACATGTTTGTTAAAGCGATTATGACGTTCTAACCGACCGGGATTATCCAGGTACCGCCAGGTATCATCGCGGACAGTAAAAGTAATATCGACTGGTGCCGAATCCAGCATAGAACCGTCATATACCTGGGCTACCCATCCAGAGAATCGGCGACACAGTTGCATGCCTATTTCCCTGGGTACCGTAGTAAAATACCTCAATCCTGGTGCCAAAATGGCCTTCGCAGAACATGCTGTCGCAGCAGTCAACACAGCTTCAACATAATCCTCGGGGCTTTCGACGCCAGGGGAATATGGACGATGGTATTGCAATGTTACCCCAGCCTCACTAAAGGCGCAGGCCAGGTTGTAAGCCCACATTTCCGTATATGTTTTCACATCACTGATAGCTTCAAATTTTCGCCCAATGATCAGGATGTTCATTGCGTCTCCTTTTCCCTGACTAAAAGCTCATCCAGCTTGCTTTTATGTTTGAGCACATAGCCACATATTTTTCCTTTGGAGCTAATTTGCGGAATGGAATAATATTCCGAAAATACTAATTCAGCCTTTTCTAAGACAAGTGAAACACCATAGCGCGCAACATGTCTGTCGATCATTTTTGCATCACTGAGATTACCTTTAATTGATAGCCAGTCGTTGAGGTACATATGGTTGCGATTGGCTTTTTTCAGCATGTCGCTCAACCAATTTTTATTACGCTTAGTTAGTTTCCGTTGCATCAATAATCCTCTTGCCAGTCAGCACCAGCATAGTTATCAAACCGTGAGTATTGGCCGTTAAAAGCCAATCTCACCGTGCCAATTGGGCCATTTCGTTGCTTACCGATAATCACCTCGGCAATGCCCTTCATTTCGCTATCCGGGTGATAAACTTCGTCGCGATACAGAAACATGATCAGGTCTGCGTCCTGCTCAATTGCTCCTGATTCACGTAAATCTGAATTTACCGGTCGTTTGTCCGCACGCTGTTCAAGTGAACGATTAAGTTGTGACAATGCCACCACCGGTACTTGTAATTCCTTCGCCAAAGCCTTCAGTGAGCGAGAAATCTCGGCAATTTCCAGCGTTCGGTTATCTTGCAGCTCGGGGACGCGCATAAGTTGCAGGTAGTCGATCATAATCATGCTCAAACCACCATTTTCTTTATAAACACGACGAGCGCGGGAACGAAGCTCTGTAGGTGTCAGGGCGCTTGAGTCATCAATAAAAATATTTTGCTTGTCCAACAGAATCCCCATTGCGCCAGAAACCCGCGCCCAATCCTCGTCGTTAAGTTGCCCTGTTCGAATACGAGTCTGATCAACGCGTGCAAGAGAAGCCAGTGAGCGCATCATCAGCTGGTGGCTCGGCATCTCAAGGCTAAAAACCAATACGGGCTTATAGTTACGGACTGCGGCATTTTCGACGAGATTCATCGCAAACGTGGTCTTCCCCATAGATGGGCGGGCGGCGACAATGATGAGATCGGACGGCTGAAGCCCTGCCGTCTTCTTATTGAGATCGGTAAATCCCGTATCAAGCCCCGTTACACCATCATGTGGTCGCTGAAACAACTCTTCTATGCGAGATACCGTTGCATCGAGAATGCTGGCGATATCTTTTGGACCACTACCGCTCTTTTGTCGTTTTTCAGCTATTTCAAAAACGCGGCGCTCGGCCATATCCAGCAATTCATTGCTGCCCCTGCCATCCTGCGCATATCCAGCTTCGGCTATTTCATTTGCGACGGAAATCATTTCACGAACGACCGCGCGTTCACGAACGATATCCGCATAAGCACAAATATTTGCCGCGCTGGGCGTGTTCTTTGACATCTCCGCAAGGTACGCAAAACCACCGGCGCGTTCTAATTTACCGTTCTGTTCAAGTGCTTCAGCAAGTGTTATCAAATCAATCGGTTTGCCATGACTTAATAACCTCTCCATCTCACTGAAAATTTCACGATGAGCACTGGTATAAAAATCATCAGCAACTATACGATCTGCAACTTCATCCCAGCGGCAGTTATCAAGCATTAAGCCACCAAGTACAGCTTGTTCTGCACTAAGGGAATTTGGCATGGATTCAAGAGGGGATGCAGACATTAGCACTCCACCCAGGCGTGCTGAATGTCAGATATAATCGGCATACTCAAATCACTCCTAACGATATGAGTCATCACCAGAAAATCAGGATTAATGCGCCGGACTCTTCCCGGCTGTCACACCGAATCGCCAGGATGGTGAATCCCTTTACCCGAGAAACAACAAACGGTGGCTTGCACATTCCGGCTACCTGGTTCGTTGCCTGAGCTAGGGGCAAGGTTCCCCCCTTTTAACGTCACCAGACCGCTAACGACGCATGTGCCAGACGCCGTGTTACAACCAAATATGGTGGCCCCTACCGGACTTGAACCGGTGACCGTGCGATTATGAGTCGCCAGCTCTAACCACTGAGCTAAAGGGCCGGATTACTGTTTCCTGAGTGCTTCTATGACGCCAGCAATACCGCCTACAACTATGCCAGCAATGACAACGAGAACAATTGGATGCTTGTCAGCAAAATCCCAGAAGCCCATCACTGATCCTTAGAAGCTGTTTTTAATATCGGCCATACCAATGTTACAGCTACTGCCACCAACGCCCCGTCCGATAAAACTGACAGGATTGTGCTGGTGAAATCCACCAGCACGGACAGCAAGAGAAAACCAATGGCGATTGCGATACGTGCCTTGCTTGCCATTACAGATAATCTTCCACACGAAGACCTAAACGACGGCCTACTTCTTCCAGTACTTTGTGTTCTGCTGGCTCGATTTCACCGTCCGCTTCTGCAATTGTCAGCATGTTAACGAATACTTCTTCCGCTTCTTTTGGATCGTTTTTGATATCTTCAATTTCGCGAAGGATATTCATGCGACCAACACGGAAGCCAGCTTCCAGTTGCTCGGTAAAGCGGGTAATTGTTGCAGTAATTTCGTTACCAAAATGACTAAGACGCGGATTAGAGCGGACAAGCTGATCAAGTTTCGCTGTTTCTTCTTTTTCGATTTCACCATCAGCGGCAGACACCAACAAACAGCCACCGATGATGGCCTCCATCAGATCGCGATTCTCAACTTTTTTCAGCTCTACTTTTGCAGAAGCGACTTTCTTGCCGAACAATTTACCGAACATTGGTTATCCCTCAATAAAAGTGACATATTTATTAGATTGCGGTGCCGAGTGCCTCCCGGTGACGTTAACCAGTTAACAATTAACGTCGGAATGTTTAACCATTAAGGAGGATTGTTTTAACTGTTCCGCGTGCGCTTAGCCGCATTCACCGCAACGGAAAGAGCATTCCTGGTGGACCTGTAGATTGGGATATGAACCCGTTACAGGAGAATGCTCTTACCTGTTACGTGCTCCGTTTCGTGGAGCTAACGGCGGGTGATCGGGCCGCACCAGACTGGACTTATTTCAGCGTTATGCTCATGCCAGAGAATCAAACTGTGATGGTCGGTGCTGAACTCCGACACAGGGTTGTAGCAAGCCCCGCAAAGCGCGCACTACTGTAGTTGCGGCACATCAGCCTGTGCATTCACCACAATGTTGAGAACACTGGTTGTCACGTTGCAACGCAACATTTATTCGTAGATTGGGATATGACCCCGTTACGCCAGTGTTCTCAACGTTGTAGTGCCGGTTACGGTTCCGGCCAGGCCTCTTCCTCAACGGGGTGTTCTCCATACGGACTACCGTTTATTGGTCGTTCCTGCGGTTTATGTTGTGAAGCCAGATGCTTATCTTCTGGTTGCTTCAAAGAGCTGCACTTCATCACAACGGTAAGAGCACTCGATGCATTTAAGCCAAGCCCCATAAGGGAGAATGCCCTTACCTGTTGTGTTGTGATGACCGGTGCTGATCTCCGGCTTGCGGTTATTTCAGACTCTCACGGGCGTTTAATTGCCCCGCCGAACAGCTCTTTTCCGCAATAGCTGCAATGTCTTTCGCGCATCAGCCTGCGCATTCATCACAACGGTAAGGGTACTTCGTAGGGATTCGAACCCTCTGCCAAGCTCGGCGATCTCCGACGTCGCAAAATACCCTTACCTGTTGTGCTGGTGCCGATTAACGGACTCGAACCGCTGACATCCTGCTTACAAGGCAGGCGCTCTACCAACTGAGCTAAACCGGCATTGGCGATGGTGGATGGATTTGAACCATCGACCCGTTGATTAACAGTCAACCGCTCTAACCGCTGAGCTACACCATCACTTGCCGGGTACGTCTCCGGCGAGGGCTTCCACCTCCGTATGCTTTTCGGCGCACCGCGCCCTGGCTGCAATTCGGTAACAGGGGATGCATAACCCTGGCTTCCAGCGTGATTAGCGCTTTCAGCATGACGGGATATACCCGTAAATTCGTGGAACTGTACCCAAAGTGCTGTTAAGCACCGCTGTTACGCTGAAAAGAAAACGCAACAGGAAAGGACGCTGACCAACAGATGGCCCCTTCTCGTTCATCTGGTTAATCACACCAGCGCCCTTACCTGTTGTGTCTCCCCGTTCCCTAATACACAGACGGGGACACTCTGCGGTCGATTTTTTGACGGGGGACGACTCATACCCCGTGGCGTCTGGCTTCTTAGGCCGCTACCATCATCAGATCATCGTTTGCATTTACTTTAATGGTCAGTTTCTAAACCGCCGCAAAGTCGCTAACCATGACGAAAACCCTGAAAAAAAACGCCCACCCGAAGATGGGCAAACTGGAAGCTCGTAACGCACTTCGGAGTTGCCACTTAGGCGCATGGTCAACCTGGCAACTCGGTGGTTTGTCTGGGAGGACTAGGCCCAGCCATGCTTACCGCCGCGCCTGTCGCGGCTAACAGCTAAATCGCTCTATAAATCACGATTCATTGAGGCGATATTACACTAATAAATTTATTAGAGCAATATACCTAAAACGTCATGAGCTACACCTCGAGTGTCCCCCTTACAAGACACAGAACGTCTGGCAAAAAGAGGTTCCACTCTGAAGCCACTGTCATGATAAAGCTCTCTGATATTTGGCGCGCCACTGTTAGTAATGAGAACCTTTGCACCTCGACGATGAGCATCCGTCAACAGAGACACCAGGCGTTTTTGCTCTTCAAACTTAAAGTCATGACCGGAATAGTTCGTGAATCCCTCTGTATTTGGAAGCGGTTCATACGGCGGATCGCAAAAGATGACATCTCCTTCTCCGGCAGCTTCAATCACCGCTGCAAAATCACCGCTGGATTTGCCCCTATATTTCCAGACATCTGTTATCACTTAACCCATTACAAGCCCGCTGCCGCAGATATTCCCGTGGCGAGCGATAACCCAGCGCACTATGCGGATGCCATTCGTTATAATGCTCGAACGCCTCTGCAAGGTTCTTTGCTGCCGTTAACCCGTCTGGTTTGGGCATGATACTGATGTAGTCACGCTTTATCGTTTTCACGAAGCTCTCTG
>SKEB01000590.1_pt1 | contig 27202 bp, 26 predicted proteins | sample 4826561 | NCBI WGS metagenome assembly SKEB01 (sample SAMN11008820, study PRJNA524170) | human gut metagenome | biome: Human fecal sample; material: Feces; isolation source: fecal sample from pouch patient p17 | host: Homo sapiens | place: Israel: Tel-Aviv | collected 2016-03-29
ATTTTTGATTATTATCTTGTTGATATTGCTCATTTTGCCACGCCAATGCCCGATTAAACACAAAACGACAACAGCCACAAAATTGCTTGATTTTGCGACTTTGTTCGCCGTTGGGCATTATCTCGAACTTAAAAGCTTTGCGGAGTAACATACAAAAATAGGAGTGTAAAAATGGTGCTATTTTATATTGTTATTGATTTTTCGCCAACATCGACAACAACAAACGCCAGATTCGCTTGTGCCATATATCTCCGCCCTGAAGGGCAGAATTTTACGGTACTGTTTTGATAAAATAGGTGGAAAAATGGGATATTTTTTCTCTTTTTCTGCAGGTATTTTATGATCAGGCTTGAGAAATCAAGATAAAGTGAGTATAATCCACGACCTTTAATATAGTTAGTAGCGGGTCGGGTTTTAATACCTGACGAGGTAGCTAACAAATCTAAACCAATTAGAATGTTGGTAATCCGAGCCGTTGAGCTTAAGCTTTAGTTAATTATTGGAGAATTACAAATGTCCAGAGTCTGTCAAGTAACAGGCAAACGTCCGGCAGTTGGTAATAACCGTTCACACGCAATGAACGCAACTCGTCGTCGTTTTTTACCGAATCTACATACCCATCGTTTTTGGGTTGAAAGTGAAAACCGTTTCGTAACTTTACGCTTAACAGCGAAAGGTATGCGTATTATTGATAAAAAAGGCATCGATGCAGTTTTAGCTGATCTTCGTGCTAAAGGCGAAAAAATCTAAGGAGCTGAACAATGGCAGCAAAAGGTGCGCGTGAGAAAATCAGACTAGTTTCTACTGCTGAAACAGGTCATTTCTATACTACAACTAAAAATAAACGTAATATGCCGGAAAAAATGGAAATCAAAAAATTTGATCCGGTTGTTCGTAAACACGTTATTTATAAAGAAGCGAAAATTAAATAATCGTTTTTTTGTAAGTCAAATTTTTTAATTCTAACTGCACCCAACGGTTTTTACTGATGGGTGCAGTTTTTTATATTTTAATGTTTGAACTCACAGAATAACGGATAAATCATTGTTCTATGAATTGCCTTGATTGGCGAGAGATTGTTCCTCTCAAACATAAATATTCTACCGTTGTGAACGGAGTTTCAGCTATTTAGGCATTTTGATGAAAAAAGTATAGTATTTCCTGAATTGAGACATCAAAAGATTGAGAGTATTCTGAGCAGAAAGAGAAGAAAGTAAGGAAAAACGATGAAGCAAAAGCAAGTAGAACGACCACTATCAGGGTTTTTATTGGCATTGACGACAGCGATCTGTTGGGGATCTCTGCCGCTTGCATTGCAGCGAGTTTTAACTGTTTTGGATAGTTATACCATAGTCTGGTTGCGTTTTTTGGTTGCGATGTTGGGGTTAGCGATCATTTTGCTGGTGACAGGAAAGATGCCTAAGTTTCGCATTGCGTTTAACCCGCGTTTTCGCTGGATTACGATAATCGGTTCTTTAGGTTTGGCGATAAACTTTATATTATTCAACACATCGTTGGAATATATTAATCCTTCGGTTTCGCAAGTGCTCGGACAGGTGTCGCCATTTATTATGATGCTTGCTGGTGTGTTGATTTTTAAGGAAAAATTGAGCTGGAATCAGAAAGTTGGCGCATTGCTTTTATTTATTGGCTTACTGACTTTCTTTAACGCACGTTTAGTCGAATTGTTTACCAGTTTAACCACCTACACTAAGGGGGTTATTATCTGTGTTTCTGCAGCCATTATTTGGGTATCTTATGCGATTGCACAAAAATTACTGTTACGCCGTTTTAATTCACAGCAGATTTTATTTATTTTTTATATCGGTGCCTCATTAATTTTTACACCGTTAAGTCATCCGACTAAATTAGAAAATCTGACCTGGCCGATAGCATTATGTTTAGTTTATTGCTGTTTAAATACATTAATTGCTTATGGTGCCTATGCCGAAGCCTTAAACCGTTGGGAAGTGTCCAAAGTGAGTTCAATTATTACATTAACGCCTTTGTTTACCATTGTGTTTGTTGAAACTTTCCACCGAATCTATCCGGATATTGTGCCGGCATCCGAATTAAATACTTTGGCATATATTGGTGCTTTTATTGTAGTATTAGGCGCTTTATGCTCGGCATTAGGACATAAATTATTGAAAAAGCGTCCTGTGACGCAATAGGAGATTAAAACAAGATGAAATTTATTGATGAAGCCTTAATTCGTGTTGAAGCTGGTGATGGCGGTAATGGCTGTGTCAGTTTCCGTCGTGAAAAATATATTCCAAAAGGTGGCCCGGATGGCGGCGATGGCGGTGATGGCGGCGATGTTTATCTCATTGCTGATGAAAATTTAAATACATTAGTAGATTATCGTTTTGAAAAACGGTTTGCGGCAGGACGAGGCGAGAACGGGCGCAGTTCTAACTGCACCGGTCATCGCGGTAATGACATTACGTTACGTGTGCCGGTCGGTACGCGTGCGGTGGATAACGATACTAAAGAGATTATCGGTGATTTAACAGAACATAATATGAAGCTGTTGGTGGCAAAAGGTGGCTATCACGGTTTGGGAAATACCCGTTTTAAATCGTCAGTGAATCGTGCCCCTCGCCAAAAAACGAACGGTACGCCGGGCGAAAAACGTGATTTACAGCTGGAATTAATGTTGCTTGCCGATGTTGGAATGTTGGGGTTGCCTAACGCCGGTAAATCGACTTTTATTCGTGCGGTGTCGGCGGCAAAGCCGAAAGTGGCGGATTATCCTTTTACCACATTGGTGCCGAGTTTAGGTGTGGTGAAAGTGGATGCAAACCGTAGTTTCGTGATTGCGGATATTCCGGGATTGATCGAAGGCGCATCTGAAGGCGCCGGTTTAGGAACGCGTTTCTTAAAACACCTTGAACGTTGCCGCGTGTTGATCCATTTGGTGGATATTCTGCCAATTGATGAGAGTGATCCGGCAGATAATATTGCGATTATCGAAACCGAATTGTTCCAATACAGCGAAAAACTAGCAGATAAACCGCGTTGGCTGGTTTTCAATAAAATAGATACATTGAGTGATGAAGAGGCACAACAGCGTGCGGCAGAAATTGCTGAACGTATCGGTTGGAACAATGATTATTATCTTATTTCCGCTGCAACAGGGCGCAATGTACCGGATTTGGTCAGAGAGGTGATGGACTTTATTGAAGCCAATCCGCGTGAAAAAGCGGTTGTTGCCGAGAATGAAGAGGTTAAATTCAAATGGGAAGATTATCATCAGCAACAGTTGGCAGATGTTGAAGAAGATGACGATGACTGGGATGATGATTGGTCGGAAGAAGACGAAGAGGGTGTGGAGATTATTTATAAACCTTAAACTTTGTCTAAAATACAAATAGAAAGAGGATAGTACGTTTTATACTATCCTTTTTGTTTATTCAAGGATTGCAGTGACTTTTCCACAATTTGTTTTTGGTAAAAACAGTAATGCCGATAAGGCAAAAGCAGCCATTGTCCAGAAGGCGAAAGTCGGGTTGTAGCTGTAAATAACGCCGGATAATGCGGTCAACAGTGCGACAGCGATACAGTTGCTGATACCGTTATATAACGCCTGTAACTTAGCGATATGTGAATCGGGTTGGGCAGAAATATAGCGAACAGTGGCAAAGTGGCTGACAGCATAAGTGAGCGCGTGAAATAGCTGCAACAAGGTCAACAATGCTAAATTGTCTAATACTGGAAATGCTGCCCAGCGGAGAGTTGCAGCAATGATGCTCAATGTAAATAATGCGGTAATGTTCCAATGTTTAAACAGTTTGGACGCAAAAAAGAATAAAATCACTTCCGCTACCACAGAAATGCCCCACAATAGGCTGGTCGTTTTCAGATCGATTCCTTGCGAAACCCAATAGAGTGTGCTGTAGGCATAATAAGCACCGTGAGATCCTTGAATTAATGAAATGGCGATCAATAACCGGCGAGTGTTAGCTTCGGATAATAATTGACGATAACTAATACTTTCCGCTTGGGCGGTTTGCTGATTAGAAATTGGCAATGTTGCCGGAGTTGGAAGTTGGTATAAAATATAGACGACTAATAAACTCAAGATAACCCAAATAATAGAAGAATCGCCAAGATAACTAATTAATGCACCAAAAACTACTACTCCGATCACGAACCCTAGCGAACCGATTAAACGCACTCTGCCGTAATCCAAGCCGATTTGTCGATTCCAAATGCCGGCAAGACTATCCTGCAGCGGCATTCCGGCACCGTTAAATAGACTGAATAAAGCAAATAGCACAAAAATCAGTAAAAAAGAGTGCCAATACCACGAGCTGATGGCAATCATTAAAATAACTAAAGCAGAGGAAAATGCCAGATTGCGTAACATTGCCGGTAGATAAGCAGTATCTTTAATTTTGCCGGAAAAGAAAATACCGCCCAAGAAACGGAATATGTAGGCAGAAGCTAGCAAAAGAGCAATATTTTCATCACTGTAAGATTGTGATTGTAACCACACCGGAATAAGCGGCACGAACACGCCATAAGCGCAGAAATAACCTAGATAATTGAGGATGAGCCAATAATTTGATTTCAGTTTAATCAAAATAATTTCTCCATCTCTTCCGCACGTGCCACCGCCGCTTGCATTGCCTGTGCAATCGTCTGTTCCAGCTGATGTTGTTGGAACACATTAATCGCCGCCGCAGTGGTGCCGCCCTTAGAAGTGACTTGCTGGCGCAACGTTTCTAAGGATAAATCCGGATTTTTAATGACCATTTGTGCTGCACCCAACGCGGTTTGTTGCACTAATAAACGTGATTGCTGTTCATCCAATCCCATTATCATCGCCGTTTTTTGCATCGCTTCCATAAAGAGGAAAAAATAAGCCGGGCTACTGGCAGAAGCCGCAATAATGGTATTAATATCGGCTTCGGTTTCTACCCAACAGCTTTGTCCAATCGCATTGAAAAGTGCGGTGGCGTACTGCTTAAATTCTGCAGTGACATTCGGATTGGCATATAAACCGGACATTCCTTCGCCGATCAAAGCTGGTGTGTTCGGCATAACACGTACAATTTGTTTAGCGGAAGGCAGATAACGTTGCAATGTGTCTACGTTGATGCCGGCTGCGATAGAAATCAACCATTTCTGTTGTAAATCGTATTGTTGAAATGCTTGGCAGGTTTGTTGCATATTTTGTGGTTTAACCGCCAACAGGATCACTTCGGCAAATTCAATCGCGCTGGTGGATACCGCTGTGGTTAATATGCCTTTTTCGGCAAATGCTTGACGTTTGTTTTCGTTATGATCGCAAATCATAATGTGATCTGCTTGATAGCCTTTCGTTAATAATCCCAATGCAATGGCGCGTGCCATATTGCCGCCGCCGATAAAGGCGATCTTTTTCTGTTGCATAAGATTTTCTCCATAAATCACGGTACAATAGCGGCTATTGTACCCGACAGCTATGAAGATAACTATAAGGAAACAGCGATGTTTTGGTTTAAGAATGTTTTAGTTTACCGTTTAACAAAAAAATTGGACTGGTCGACAGAAAACTTACAGCAGAGTTTAGCATTACAGCAATTTTTCCCTTGCGGCGCAGGTGATAGAACAAAATTAGGTTGGCAAGCGCCGTTGGCAGAGAGCGAAATGTTTCATTTTGAGGTAAGCGGACAGATCTTATTAGTGGCACATAAAGAAGAGAAAATGTTGCCGAGCAATGTGGTTAAAGAAACATTGGAAAACCGAATTAAAGAGATTGAAGCAGCCCAGCAACGTAAATTGAAAAAGACAGAGAAACAATCCTTAAAAGATGATGTGATTGCCACATTATTGCCGCGCGCATTCAGTCGTCATCAGCGTACCGCATTGTGGATCGATACACAAAACGATTTAATTTATGTTGATGCCGCCTCAAGCAAGCGTGCGGAAGATGTGTTGGCATTATTGCGTAAGTCGCTTGGCTCGTTACCTGTAGTACCATTATCGTTTGCTGAACCGTTATTTATGACAATGACGAACTGGTTATTGACCGATAGCCTGCCTGAATGGCTTTCTTGCTTGGAAGAGGCGGAATTTAAAGATTTGGATACAGGTTCAACGCTACGTTGTAAAAATCAAGACCTCTATGAACAAGATATTCAGGGACACCTTTCTGCCGGTAAGGTTGTAACTAAATTGGCATTGGAATGGGAAGATCATTTTAGTTTTATTTTTAATGAGGATGCTTCACTGAAACGCGTAAAATTTACGGATGTGGTGCGCGAAAAAAACGATGACATTTTAAAAGAGGATGTAGCACAGCGTTTTGATGCCGATTTTGTTTTAATGACAGGCGAATTATCCCTGTTTATGCAAAAAATGCTGGAATTATTAGGCGAGAAAAAGTTGGGAGAATAAGCATTCTCAAGAAAATAACAATGCGCCTGTTTTAAAATCACGCTATAATAGCGCACTTTGTAATACCTCGTTTTGTGTGCGGCTAACAAAAATGTTTTTTGCTGGTGGCACTTTTTGATTAAAGGAAAATATTTTTGCTAGTCGCAAACGGGTCATTACAAATGTCATTAACTTAACATTATTTATAAGAGGATAAAATTGTGACTCCATTTGTGAAACAATTTAAATACGGACAACATACCGTAACATTAGAAACCGGTGCGATGGCGCGTCAAGCGACTGCAGCGGTGATGGCAAGTATGGATGATACTTGTGTATTCGTGACTGTGGTGGCGAAAAAAGAGGTAAAAGAAGGACAAGACTTCTTCCCATTAACTGTTAATTATCAGGAACGTAGTTATGCTGCCGGTCGTATCCCGGGCGGTTTCTTTAAACGTGAAGGTCGTCCTTCAGAAGGGGAAACCTTAATCGCGCGCTTGATTGACCGTCCGATTCGTCCGTTATTCCCGGAAGGTTTCTTGAACGAAATTCAGATTATTGCGACCGTAGTGTCCGTTAATCCACAAATTAGCCCGGATTTAGTGGCAATGATCGGTGCGTCTGCGGCTCTTTCTTTATCCGGTGTGCCGTTTAATGGTCCAATCGGTGCGGCACGTGTTGGTTTTATTAATGATCAATTTGTACTTAACCCGACAATGTCTGAACAAAAACAGAGCCGTTTGGATTTGGTAGTTGCCGGTACGGATAAAGCGGTATTAATGGTTGAATCTGAAGCGGATATTCTTACCGAAGAACAGATGTTGGCGGCGGTTGTTTTTGGTCATCAACAACAACAAGTTGTAATCGAAGCCATCAAAGAGTTTGCTGCAGAAGCGGGTAAACCACGTTGGGATTGGCAAGCGCCGGCTAAAAACGAAGCTTTAATCAACCGTATCAAAGAACTCTCTGAAGCACGTTTAGGTGAGGCTTATCGTATCACTGAAAAACAGGCACGTTATGAACAGATTGATGCGATTAAAGCGGATGTTTGTGCCACCGTTTTAGCGGAAAACAGCGAAGATGAAAGCATTACTGAAGGTAAAATCATCGATATTATCCACGAATTGGAAAGTCGTGTTGTACGCAGCCGTATTTTAGCCGGTGAGCCGCGTATTGATGGTCGTACCGTTGATACCGTGCGTGCATTGGATATTTGTACCGGCGTGTTGCCTCGTACCCACGGTTCCGCTATTTTCACTCGTGGCGAAACACAATCTTTAGCAGTTACCACATTAGGTACAGAACGTGATGCACAAATTATTGATGAGTTAACCGGTGAAAGAACAGATCATTTCTTGTTCCACTATAATTTCCCACCATATTCTGTAGGTGAAACCGGTTTAATTGGCTCACCGAAGCGTCGTGAAATCGGTCACGGACGTTTAGCAAAACGTGGTGTGGCAGCGGTAATGCCGACTTTGGAAGAGTTCCCTTATGTGGTGCGTGTTGTGTCTGAAATCACAGAATCAAACGGTTCTTCTTCAATGGCATCTGTTTGTGGTGCGTCTTTGTCATTGATGGATGCCGGTGTGCCGATTAAAGCGGCGGTTGCCGGTATTGCAATGGGCTTGGTGAAAGAAGAGGATAAATTTGTCGTGTTGTCCGATATTCTCGGTGATGAAGATCACCTTGGTGATATGGACTTCAAAGTTGCCGGTACTCGCACAGGGGTAACTGCATTACAAATGGATATTAAGATTGAAGGAATTACACCTGAAATTATGCAGATTGCACTTAACCAAGCGAAAAGTGCAAGAATGCATATCCTTAATGTGATGGAACAGGCGATTCAAACACCACGTGCCGATATTTCTGATTTTGCGCCTCGTATTCATACAATGAAGATTGATCCGAAGAAAATTAAAGATGTGATCGGAAAAGGTGGTGCGGTAATTCGTAGTTTGACCGAAGAAACCGGCACCTCAATCGATATTGATGATGATGGTACAGTGAAAATTGCCGCAACCGATAACAATGCGGCGAAAGCAGTAATGTCCAGAATCGAAGACATTGTCGCTGAAGTGGAAGTGAATAAAATCTACCAAGGTAAAGTGACTCGTATCGTTGATTTTGGTGCATTTGTTGCGGTGTTGGGCAACAAAGAAGGGTTGGTTCATATCTCACAAATTTCTGATGAGCGTGTAGAGAAAGTCAGTGATTATCTACAAGTTGGTCAGGAAGTGATGGTGAAAGTGGTTGAAATCGATCGTCAAGGACGTATTCGTTTGACAATGAAAGATCTTCAACCTAAAGCAGTGAATGAAGCTGAAACAACAAATGAAAACAGCGTAATTGAAGATCATTCAATAGACGCGTAAGATATAAGCAATGACGAATAACACCGTGGTTTTGCCACGGTGTTTTTGCCGCAAGTGTTGGGCTTAGTGCTAGTTAAGGCAGTATTATGTGTCGATTGCAGAGAAGAGTTTGTTCATTTTTCTATTTTCCGTTTTTTTCATTATGCTTTTTGTTGATGGGGTGTTCTACTTCACCATTACGTGTTTTAGGAACGGATTCTCAATTAATATTTTCCGATACCAAACCGCAGGAACATATTGATCAGGAAGTAGTTATTGCTAAACTCAGTCAAGTGCTGCAATTAGAAAAAATGAACCGAGAGGATCGCGCTGCATTCTATTTTGAACGTGGTGTTTTATACGATAGTCTTGGTCTTTGGACATTGTCCCGATTTGATTTCGCGCAAGCGATTCAACTCAAACCAACAATGGCGGATGCTTATAATTATTTAGGGATTTATGCCCTAGTTGAGGGCGATTACGATGCAGCGATTGATTATTTTAATGCAGTGCTGACGCTCGATCCTCATTACAGTTATGCTTTCTTTAATCGTGGGTTAAGTTACTATTACTCTAACCGTTTTGCACCAGCGGAAGATGATTTAATTAAATTTTATCAAGAAGATACGACAAACCCTTATCGTATACTTTGGTTATATTTCAATGAATTGAAACAGAACCCTGATTTGGCGTTTTCTCGTTTGAAACAGCGTGCAAATAAACTTTCCAATCAATATTGGGGAACGAATATTGTACAGTATTATTTAACGCAGATTTCTTTATCCGAATTACAACAACGGATGAAGCAGTATGCAGGCAAATCTTCCTCACAATATTCAGAAGTTTTAACGGAAACCTATTTTTACTTGGCAAAACAGCAATTAATGCAAAATCATCAACAGGATGCGATTACGCTATTTAAATTAGCAATGGTGAATCAAGTTTATAGCTTTGTAGAATATCGTTTTTCATTGTTAGAACTGTTGCGTTTAAGTGAAACTAAAGCCCCAGCACAAAGTAAGCCATAATATTATTAAAACGAAAATTTATACTTTGGTATTTACATGACAGAACAAACAATGACTTTTGCAGATTTAGGTCTGCCGGAAAACCTTTTATCTGCAATTTCAGACCTAGGTTTTATTAATCCTTCACCTATCCAGCAAGCGTGTATTCCGCATTTATTGAATGGTGAAGATGTGTTGGGTATGGCGCAAACCGGTAGTGGGAAAACAGCCGCGTTTGCATTGCCGTTATTAAGCAAAATCGATCTTGATAAAAAATATCCGCAACTTTTAGTGATGGCACCGACACGAGAATTGGCTATCCAAGTGGCAGATGCGTGCGAACAATTTGCGAAAAATTTAAAAGGCATCAATATTGTTACCGTTTATGGCGGTCAACGTTATGATATTCAATTGCGCGCATTAAAACAGGGTGCGCAAGTGGTTGTCGGCACACCGGGACGCATTTTGGATCATATTCGTCGCAAAACCTTGGATTTAAGTGCTTTGAAAGCCATTGTGCTTGATGAAGCCGATGAAATGTTACGAATGGGCTTTATTGAAGACGTTGAAACCGTAATGGCGGAATTGCCGGAATCGCACCAGACAGCCCTATTTTCAGCGACAATGCCGGAACCGATTCGCCGGATCACACGCCGTTTTATGCGTCAACCGCAAGAGATCAAAATTCAATCTACACAACAGACTGCACCGGATATCACACAATCTTATTGGTTTGTAAATGGTTTCAAAAAAAGTGAAGCGTTAGTGCGTTTCCTTGAAGTGGAAGAGTTTGATGCTGCAATTGTTTTTACTCGCACTAAAACCGGCACCACCGAAGTGACAGATCTGCTTGAACGTAACGGCTTTCGTTGTGCGGCACTCAATGGTGATATGACACAACAGCTGCGTGAACAAACATTGGATAAATTAAGAAACGGTCGTTTGGATATTGTGGTGGCAACGGATGTGGCAGCACGTGGTATTGATATTGATCGTATCAGTTTAGTGGTGAATTATGATATTCCGCTTGATCCTGAATCTTATGTGCATCGTATTGGACGTACCGGACGCGCCGGACGTGCCGGACGTGCGCTGTTGTTCGTTGAAGCGAGAGAGAAACGGTTGTTACGCAACATTGAACGTTTGATGAAGAAAACGGTTGATGAGGTGCAGATCCCGAATCACGAGCAGTTACAACAAGTTAGACGTGATAAATTCCGTCAGCGGATTACAGCACAGTTGGAGCATCACGATCTCGATCAATATCGTAGTCTATTGGAAGATATCTTTGCGGCGGATCAATCACAGGAAGATATTGCTGCGGCAATGATGATGTTATTGCAAGGTAAACAGAAATTAATCTTGCCACCAGATCCGGAAATTAAATCGGCACGTCGTGAGAACAGACGTGATCGTGCTGATCGGGAGCGTAGAGAAAATCCACGTTCGGCAGAGCGTCGTGGAGTAAGAAATGAATTGCCGATGGATCTTTATCGTATTGAAGTCGGTCGTGCCGATGGCGTAGAAGTTGGGCATATTGTTGGTGCGATTGCAAATGAGGGCAATATCAGCAGTCGTTATATAGGTCATATTAAATTGTATGATCATTATGCAACAGTGGAGTTGCCGGTAGAAATGCCGAAACCTTTGTTGCAACATTTCCAACGTACTTATGTTGTTGGCAAACCAATGAAAATGTCTTTATTGGAAATGGCGAAAAATAGCGATGAGGGCAAACATTCGCCACGTAAAAAAGGGCGTGAGGGAGAATCTTTTACCAAGAGATCGCATTCAGGTAAAGAACGGAAATTTAAAGAAAATCGCAAAAAATTTGCGCGTCATTAATGAAGAATGGGCTTGTGTTGCAAGCCCTATTTTTAGGCTGAGGAGCGAAAAATGTCCAGTTTAAATAATATCAACGGGTTGGCAGCCAAATTGAATAATTATTGCGTCATTGAGATCAATGGTGTAGACAGCCAAACTTTTTTACAGGGGCAATTAACTTGTGATGTCGTCAATATGAGCGCAAACAGCTCGACCTTAGCGGCGCATTGTGATCCGAAAGGTAAGGTGATTTCTTTGTTCCGATTAATAAAATTTTCCGCAGAGCAATTTTGGTTTGTGTTTGACAACAGTTTGTTGCCGCTGGCATTACAGCAGTTAAAAAAATATGCGGTTTTTTCTAAAGTCACTTTTGTTGAGAAAAATTTGCACATTACCGCCTTTAGTGAAGATTGTCTGCCGAATGATTTAATCACTGATGCTGAAGTTACTACAACTGCAGATAAAACATTAGTACGTGTTAATGCAGAGAATGATTTTTACCTGTTATTCAGTGAGAGCGAGCAGGCACAGTCGGAACAGGCAGAACAGTGGAAATGGCTGAATATTGTTAATGGTGAGCCGTTATTTACCGCTACGGCACAAGGGGAATTTATTCCGCAAGCATTAAATTTACAACATTTGGAACAGGCAATTTCGTTCACTAAAGGTTGTTATATTGGTCAAGAAACCATTGCACGTGCTAAGTATCGTGGTGCAAATAAGTTGGCGATGTTTACCTTGGTGGCGGATGAGATTGAGGCGGTTGAAATCGGTTCCAGCGTGCAAATGGCGTTGGAAAACGGTTGGCGAAAAACAGGCACAATCATTAATTTCGCCCATTATCAACAGCAAACGTGGCTACAAGTGGTGTTGAATAAAGACGTACCGCCGGAAACACCGTTCCGTTTAGCAGAAGATGGCGCGGTTTACCAGCTATTGGAAAACAGATTTGAAGAGCAGTAAAAATCAAAGGCAGATCAAATGATCTGCCTTTTGCTTATTCGATATTTTGCACCTGCTCACGCATCTGTTCAATTAACACTTTCAACGTGACCGCAGCGTTGGTGATTTCGGTATTAATTGACTTGGATGCCAACGTGTTGGATTCTCGATTCAGCTCCTGCATCATAAAATCTAAACGGCGACCGACAACACCACCTTTGTTGATAATGTTGTTGGTTTCTTTGATGTGCATTTCCAAACGATCCAACTCTTCAGCAACGTCAATACGTTGTGCCAGCAAAATCATCTCCTGTTCCAAGCGGCTCGGTTCAAGCTGTAATTGCACCTCTTCAAAACGTTGTAATAAGCGTTCACGCTGCCATTGCAGCACTTCCGGCATTTTATTACGAACGAATGTCACTTCAGTGGCAATTGCTTGTAAACGAGTGCTAATCGCTTGAGCCAACTTTTCCCCTTCTCGTGCACGCATTGCAATAAAATCATCCAATAATGCATTGAAACCGGCAAGCAGCTCCTGACTAAGTTCATCGACATCAACGCCGGCATCTTCCACTACACCCGGATAACGTAGAATATCAATCGGATTAATTTGACCGTCATTTAATTCAGTTTTAATCCAATGCAAAGCCTCCATTACTTGGCGAGCGAACGTTTGATTAAGGTTTAATCCGGATTTTGCCTGATTTAATTCAATGCGCAAACTGCATTCGATTTTACCGCGTGATAAGCGTTGTCTTAATGTTTCTCGCAGTGTATTTTCTAACGCTCTGAACTGCTCGGGTAAACGAAAAAAAGTTTCCAGATAACGTTGATTAACAGAACGAATTTCCCAAACTGCACAGCCCCATTCTGCTTGGATTTCGTGGCGTGCAAATGCTGTCATACTATAAATCATTCATTACTTCTCTTATGGTGAAACTATAAAATCATCTTAACCAAATGATCTGCTTTAATCCGCTCAAAACGGCGCAAGATTTTTTGTACCGGTGCCGGATAATCGCTTGGTTTATCCAGTTGTTGATAGCTATTAAGAATGGTGGTGTAAGTGCGTATTTCCGCCAATTCGGTGCAGGTTTGAGCGGTCAGTTTGTGATCCAAATCTTGAATCAGTAAACCGTTTTCCGCATCCAAACGCCAAGCACGCGGATTTAAATTATTACCGGTAAGCAAAATGTAATTGTCATCAACCCAAACGCCTTTAAGGTGATAACTGTTTTCACCGTCTTTCCATAGGCGGATAGTAAGCTGCTTATTATCAATAAATTCGGCAAACTTCCGCGCAAATTGGCGTAAGTTTTTCTCATAAAGATAAGGCAATGCCCCTGCCATTTTGAACGGTTCAGATGGCGGAATGTAGAAATCGTTCGCAGTTTTGTCGCCAACGATGATTTCAATTTTTTTGCCTTCGTGCAGCAAAGTGCGGATGCGTTGTTGTAATGAACGCGGAAAGTTGAAATAAGGTGTGCAAATCGTTAATTTTTGCTGAGTTACTACAAATAAGGCTTCAATCACTTTATTCAACAGATTGTTTTTACCCAGTCCGAACAGTGGTGTAACGGTGAATCTGCCGTCTTCAAGGTGTTGTTTGGTACGACAATGATATTTACCGGTTAAAATCAAATTTCTACGGAAAGAACGAATCGCAGGGCGTAACTCTTTGGTTGGTTTTCGCGCTTGATCAAGGCGATTTACCGCACAAATATCATTTAAATTTTGTTGGATAAATTCAACCAGACAGTCGGCTAATTGTGGATTGGTAATTTTTTGATAACGGTCGTAGCGATAACGATCCAGTTGATGCAAGTAGACATTGTTAATGCTTGCACCGCTATAAAGCACGGTATCGTCAAAGATAAAACCTTTAATGTGCAACACGCCGAAAATCTCGCGAGTGTTGATCGGCACACCATAAACAATGACATCATCAAAACCGTATTTCTGACGCATTGCCGCATACCAATCGGCATTGCTGCTTTGTTGATCTTCACCGATGCGTCCACGTTGTGCACGATGCCAATCGACAAAAATTTTAATATCTAACTGCGGGTGGTTCTGTTTTGCTTGATAAACGGCCTCAAGAATCTCTTGCCCCGCCTCATCTTTTTCCCAATAAAGTGCGGTAATATAAATGCGTTTTTTAGCTTGGCTGATAAGTTCCAGTATTTGCTGTTTAAATGCTTTGGAAGATAGGATAATTTCAACCTGTTGCGCTTCCAGTGTATACGCAGGCAAACGAGCTAATCTTCTTTTCGCACGATCTAATCTTGATAGTAACATAATATAATTATGGTTATGCGCTACCATTATGGCGTTGCGCTTTTCTATAAAATGCCTAAGTTTACAATTATTTGTTAAGACTTCTCAACTGTTTCAGTTATAATGGGCGAAATTTTCTTATTATCCAACCTGAAAATAATCCAATGAATAAAAAACCAGTTTTCCAAGAAAATAAATTCCGTTTTTCCGATAACAATCGCCGTCAGGATCGCACCGAACGTGATCAGAAAGGCAAATCACGTTTTTCAGATAAGCCACGTTTCGGCGATAAAAAACAGGATCGTTTCAATGACGACAAGCGATCAGGCTTTTCGGATCAAAATAAATTCCGCCAACCACGTGAACCACGTTCTATTTGGGGAGATAAACAGCAGATTACCGCACATAAAGCAGGTACGCTTGGCGAGGGAAGTGTAACGGTAACGATTAAATCCAATGTGCCACAACAAAAAGTGAAAAAGAAAGGTGCGTTATCGCCACGTGCACCGGAAAATATCCGCCAAAATCGTGCCGAAGAGGTGAAAGTTTATGGCGAAGCAGCGTGTTTTGCTTTATTTGAACATCGTCCACAAGATATTGTGCGGTTATGGGTCACGCAGGAATTAACGAAAAAAGCCGGCGAAATGATGAGCTATTTAGCAGAAAATAAAAAGGCTTATCACGTGGTGAAAGGGGACGAATTGCAGCTTGTCAGTGGTACGGAGCATCACGGCGGCATCTGTTTATTAGTGAAAAAACGTCCGCCGTTAATGCTGAAAAGTTATTTAGAAACGCCTAGAAAACGAGATTGTATTGTCGTATTGGATGGCATCGGCAATGCAGCGAATATTGGCGGTGTCTTGAAAACATTGGCATTTTATGGCGTACAGAATGTGGTAACAGACAAGATTGATACAGTACAAAGCCCGGCAGCAATGCGTGTTGCTGAAGGCGGTATCGAATATTTACGTTTATTTGAAGTCGCACATCCGACATTAGCGTTAGATTTGTTAAAACAGGCAGGTTATCAACTGATACGCGCCAGTTTATCCAAACAGGCGATTGCACTAAACAAATTAGAGTTACAGGACAAAGTGGCAATTGTGTTGTCGGAAAATACGATTAAGGATCTCGATCCTGAAGTCACCAATGTGGCACTATCAACAACCAATCCGCTTGCAACCGGATTAAATGTGGCAGTGACCGCAGGCGTATTATTATCTAAATGGTATTTCTAGCGTTGTCGACATAAATGCTAAAAGTTTTGTTATAAAAATCCGCACCTTGATGAGTTGGAATTGAGAACAGCCTTTAAGATGCGGATTATTTTTTAATCAAACTCCAACTCAACCTGTTCTTCACCGACAAAAGCGGTTAAATCGGAAATCAGATCATCGTGCGGTGTAATACGCCATTCAATGCCTAAAGTCAGCATTGCCCGACCTTTCGGGCTGTCATAATAGATATGAATCGGAATGGTGCCTTGTGCATAAGGGGTTAAGATCTGTTTAAAGCGGTCGATAAAGTCGTTATTTAACTGCTCCTGTTTAATCGCAATCGCTAAACTTTTTACTACACGCTGACGGATCTCTTCCAGTGTGTTGATCTCTCTGGCAATCATTCGGATGCCGCCGGTGAAGTCATCCGGAATAACTGATCCGCTAACGATAACAATATGATCTTTATGAATTTTTTCTTCAAATTGATCCAATGCATCGGAGAACAGCGTAATATCCATTCTGGCGGAGCGGTCATCCAAGGTAAGAATGCCTAAGCGATTACCACGTTTCGTGACCAATGAACGGAAATTAACCACCAAGCCAGAAACCGTGCAGCTTTCGCCGCGGCGAGTGACGCTCACTTCGGATAAACGGTTACTGTAGTGAGATAACTCTTTTAAATAACGGCTGATAGGATGGCTGCTTAAATATAAGCCTAAGGTTTCCTGTTCGCCGTCCAATACCATTTTTTCTGTCCATTTAGGGGTATTGGCATAGGCTTGCTCTACCTGTTTCGGTGAACTTGCCAATACGCCGAACATATCGGTTTGACCCAACGCTTCATCTTTGGCGTGTTGATCCGAAGCCTTGAGGGCATCTTCCAAATTTAAGGCAATCGCCGCGCGATGAGGACCAAGTTTATCTAAGGCACCGGCTTTGATCAGATTATCAAAAGTACGGCGGTTAATTTTGCGTAAATCGACTCTGGCGCAAAGATCAAAAAGATCACGGAACAGGCCGCCTGATGTTCTGGCTTCAATAATATTTTCCACCGGCGCTTCGCCTACACCTTTAATTGCCCCTAAGCCATAAACGATTTCCCCTTTTTCATTTACGCTGAAGCCGTATTTGCCGGTATTAATATCAGGTGGCACGACTTTTAGCCCCATCCGTAAGCTTTCATCATAGAAATTGACGATTTTTTCCACTTTGTCCATTTCCGACGTCATTACCGCTGCCATAAATTCGGCTGGGAAGTGTGCTTTTAGCCAAAGTGTTTGATAGGAAACCAACGCATAGGCGGCGGAGTGTGATTTGTTGAAACCGTAACCGGCGAATTTTTCCACCAAATCGAAGATTTTCATTGCCAATTCACCGTCAACGCCGTTTTTAATTGCGCCCTCTTTGAAGACAGAACGTTGTTTAGCCATCTCTTCCGGTTTCTTTTTCCCCATTGCACGACGTAACAAATCTGCACCGCCCAAAGTGTAACCGGCAAGAACCTGTGCAATTTGCATCACCTGTTCTTGATATAAAATAATGCCGTAGGTCGGGTCTAAAATCGGTTTAAGCGATTGATGTTGATATTCGGCATCAGGATAGGAAATTTCCTCTTCACCGTGTTTACGACGAATAAAGTTGTCTACCATTCCGGATTGTAATGGGCCCGGACGGAATAACGCCACCAATGCGATAATGTCTTCAAAACAGTCCGGTTTTAAACGTCGGATGAGGTCTTTCATCCCACGAGATTCAAGCTGGAAGACCGCTGTTGTTTGTGCATCCAACAGCAATTTAAAGGATTTTTCATCATCCAACGGAATATGATGAATATCGATTTCCGGTTTCCCCTCACGGCGCATACGTTCATTAATCATATCAACCGCCCATTGGATAATAGTGAGCGTGCGTAAGCCTAGGAAGTCGAATTTCACCAAGCCGGCATATTCGACATCGCTTTTATCAAAATGGGTAACCGGGTGTTTCCCTTCGGAATCACAGTAAATTGGCGAAAAGTCGGTAATTTTACTTGGCGAAATCACCACGCCACCGGCGTGTTTACCGGCATTTCGGGTAATTCCCTCCAATTTCCGCCCCATATCGATCAGCTCTTTAACCTCTTCATCGCTGTTGTAGGTCTCAACTAATTTTGGTTCGGCATCAAATGCTTTTTGTAAAGTCATACCGGGATCAGGCGGAATCAGTTTTGCAATGCGATCGACAAAACCATACGGGTGACCAAGCACGCGTCCGACATCTCGAATTACCGCTTTTGCTGCCATAGTACCGAACGTGATGATTTGTGATACGGCATCGCGACCATACATCTGTGCCACGTGTTCAATCACGCGGTCGCGACCGTCCATACAGAAATCGACATCGAAATCGGGCATTGAAACACGTTCCGGGTTTAAGAAACGCTCAAAGAGCAGATCAAATTGCAGCGGATCAAGATCGGTAATCCGAATGGAATAAGCCACTAAAGAACCGGCACCTGAACCTCGTCCCGGCCCAACCGGAATATTGTTATCTTTTGACCATTGGATAAATTCCATCACGATTAGAAAGTAACCGGGGAAGCCCATTTGGTTGATCACTTTGAGTTCGGTTTCCAAGCGTTCATCATATTTAGCTCGTTTTTGTTGGCGTTCCTGTTCGTCAGGGAAAAGCACTGCCAAACGTTGTTCCAAACCGGTTTTTGCTTGCTGAATTAAATAGTCTTCAGTGCTTAAATCGCCGGTCGGGAATTGCGGTAGAAAATATTGACCTAAGCGAATGGTGACATTACAACGTTGCGCAATATAAACGCTGTTTTCGAGTGCCTGTGGCAGATCGGAGAACAGCTCGCACATCTCCTGTTCGCTACGAAAATATTGTTGTGGGCTATATTTTTTCGGACGATTCGGATCATCCAACGTATAACCGTCGTGAATAGCGACACGGATTTCGTGAGCCTCAAAATCCTCTTCGCAAAGAAACATTACGTCATTGGTCGCCACCAGCGGAATTTGGTGCTGCTCCGCTAAGTTGACTGCCAGTTGTAGATAATGCTCTTCATCGTTACGGCCTGTGCGGCTGATAGCAAGATAAAAATGATCTGGAAAATAGCGTTGATAAAAGGCTAAACAGTTTTCGGCGGCATTTTGATTGCCTCTGACGAGAAACTTGCCGACATCGCCGTCTTTGCCGCCGGAAAGAATAATGACGCCTTCGGCGTGTTCAATCAGCCATTCGCGGTCGATCATCGGGTATTCACGATAACCACGTTGATAGGCACGGGAAAGCAGCAAAGTGATATTTTGATAGCCAGCGTTATTTTTGGCGAGCAGCGTTAAACTGAACGGCTCGTCCGCAAGCTCTTCGCTATTGACTAAAACATCTGCACCGACAATTGGCTTGATACCTTTGCCTAAAGTGGCACCATAAAACTTCACCAAACCACAGAAGTTGGTGAAATCGGTTAATGCCATTGCCACCATCTGTTGCTTTGCGCACTCATCCACCAATGTTTTTACTTTGGGTAAGCCATCAATCATTGAGAAGTCGCTATGAACGCGCAAATGAACAAATTTCGGTGCTGACATAATTTTTCCTAAAGGCTGTTTCACATTAGAAAAGGTGCGAATTAACGCACCTTTCTGCATACATTAATGAGAGATATTATTATAGATTAAAAAAGAGTTTTTCACGTTTCCATTTATCAACGGTGAAAGTTTTGATGGTTAATGCGTGAATGGCGTTGCTGGCAAGATGGTCCATTAATGGCGCATAAATCATCTGCTGTTGTTTGGCGCGTGAGAGATCGGCGAACTTGTCGCTAACTGCAATTACATCGTAATGTGCATTTTCGCCGCGCACATAAACTTCATCTAAATCAAGAGTTTGTTTCAATAATTGTTCAATTTCTTTTGGATCCATAAATGTTCTCTACTTGTTGATTAAATAGTGATGTAACCATTGGTCTAATGAAAATAGGGCAGCCAGATTTTTGCATTGTTCCGGTAGATTAATTAATCGCACTTTTTCAGCCGGATTCAATAGCAATAATTCGGTCAGTAAAGCAAATCCGGCAGAATCAATATGGCTGATTTGTTGTAAATCCCACACCAGCTGTTGGCAACTTTGCAAATCGGCATTCGCTTTCAAGCTGAATTGCTGACGTTGTTGCCATAATTGCGGCACGGTTTCACGATTCAATATGCCGTTTAAAGTGACAACGGCTTGTTGTTCGACCTGCTCCAGCTGCCAGATTAAATTATCATTGCTCATCAAAAATTCCTTAATGGCTGCAATTTTATTTTTTATCTAAAGTAACCGGCATACTTGCTGATTTTGCGATCTGTGCGGTGAGTGCTTCAATGCCCTGTTTACGTAGGACACCACTCCACTCATTTTTCTTGGTTTCAACCATACTCACGCCTTCAGCTGCCATATCGTAAGCTTGCCATTGATTGGTTTTACTGTTTTTACGCCATTTGAAATCCAATTTAATCGGCGCTGCACCGTTGTTCTGTTCAACGGTCACACGAATATTGACAATATTTTTGCCGTCAACCGCTTTTTCAGGCTCAATAGTGACTTTTTGTCCGTTATAAAAAGTCAAAACCTGTGCATAAGATTGTTCAATAAAGTTGCCGAAAGCCGTGAAAAATTGCTCACGTTGTTCCGGTGTGGCGGTTTTGAAGTAATTGCCTAACACTAATGAGCCGGCATATTTAACGTGTACATAAGGCATTAAATCCTGTTTTACAATAGTGCGTAAATAGTTCGGATTTTGCTTAATTTTGCTCTGATTCTGCGTAATATCGGCAAAAAGTTTATCGGATGCCTGATGCATTAATTGATAAGGATTCTGTTCGGCATTGGCAAGCAAACTGGCCAACATTAAGGCGATGGCGATAAACGGCAAAGCCATTTTTTTGAGATAGCGTTGTAACATCTTGGTTCTCCTTTAAGCTAATTTATTCTTTATTAGTTTCGTTTGATTCTGTGGCGGCATCATTGGATTTTTTATCGCCATAGATAAATTGCCCGATTAAATCTTCCAGCACCATTGCCGATTTGGTATCAACGATTTTGCTACCATCTTTCAACATTGGGGTTTCGCCATCATCAAAACCGATATTTAAAGCAATATATTGTTCGCCTAATAAACCGGCGGTTTTGATCGATAATGAACTGTTATCCGGAATTTGATTGTATTGCTGATCAATCACCAGCGTTACTTTCGGCAAATAGGTGGTCGGATCCAATTCAATTTTGCTGACACGACCGACAACGACGCCGCCAATTTTCACCGGTGCTCTCACTTTCAGACCGCCTATATTATCAAAAGTTGCCTCTACGCGGTATGTTTGCGATTCACTAAAGTTTTGAATATTGGCAACTTTCAACCCAAGGAAAACTAAGGCGGCAATGCCTAATAATAAAAAGAGTCCAACCCAAAATTCATATTTCATTGCGTTTTTCATAAATTATCCTTTTTGCTTAATTTCCGCCGAACATTAATGCCGTTAAAATAAAATCTAATGCCAATACCACTAAAGAGGCTTGTACTACGGTTTTGGTGGTGGCTTGACTGATACCTTCCGACGTTGGCAAGGCATTGTAGCCGTTAAACAATGCGATCCAAACTACACTGAGCGCAAAGCATAAACTTTTAATGATGCCGTTTCCGATGTCTTTGCCCCAAACAACGGAACTTTGCATTACCGACCAGAAACTGCCGCCGTCAACGCCTTTCCAATCAACACCGACCAAAGATCCGCCCCAGATGCCGACAGCAGTAAAAATTAAGGCAAGTAACGGCATCGCAATCATTCCTGCCCAAAAGCGCGGTGCAATCACGCGTCTGAGCGGATTAACCGCCATCATTTCCAGACCGGAAAGCTGTTCTGTCGCTTTCATTAAACCGATTTCTGCTGTCAGCGCGGAACCGGCGCGGCCGGCAAACAGCAATGCGGTTACCACCGGGCCAAGTTCACGCAACAGCGATAAAGCAACCAGTTGCCCCAAACTGGTTTCAGCAGAAAAATCGACCAAAATGACATAACCTTGTAAACCAAGCACCATTCCGATAAAAAGACCGGAAAGCACAATAATCAGCAAGGATTGCACACCTAACACATATAACTGTTTGACGACTAAAGGAAAATTTTTTCTAAATTGAGGAACACCGACTAATGCGCCATAAAGCATTAAGGCGGATTTCCCCAATGTGCGCAACCAATGAACGCCACGTTTTCCTAGCCGCTCAATAATTGTGATTTTCACTGGAATAATTCCTCTTTATAGTTTTTCGCCGGATAGTGGAATTTGACCGGACCGTCTGCCTGTCCGGATAAAAATTGAACCACACGCGGATCTTGACTTTGCCGTAGTTGTTGTGGCGTGCCTTCCGCAATAATTTTTTGTTCAGCCACTATATAAGCATAATCGGCAATACTTAAAACTTCGGTGACATCGTGCGAAATGACGATAGACGTCAGATTCAAGGTTTGATTTAATTTTTTGATTAAATCAACAATCACGCCCATACTGATGGGATCTTGCCCGGTAAAGGGCTCGTCATACATAATTAAATCCGGATCCAATGCAATCGCACGTGCCAATGCAGCACGGCGCGCCATTCCGCCTGATAATTCATTAGGCATTAAATCTGCTGCGCCACGTAAGCCGACAGTTTCCAATTTCATTAACACCATTTTGCGAATAATGCTTTCCGGCAGTTTGGTATGTTCGCGAATAGGAAAAGCCACATTCTCAAAGGTGGTCATATCGGTAAACAACGCACTTGACTGGAACAACATTCCCATCCGTTCCCGCACCTTATAAAGGGCTTTGCTGGATAAATTACAAATATCTTGACCATCAAACAGAATTTGACCTTGCTCCGGAATTAATTGGCCGCCGATGAGTTTCAATAAAGTGGTTTTACCGATTCCGGAAGGCCCCATAATCGCGGTGATTTTGCCCTGTTCGATCTTTAAATTCAGACCGTTATAAATCGTTCTTTCACCGCGTTTGAAAATGAGATCTTTCACTTCGATAAGAATATCTTGCATCTGTTTTGCCTTATGTTCTTGATCGTAAAGCCGCTATTTTAACAGAAGAAAGCGTTTTGTTGAAAAATAACTCATTAATAACGATTTTATGCTATTATTTTGCGGCTAAAATTTTTACTGAAAAAGGTATTTTGTTTATGTCCATTCGTTGGAATATTTTACTTGCGGTGATCGTGTTTGCTTTGTTGGCGTGGCTCTATTCATTACAGCAGAATGATATGCCGACTTTAGTGAAAGATGATTCCGCACCGGAATATATCGCCAAACAGATGACAACAACAGTGTTCGGTCCGACCGGCTCAATTCAATATCAGGCGCAATCCAGTAATGTCGATTATTTTAATAATGATAAGACCGTATTCAGTCAGCCGATTCTGTATGTTTATGATGAAAATCAGATAAAAACTTGGCGTTTACAGGCGGATACCGCCACATTGACGGATAAGGATAAATTGACTTTGCAAGGCAATGTGAAATTGCAAAGTTTAGTTGAAACTTCAAAGTTGCAGACGATTGATGCAGAGCGGGCGTTTGTCAATTTAACGACACAGGATATAACATCTGATACAATGGTGACCTTGACCGGGCTGAATTTTACCAGTCAAGGAAAAGCATTGGATGGCAATTTGAGAAAAGAATCCGCAACATTAAAAGAACAGGTTAAAACATATTATGAAATCCCAAAAAATTAATTTTGCTTTTGCGTTACTCGCTTTATTTGTCAGCTATTCGGCAAATGCGTTGACCGGTGATTCCGAACAGCCGATTAACATCGAGTCGGATAATCAGTCGTTAGATTTAACCAATAATGTTGTGACTTTCAATACCAATGTGGTGATTACGCAAGGCAGTGTCAAAATTAATGCCGATAAAGTGGTGATTACACGCCCGAACGAGAAAGAGAAAGCCGATAATAAAAAAGAAACGGTGGATGCTTACGGTAAACCGGTGAAATTCCAACAGAAATTGGATAACGGCAAAATGGTTTACGGCAATGCGGACAAAGTCCATTATGATTTAGGCAAAGAGTTTTTAACACTTATCGATAATGCGCAGTTGAAGCAGGAAGACAGCCGTATTAATGGCGATATCATCACTTATGATGTGAAAAAACAACAGTTGAAAGCGAATGGTAACGGTAATTCTCGCGTGAAAACCATTTTGATTCCAAACCAATTAAAATCGAATTAGAGCATATTTATGTCAGTTTTATCTGCTGAACAGTTAAGTAAAAGTTATAAAGGTCGTCCGGTGGTTAATGGTGTCAGTTTAACGATTAATTCCGGTGAAATTGTTGGGTTGCTTGGGCCGAATGGTGCCGGTAAAACAACAACTTTTTATATGGTGGTGGGGTTGATTAGCCACGATCAAGGCAAGATCACCATTGATAATCAAGATATCAGCCGTCTGCCGATGCATCAGCGTGCCAAGCAGGGCATTGGTTATTTGCCTCAGGAAGCTTCCATTTTCCGCCGTTTATCTGTGTATGACAATTTGATGGCAGTGCTGGAAATTCGTAAGGATTTAAGCAAAGAACAGCGTGTTGATGAATTGGAACGCTTGTTGGAAGAGTTTCATATTACCCATATTAAAGACAATATCGGTCAATCATTATCCGGAGGTGAACGCCGTCGGGTTGAGATTGCGCGTGCATTGGCAGCAAATCCGAAATTTATTTTGCTGGATGAGCCTTTTGCCGGGGTTGACCCGATTTCCGTATTGGATATTAAAAATATTATCAAAGGGTTGCGTGATCGTGGTTTGGGGGTGCTGATCACCGACCACAATGTGCGTGAAACCTTGGATGTTTGCGAACGTGCTTATATTGTGAGTGCAGGCACGATGATTGCCGATGGCACGCCGCAGCAGGTGTTGGCGGATGAGCACGTCAAACGCGTTTATCTGGGCGAACATTTTAAACTGTAACAAGTGGCTGAAATATGAAAATCACTGATTTTTTACAACCGCAAAATATTCGTACCGGTTTGCTCTGTTCAAGTAAGAAGCGAGCATTCGAGCTGATTTGCAGTTTAATCTCACCACAAACGGAAGAGAGCGAAATCACCTGTTTTGAAGCGTTGTTTAATCGAGAAAAAATGGGCAATACCGGCATCAATAACGGCATTGCCATTCCGCACGCAAAATTAGCGGTGGGTGATAAACCGGTGGCGGTGTTTTTGCAGTTGGATACACCAATAAAATATGAATCAGCCGATCATCGTGATGTTGATTTAATCTTCGCCATTCTGATTCCGGAAATCTGTTGTTCAAGCTGTTCGGCGTTATTGCCTTATTTAGCGGAATGTTTTTCAGATAAGAATCTGTGTAAGCAATTACGTTTGGCAAAAAATCCGGAGGAAGTATGGTCTATTTTTGTTGCTTTTGATCATTCGGAACATCAGGCTGATCAGGCGGAACAGGTGGAAGAAATCAAGGAAAGCGAGCAAACTAGATAAATAGCTTTTCGTTGAGTGTGGGGGATTGATTTATGGAACTTGTGATTATTAGCGGTCGTTCTGGGGCAGGGAAATCCGTTGCATTAAAAGCGCTTGAGGATATCGGTTATTACTGTATTGATAATTTGCCGTTGTTTCTTATTCCCCAATTGATTGAGAAATTAGGCAGTGGACAGCAGACAGTTGCGATTAGTGTTGATATTCGTAATATTCCGCTGGATGCAAAGGAACTGGAATCGATTTTGGAACAACTGCCGCACTCCTGTAATACGAAAATTATCTATCTTGATGCAGATCGTAACAGTTTGATTCGCCGTTATAGTGATACGCGCCGTTTACATCCATTGTCTAAAGAGAATCTTTCGCTGGAAGGATCGATTGATTTGGAAAAAGAGCGGCTTGAGCCACTGTTCCAGCACGCTAATTTTATTATCGATACCACCAATCTTTCCACTCACCAGTTGGCGGAAAAATTACGTGAATTTGTGCGCGGTAATGCCGATAAAGAGTTGCAAATTATCATTAAATCGTTTGGTTTTAAGTATGGAATTCCACAAGATGCGGATTATATTTTTGATGTGCGCTTTTTGCCGAATCCGCATTGGGAGCCGAAACTGCGTCCTTTAACCGGTCTGGATCAGCCAATAATCGACTTTCTGCGTCAATATGATGTCGTGCGTGAATTTCTCTATTCCACCTGTAACTATATTGAAACTTGGTTGCCTTTATTGGAACAGAATAACCGCAGTTATTTGACGATTTGTATCGGCTGCACCGGCGGTAAACATCGTTCCGTTTATATTGCGCAACAGTTAGCGGAATACTTTAAAGCGAAAGGAAAAAATATTAAAATTCAGCACAACTCCTTGATTCGTCAAGAACATAAAAACAGTACAAATTAACTCCTCAATTTTGCGAATGTGTAGCTCAGCTGGATAGAGCAATCCCCTCCTAAGGGATAGGTCGGCGGTTCGAACCCGCCCACGTTCGCCATTTTTAGGTTTTCCAACGTTCGCCAACGTTCTTTAGTGCTGCTAAATCTTTTTAAAAACAAGTATTTATCTTCTTTTTATGTGTTTTAGCGGTTTTTTATGATTGCTTATAAATTTGTTTTTTAACTCCCCATTTAACTCCCCACGTTAGATGGATAATTTTTGGGGAGTTAAATTTCCGTTATCTTTCATAAAAAAGAGGCTAAAGACGATGAGCAGAATAGTAAAACCATTAACCAATACCGCTATTCAAAACTTAAAACCAACAAATAAAGAGTACACAAAATCAGACGGAAACGGGCTTTATATAAGAGTTCGTTCAAATGGATCTAAATATTGGTATTTTTCCTATAAGTTTTTAAATCGTTCAAGAAAGATCAGTTTGGGTGAATATCCGTTTTTATCTTTAGCGGCAGCTAGAGAGTTGGCACAGACCTATAAAAGCCTTTTATTGAGAAATATTGATCCGGTTGAATATTTGCAGGAACAGAAAAATAAATTGTTGTATGAAAACATTACATTGTCGGAAATGGCGAAAAAATGGAAGGATAAGAGAATAAGTCAAAAGAAATTTAAAATAGAAACTATTAACGAAGCCTATAGGCGAATTGAGATCCATATTTTGCCGGTTATTGGCAATTTACCGATAAAGGACGTGTCAATATCTTCTGTTATGCCGGCGTTGGAAGCATTAAAG